>Ga0315899_10002964_pt1 | contig 18581 bp, 24 predicted proteins | sample LakEriMetagenome_2_FD_203518 | JGI IMG/M metagenome (GOLD analysis project Ga0315899, IMG submission 203518) | Freshwater fungal communities from buoy surface, Lake Erie, Ohio, United States - Buoy 4 MA112 | ecosystem: Environmental > Aquatic > Freshwater > Lake | place: USA: Lake Erie, Ohio... | reverse complement strand
ATAGACAGTCAAAGCATAATTATATGCCCAATGATACGTCAAAAAGCTTAAATTTTGCCATTCTTTATAGGCAGAATATAGAGCTTTACAATTGGATTGTAGTTTAGAACTGACAGAATAAAGAGCGTCAGGGTAGGCTTGTTTAAGATAAGTTAAAGCTTCTTGAGCAATTGCCAAAATAGAGGAGTCTTGAACTTTAGGAATTATGCCAGAGATTAAACCATCGATACAATAAAGAATGGCTGTTAAATCCTTCAATTCTTCTTGCAAAGTTATAGAACGATTCATGACCTGAATCATTTTTTCGTTATTGCGAGGGTCAATAAAAGAAACCGTCCACTGTAAATCTCTGTCTAAAGATTGAACAGTAGTATCCCAAACTTCGACAGTAAAGTTGGACATTTTGTGAAAATTAAGAGTAAATTCCACTAATTCTTTAGCGTCAAAAATGTCGATTTCTTTCTCTTTAAATGGGTCACAAAGTTTGGAAGTTGAAAAATGAGAACTAAGGATGGAAACGATTTCACCATTAACAAAATTAGCAACTTTATTAGTACGGTTAACATACTTAAAGTAGTTATTACGCCGTAAACTGATAAGTTGTTCGCCTTCAGCAAAAGGTTTATTAGCGATACCTTTTATCGAACGAATAAGTTCGTTATAATGACAAACTTTATCGTTTTTATGAGCTAATATTTTGAACTCAATATTTTCTGAAGCTACAGTATTTTTTAGCTTTTCATACCATTCATTAGCAGAAATAAGTTCAACATTGTGAAAATCAGGGTCTAAAACCAATTGTTTATCAATAATAGACTTTAACGTTGGCTTTTGGGAGTCATGGACATTAATGAGTTTCCGAAGATGTTCAGCAATTTTAAGAACACCAGCATCATAACGCATGACTTGTTCTAAAATAGAACTACTACCACAATTAAAAACATTACTAGCTTTTTGACCGGGTGGGGGTAGTTGACAAGAATCACCAACCCAAAGAATTTTAGCTTTGATTTGGGACGCTTTTTCCCTTAAACGACACTCCATATCCTTAGAAAGAATAGAAACTTCATCAACGATAATCAACTGGTATTGGCTAGTGACAAATTTAGAGTTACCGGTATCTAAAGTAGATTTTTCAGAGTCTCTGGTAACTCGGACACCTTTCATTTTGTACTGCCCACCTTTTTCTTGAATTACAAGTCCTAAAATGGCATGAATAGTATAAACATCTGCGTTAAATGTCAACTTTTCTTTAAGGACAGAAGCCGCTTTATTGGTAGGACATAAAATAGCAATTTTTAGGTTAGGGTGTGACTGTATCCAATGAGCAATTAAAGTGGTTTTACCAGTACCAGCCCCCCCAGAAATTAAATGTTCCCCCTTTTTTGAACCCCACCAACGTTCTAAATCTTCGAGAGCTAACCTTTGGTCTTCTGTTAATTGAAGGGGTGTGGTTTCGATAGCTACAGACGATGACATAGCGACAAACTCCTTGTTGAATGTTAAAAAGCGAATTTTGATTGAAACTCGGTTGTGGTTTCGATATTGACATACTCACCGTCCTTAAAGAGTGGTGATTCTTGACGCTTCACCGACTGACGCTACCGAGGTAGTCTTACTCTGTCTCTGCGCCCGTTTAGAGTCTCCCAATGCCCTATGGCGACTTTCTTGTTTGGATTATACCCAATCTTTTTCGTTCCATATTTGTTTGTCAATAAAATCTGAGATAGACTTTACTATTTCGTCTGTTTTGTCAAGAATAAAATCAATCTCATCTTGCTTGTCGGAAATTTCAGATTCATCCCAAACAAGTGCCTCATCATAGCTTAATCCTATATATCTATATATTTCTTTTATTTCTCCGGTTCTTAGATCAAATATTCTACTACTTACTTTAACTACTGGTAAATCATCAAAATCTCGGTAATAGCACATAACCTTAATATGCGCTATGGTCTGACTATCTAAAAGAACCTTAGCATTACCCATTAGGTAAATTGTAGTCGCTGATGTTATTTTCCATTCTGACCAAAGAAGATATTTGAATAACCAATTATCCCAAAAAGACCATGTATTATACTCTTTGTAGCAAAAAGCCGCAATCTTTTTGAGTATATCTATTCTTCGTGGCTTATTAAAAAACTTTTCTGTTGTTGTGTTCATAGCGTCACCTCGGTTTGTATTTCAGTTTCGATAAATGAAAGGATATTAATCAAGATTTGTGTTCCTTTTTCACACCATAAGTTTAGTTCTTTATGTTTAGCAGTCCCACTTTTCTTGAACAAGATTTTACTGTTTTTTCTATCATTTATCCATATAAGAAAACTTCCTTCCCAATCTAGATTAGAGATAGTAGACCGACCTTCTATATAATTTCTAAAATCACTAGGTGAACCGTTACTACTATAAGAGTTGTTGCTATTGACCCTTATATCTATTTGTATTCCATTTATAGAATTAAGAATAGAGCGATACCCGTAAATGATGTTTTCAGTTCTACTTAAAGACGTAAATGACCACTTTAGCTCTGGGTAAGTTTTTTGGCAGAAATTAAATATTTTTTGGGTTGTTTCTGTAGTGTTCATAATGTCATCTCGGTTTGTATTTGAGTTTCGATAAACTCAAAAATACTTGACAGCATATCTTTGGGTTTTATAAATAAATCTGTTGACGTATCAAAATCTTTTTTTGATTTAAAAGAGAATTGAGATTCTTTTCTATCTAGCCAAATTTTGAAAGAACCAGACCATCGCTCTGAACTAGAGATAAACGTGCTTACTTCTCCTAACACAACAGAACTTCTTAATAAAGTACCAATAGTCTCTATACTGACATCAATCTCTGTTATTTTACCCCAAATATGAAAAGTTGAATTTGTGTAATTTGTTTGTTCCCAATTTATTTCTGGGTAACGGTCTTTACAGAAATCTAATATTTTTTGGGATGTTTGCCATGTGTCCATTTGTTACTCCTATTTACTCTTGGATTTCACCAGACCAGATTGGTTCGTAAATTAATTATATATTGGTTTGAGTAAAATGTCAAGAGGCATAATATCTTGGTACATAGTTTTAGGGCTGAGGGGGATAGTTAAAGGCGAAATATTAGTGAAACTCAGTTTAGGAAACGAATGAACGCAGATAGAATTACACTAAGACAGACTACAGACACAGCAATTCCAGAATCAAAATTTTCAGGGGTTGAGAAAAATCTTTTAGACTTTAACCCTAGTATAAAACTACCGTAAATGTTAATGAATGTTAACAAATGCGGGTCTAAGTCAATTAGGTAGTGTCATTCCAGTCAAAAGCATTTTCCACTACATTTAAATCCTTATCGTACTCACGATTAAAGGCGTAATCGTCGTAGGGATGCCACTGAGCCAGTTCTTTAAGGCTTTCGTCTAAAACTATCGATTGTATCTAGAAAAGAGCATGAGTATTTTTTCCAAAATCCAAAGTTTTGATCTCTCATAAAACTTAATGCTTGTTTAAAATCTTTTTCTTTAGTTTCATGCTTCGAGATAAATTCATTGTTCCAAAAAAACTGAATTGTCATGATTTCTCCTGTTGTTTTGTCCATACTTTAATCTAATCACCTCGCCCTATATCGTGGTTAATTAAATGTGACATTATCTCAACTGTCACACCTCCTGAAAATAGATACGATAACCCTCAGTCTGTTTGCTTACCCCGTAATCCATCCACCGCCCCAGCAATCGGCTGAAACTGAAGCACCCCGAACCGTGTCACCGGCGCATTAGGGACGTGCCTATCAACGCACTCCACCAACTTATACTTAAATAGAGCCAGTCTTTACAAAAGAAAAAACGGGCAAATAATAATGGCTTTTCGGATGACACCAATCTAACCCAAAAAGGCGATCGATATGCTGACCTCTATCGGCTACAAGGGAATAAGTTCATCAGAGAAGGCGAGAAAAAAGGAGCCTACTATCCAGTGATTAACCCAAACAGTAGCGACAATGCTCCCATCTGCTTTATCGGCTATTACGATTAATCCCCCAACCCTGAATAGTTTTGTCTTTCTAACCTGGTTATCTCTTTAAGTAGCTCGTTTCTTTCCTCAATAAGTTTTTGGTTTTCGCTTAAAGCCTATCTATTTCAGCTTTTAACTTTTCCTTTTCTTTAAAATTATTCATTGTATGTAACCTCCATTAATTTTTACACTTGGATTTGATTCTTGGTAACTGCCATTACTTTTGATAAAAGGTAAAGCAAGTTTATAAACATTATCAATTTTAATATAGCTTTCAATAATTTGAAGCGTTATGTCCACAATAGGAATTTGCCCAATTTCTATTGTTGCCTTATCAAATAAGCGCCGTGAAGCCATACGATTACTGCCCGAAAAAAAGAGAACCTGAAAGAGTTTGAGTAGATGTCGATGGAAATAAAAAACCAGACAAACAAGCGACTGGGAAGATTTTGCAAAGGCTTCCAATAAATCCCCCCGTACTTACAGAATCAACTGGCTGGTTAGACACAGACATCATAGCCAAAGGCTTGAATAGGATCACCCCAAAATTACCAGCCGTGCCAGTGCTGGCTGATAAAGTTACTGACTTTACAGCACGCACACCAGTATCCCCAGCGGCAAGAGGTATCAAATGTGTTCTACCTGAGTTTCGTTCACTGGTGGAACTAGAAGGAGGAAAAGAATACAAAGAGCTAATTTTCTCCGATACCCCATCTTGATTGGTATAATTAATTGAGGCATTAACAATTGTGCCTCCTATAGCTGTCCAAATAATTAAGCCAGCAAATACCCCTTGACCATTTGTATATCTTGTTAAAGGTGCTGTTGGCAAGTTGATAGTTTGTTCTGTGGTGACAATCCCACTTAGCCCGCCAGAGATATTAAGCAAATCTGCCACGATCAAAGTGCCTGCTCCATTATAATCAAATTGGCCTCCCAGCAGGAGGGTATCACTTGTGCTCAATGAATTTAATTGATTATTTATTGCATACGGACTGGTATTGTCCAAGTTAATACTTAAAGATGGAATAGAAGGCACAGTAGGAAAAAATCTGGAGATCAACGACGCTTTAGCAATAGATGCCGACGATACATAACTTTGAAAATTTTCTGCATTTTGCAAAGATATTTGGCTAAGATAATCTTGATAATTATTAATAGGCATTTTTACTTCTCCACAAAAGCTAAACATCCAAAAATATCGGGAGCAGTTGTCCCTCCTGCCCGGAAAATATACGAGAGACAGGCATTCGGGTGGATCGAAGGAATACCAGGTAATCCTGTTGTGTAATCTCGCCAACCCATTATCCCTGCCAAAACTACAGACTGCCAAGATATTGGAAGAACAAGGGTAATTCCAAAATTACCAGCCGTGCCAGTGCTAGCTGATAAAGCAATTTTTTCAATTACTCTGATTCCCTTATCTCCGAGAGCCAAAGGTATTCTTTGCATTCTCGTCGCTTCTCTAAATCCAGTTCCTCCTATGTTTATAGTCGAAACTCTTCCTGGTACACCCTCTTGATTTGTGTAAGTCATTGTCAAAGTGGTACTGGTTGTTCCGATCTGACTGTATATTTCGTAAAAAGCAATATTTCCAATGCCCTCCGTATTTCGGGTAAGAGCGGTAGAACCTTGTATCGACTGATCCGTAGTTATTGCAGCATTTAATCCTCCAATCTGAAATAAGCGATCATAAACTACGTAGGTTCCAGCGACAGTAGAAGTGATCCCAGCACTAATTAACAATTTTTCCTGCGAGGCTACAGGAGCAGTAAAAGGCATTGCTCCTATCGTCGAACGGCTTGGAATTTCGGCAATTGTAGGAACAGCCCCACCACTCGGAATTCCCTCGTATTGCCATAAAGACTGATCCCTCCCAGTGATTGGTGATGTGGCACTGGCTACCCCGATTCGAGGAACTTTATGGAAAAAGAGGTTATCTGGATTTCCGTTGTTACCTCCAGATTGCCTGTTAATTAAATCAGATAATCCACTTAAAGCGGCCATAAGTTTCTTTCGGTTATGAATTGGTTAACTTCAACTAAAAAAGTTGATAAATTCAAAAAATTAACTGGACTAGCTACGATTAGCCTCGAATCTGGTAAAAATTGAGGCAAAATTTCAACACCTTCATTTATATACCATTTGCAATGCCAGTCGCCTGCTTCAGATTCAAAAGTGTAAGATTCAACAGTTTCTATGACTCTCATGATTTTTCGGGATTAAGTTAACTAGAAATGCGAAAATAAATACTACCTTCTGGGTTTCCGTCGCTATTATTAGGAGCCTCAGTTCCGTAGGTAATAATTGTAATGGTTGGTTTCTCCGAAATATTAGCCCAAGTTAAATAACTTGATACCCATCGGGTTGTGACAACGCTATCTAAAGTGTTAATTGGGCCAAGATACTCTTTCATTATACTTACTAAGCTAACAATTTGGCTACAAAACCATTGACAGGGGGAACTGCTGTAGAGGCAAAAGTTAGGCGAATCGAAGTGTTACTTAATCTTTCTGTGAATACGCCCACAGTATCTCTATTGCCGCTATTGCGGATCACTTCTACACTAGGATTAATATCAGTCAGTGTGTGGGTAATTACAAAAATCGTATTAGTGCCGTCTCCAAAAGGATTGGTAGTTACAGATCGCCGTCTGCCTGACCAACTGGCAAGGATAGAAGGAGTGACATATTTAGCCGTATCTGTCCCAGATTCTAATTCGGCTAAAGTAGCACGCTGTACCTTGCCTGCTGTGGTTTCACTTGCATCCGGTACTCCCGACCCGTGAACTTGCCAGATAATCGCAGAAGTACCAATAGTCACAGATTGCGTGATTTGTCGATAAGTTACCCCGTCATCGTTATTCCCACTACCAGACGCAACAGTGACGATTGCATTTCTTAGCTCGGACCCCGTACTAGCGTCAGCAGTGCGAGTAGCCGGAACAGAAGCTCCGTTCCAATTGTAAAGTCCATTTTCTGTGTTATCGCTTTGATTTGCGGCAATAAAGCGAGAATTAGCCAGGGTCATAGTTACCCCACCAATGATCGACCCGGGAGCATTTAAATTGATATTTGATGGGGCAGATGCAAAGACAGCATCTTTATAATCAAATCCTTCTAAGAGGGCATTTACAGTGCCAAAATTAACTAGATCATTAGGGTTTTCCGGAGCAACAGAAGCCTGGATTTTTCCCTTAAACTCAACATCAGACCAATATTCAATAATCTGCATAATTACCTCGATAAGATTGCGTAGCCACTAAAAGGACTACTAAAAACAATTTGAGTAGTGGTTAAAGAAAGATTTTGTGTAAAAGCCTCTATTTTTACTCCTCCCGAACTAAAAACTTGAGTTTGTGGCTCAAAGTTTAAATTATGCACAATTATCCACGTTGCAGACGGAGTGTTTTGAGTGTGCTTATAAAAAACGCTACCATCTCCGGGTGGTCCGGGTGGGCCAGGTGGGCCTTGTATATAATTGTCCGGGTCTCTAGCCAGAACAAAAATCGCTGATTCTTCCTCTTGCAGGACTACTATCGTCGGCTGATTCACATTAAAACCTCCGTTACTCGATCGCTCACCTCCACCAATCCCTCAAAAAGCGTAAAAATTCGCTCAAAATTTGTAGGATGCCGTATCTTAATATCGTACTCCCACAGATGTCGTCCGACCACAATCGCTTGACCAGCACTCGGTGACTTAGTTGGTGGCAAAGCTAAAGCAACCGAAGCTCGAAGGAATGGTACAATTCTCGTGCATTCCGTCTCCACCTCGTTAATCGGAATGATGATCGGAATCATCGGCTCAAAATCAAAAGCTCCGTAAAGATCACCCCCTGCCTTTTTGCGAACCTCCCCAAAAATTAGCCAGCTAGTAAAATCGCCCTCGATCGCAAAAGTGCGCCGCCGCCATTCACTGCCACGCTCTATCTTCAAATCACCAATTAAATCAAATCTAACCGGTCTCATGTCTTCCCTCCTTTCTATATTGGTTTGAGCGAAATGTCAAGAGGCTTAATATCTTGGTACATATATTTAGGTCTGAAAGGAATAGTTAAGGGCGAAATATTAGTGGACATGAAGGAAAGGCTCTCCGTATAGTTTTAACAATACTTTACGGGCAACAGCTTTGACAACTGGAACTGCAACAGAATTACCAAATTGTTTATAGGCTTGTGTGTTAGACACTACAATTTGGAAAGAATCAGGAAATCCTTGCAATCTTGCCCATTCACGAGGGGTCAAAAAGCGAATGAAACGACTATTTTTTTCAGAGGGATAATTAGAAGGAGGATTAATATCTTGAATAAGATTGCGCTCTCTCCCCTGACCTCCAACCATTATAGCATTAGAGCAACCCTCCTTGTCAAGTATTTCGTACCCAAAGTTGTTACCTAATTCTAAATGGCGTGCTTTGTGAGCCTGTAAACTTTGCCAATAACCTTCGTTTAGGTAGTATTTTAAATCAACGGGTTCCGTCTCTAAAATGAAACGAAGGTGAGGGTTTCTGGTTTCGGGAGTAGGATAGTCAAACCAGTGATATTTCCAAGAAGCTTGGACGTTAGGTTCAAAACCTACAATAAAAACACGAGGGCGATTTTGAGGTACTGAAAAATTGCGGGCATTCAAGATTTCTGGTTCAGGGACATAATAGCCCAACTCCCCTCTTAAGATGGACAAAATAGTTTTTAAAGTTTTTCCCCGTTCAATAGAGGCTAAACCTTTAACATTTTCCAAAATAAAGGCTTTAGGTCTTTTAGCCTTTAAAACTTTGACAATATCAAAAAACAGATTACCCCGTTTATCTTGAAATCCTAACTTTTTACCAGCCATTGAAAAAGGTTGACATGGAAACCCCGCAGTCAGTATATCAAAATCGGGAATAGTTTCAGGGTTTAAATCCCGAATGTCTAAATTATCAAAGGTCTTGTCAAAATTTGCAAAATACGTTTTTTGACAAAACTTGTCTATTTCCGAACTAAATACACACTCACCACCCAAACTACTTAAAGCAAGACGAAAACCGCCAATTCCCGCAAATAAGTCGATAAACTTGAAACTATTTGAAATCATAAAGCCTCCTATTAGCTATTTTAGAAAATTTACTTAACTTGTAAATGCTTACCTAAATATTCTTCAATTTGTTTTTTGCATCTGCCGTAATTTTGTTGACGGGGAGAAGGTAGCTTAAACCAATTGAGGTAGTCTTGCTCACTGTAAGGCAAAACTCTAAATCTGGAGTAATAAGGACTCAATTTCGCCCAAATATAAGGCGTTTTTAAAGGCTTATTACATTCTCGCAAAACTTCGGTTTCGGAGTTAGGTAAACGTTCCCACTGGGTTAAAACAACAGGTTTAGAGGGGATTTTAGCAAAGTGATTGACTAAACCGTTTACCCCTTTGAACCCAGTGCTTCCAACTTTCTCTTTTAATAAGATACGGGCTATGTCTTCCCATTTTTTAATCTTATAACCGTAGGGAAGCTGAAACGCATATAAATCCCAAGTTAAAGTGACAAAAAGTGGGTTACTAACACTATCACTATTTCTTCTTTTGGATTCAATATTTATTAATCTATGCTTCATGTCAAGATTGAAACAAATCAAATCCCCAAATTTAAGTTCCTTAGAGATTTTATTCTCTAATTGCAAAATGTGTCCATTTGACTCTAAGACCCACAAAAGAGTATGCCCTACCCAGTCTCTGTGCCAGTCTACCTCTTTGCAAGATAGCATTGGTAAATCCTTAAATTCAAAAGAATAGATTTCTTCTGATTCTATATTTGATGCTTCACTAAAAACAGACTTATCAAGGGATAATTCTTCGTGCAATTCAAGCAAGCTTGGAGTAACTAAATTGCCTAAATCTACAAAAGCTTTTTTTGTTGGCATGACGATTTTTGATTTTTCTAACTTTTCTCTATTTAAACAGATTTTTTTGAGTTTGTCAAGCATTTTATTTATAGTATATCTGTACTAGGTCACTTAAAGTATTTAAGACATATATAGGGTAGTATTTAAAATTCTAAACCAATGTGTAAAAAGCAAAACGAATATCGCAAATTATTTAACAATTGGAAAAAATCAAATGTTGGTAAAACAGGAATTGATTTCCTGAAAAAAAAACAACGGTTCATGTGTCCAAATTGTTTCAATAATTTGAACAATGGGTATCATGTTCATCATTTAATACCCATATCTAAATTAGAAGAGCAAACTAAATCTTTAGCCATTGACTTAAGGAATTTAGTTTTGCTTTGTCCTAGTTGCAATTTAGCACAAGGCAATAAGATTGATACTCGATTTGACGACTAAGACTTACTAGCTTCCCAAAATGTGGGCGTTACAGTGTCTAAAAAAACCATAGAACGTTCGCCGTATTCTTTTTTCAAATCTGTTGTTATCTTTTCAATCATCTCAGTAATTAAAGAAGAATATTCGTCCATAGCCTCTTTTAGTCTAATATAAGGTTTCGTGGTAATAACAACATTAGCAAACACGGCAAACTGCTCAGTATCACCTAAGATTTTGGTTTTAACTATAAATTTGAGGATTAGCATGGCATTGATTGTATTCATCGTAAAATTAGGAGTTGTATTACGTTTTGCATCTAGAATTTATTTTAGCATGGTTGACGAAAAATTAACCTAGTGAGCTATCTAAAAAATGTACTACTTGGTCTGAAATAAATAAGATTTAATTATATCAGGGGTTTTAACGTTTTAGACTTAAAAAAAGTGCTATTTTAAAATCAATAAAACCCAATCATAGTATGGCTTTGACCTGTTTGTACTATGTAGTAGGGGGGATAACTTTATTTTTTTTTTTTTATCCCTTACCCCTTTAATCATCGCATTGGAGGGTTCCAAATTTTAAACAATTCCTTTCTTTTCAGAGCGGGTTCATAACACAGCCTTTTCCTTTCCTTTCAGAAGGGGTTCATAATCCAGCCTTCCTTGCACTTCAGAGCGGGTCATGATACTTTTACCATTAAACTAATTTGTATTGGTCTAAGGGTTAAAAAATGGGTAAATGGGTCAATGTGGGCTAAATATTTAAATATATATTTAATTTTTGGTAGGTTTATTTGTGAATACCCTAGAATTAAAGTATCCTAGTATCCTATCCCCCACTCTATTTTTTTGCTATGTATCTATCATAGCATAGGAATAAACAAAATGTCAAGAGGTAGTGGAAAAAAATTTTTTGGGTAAAGGGGGTAAAGGGAAAATTTGTTTTAAAGGTAAACTGCGATGAATAATGAGGTGAGGGATAAAAAAAAAAAAAAAAAAAAAAAAAAAAAAAAAAAAAAAAAAAAAAAACTAAAGTTATCCCCCCTACTACATAGTACAAACAGGTCAAAGCCATACTACGATTGGGTTTTATTGATTTTTAAATAGTGTTTTTCAAAGTCTAAAACGTTAAAACTTTTGGTATGATTGAGTTTTATTGATTTTGAGCAGAATAGTACAGGTTTAAGTGTGAGTAAAAAAAAGTCTTCTAATTTATTGTAGGAAGACTAGAGCAAGGGGGGCAAAACGAGCGACTAAATCTTTAAATTCTGGCGATAGAAAAGCTTGAAGCAGAGCCAATTTCAAGAAATCTATTCTCGTCTATTGTAGAATTAAATCTCGTCCGTTGAAGTGACTTTTATTATCAAAGTTAAGCCGTTTCCAAATATCTTCTCTCAAAAATATTTTAAAACGAATTGCTGTTAGTTTCTTAGCATCACAAGCTTGAACAAACTGAAATAAACCAGTGATAGCTTGTTGACGAATATCTTCTCTCTCCAGGAAATCTCCATCTAAATCATCATAAAGAAACCAGAGAGTCTGTTGTTCTTTTAATTGTTTCTGATTAACTAGAACTAAAGCATCTATAATTAGGAGAGTCAAATTTCGGTTTGTTGCTAATTGAACTAAAGCTTGAGTATGTTCCGATTGCCAATTTTCAGAGGGTAATCCTTGAAAAATTTGTTTAATCGCCTGAAATTTTGCCCCCTGTTTACCTTTAATAAAGATACTATTTTTAAATTTTCTGAACACATTTATCAGCAAATAAGCTCGCCAAACTGCTTCCCAAGTACCTTGTTTTTGTAGCAATTCTTGATTTATATACTGTAATTCATTCCGGGATGGACGACTATTATTATAGCTACCATGACCAGATAATAAAGTCACATTATCTAGACGACTATAGGCTAATTTTCGCACCTCAGACTCCTGCCGGAGTAGTAACAAATAAAGTGCTGTCTTTCCCGTTCCCTTACGACCTCTGATAAGACAAGTTGTTTGGTCAAGAAATTTATCAAAGTTAGCAGTTTTCTGAAATAAAAGACTAATATCTGACATAGTTGATTTTCTTTAACTTTAGAGGACAAAGCTAGTATAGCACTAAGAAAAAAAATGTCAACCTAAAACTAAGATTAAATTTTAAACAAAAAAAAAGTCTTCCAATTTATTGTAGGAAGACTAGAGCAATAGCTGTACACAAATAAGTAACCACAACCTTTAAATTTAAATTTATCGCTTTATTTATAACTTTATAATAACAGACGTGATTGAAAATTGCAAGTGGTCTAAGATTATTAATTCTTATAGTACACACAAGAAAAACTTATAGTGTAGGTCATAAAAAAGCCCTCTAATTTAAAGAAGGCTAAAAATTAAAAATTCAAACTAACTAGCTAAAAAAAGCTCTGATAGCTTCAATAACTTCAGGGTCATCTTCAGGATAGCAAGCAACACTTCGTTGCTGTCCATTAACCAATCGTTCTTCTTGTTGGGAAAGATGTCCACAAGATTTTTTGACAAACTTGCCTAATAAAGAAGGATTTTTAAGGTCGACAGCCAAACCCAAAGATTCAGCAATCTCTGCAACGCCTTTGAGTTTAACTCCTGTTAAGCTATTAGTGGCTGGCATAACTTCTGAAATTGCTAAATCGATTAGAAATTGTACCAATCGAGGATTGTTGTCAGAAAGGTTGTTTTGGATTTTAACAATCGATTCCGAAATGTCTTCAGCGAGTTTGTGAGCAGGGAGTCGCAATTGGGTAGTTTGCGGTTGTGATTGAACCGAATAGCTACCAGTTTTGCGGATAGCGGGAAGGACTTCTTCAAAGACCCAATCTTGGAAACGTTCGGCTGATTCTAGCTTACTACTGAAAATGAGTTGGTAGATACCTGCTTCCTCAAGTACAGTAGCCATGCGCTTTCCAGCTTCCGTTACCATTTCGGTAAGGGAACGATTTTTGGGAGAAACTTTGGTAGATATAGTCTTAGACGGGTCAGCATAACCCAAAACAGACGCTACATCGTTAGCCACTGGTTTGCCATTGATAAAACGAACTTCCTGTGACTCAAATTGAAATAATTGAATCGCAATATTAGACATAATTGAAAACCTATGATTTTAGTGGATAAAGCTAGTATAACACAAAGAAAAAATGTCAACCCTGTCTTGTCACGCTCAAGTTAAAAATAAAAGAAAAAAGGAAAAAAGAAAGGGAAACGATAAAACAAAACATATTAATAAAACAAGGAGCAAATTTTAAAGGAAAGTCATTATTATTGTCTAGGGATTATAGTGGGTGGGAAATTAAATGGCAGATAAGAAAAAGATATAAAGGGGTATTATTAGCAGAAGGAGAAGTGGAAGTAGTATTTGATGACTTAGTAATAGGGGGAAACGCATACGAAAATCACACATTAATAACACCAGTGCTTGAACATTTAGTGTCCAAAACAATACCGCCGGCATTAGGAGATAAAATAGGACAAAATGCGTGGGTTTATGACTTAAAAATGAAATCGCCAGATGGGGGTACAGTGTATAGAATATTTGAAGGTTTAGTGAATGTCACTCCAGAAGTGACTTTAGATGGAGATAATAATGAAGATAATGATGTGGGTGATGGTAATAATGGAGATAATGATGTGGGTGATGGTAATAATGAAGATAATGATGAGGGTAATGAGAATGGCAATTGAGATAATGGGGGAAATATTATCCTCAGAGGTAGAAAATATAATTTATATTGTTAATACAGAGGGAGTAATTGTGCAAACAGTTACAAGTTTGAAAGACATATTTTATGTTCCAGACCCTGTGTTAATTGGAAAAACAATACCAAGTGCTAACGAAATAATTTATTATCCAAACCCAATAGAAACTTGAGGAAAATTGAAACACTGAAAAGTTAAACCAAAAGTTTTTTTGCTGACACAAAAAAAATGTGTCAGACAAAAAAGAGCAAAAGTTAAGCAAGTGGGGGATAGAAATTTGCCGCAACAAACTTGCCAACAGCTAACCCCATGTTAAAAGAATCAATACAAGCCTCACGGACGTGAACCCCGCCATAAATACGACTGAGGGCATCTTCCATTCCCGCTTCATAGAAGCTATCGAAATCACGAACGACACCGGGAAGTTCTTGGGAGACAGCACTAAACACATAGTTGTCACCAAAATATTCGGTCATCACTCCAGCAAATGCTCCCCCCATGGCGGAATGCCCTGACATATAATCCGGGAAAGGTGGCGAATTAACCCCCATTAATTCTGACAGCAAGGGTTTCCAATCGGGATCGCCCACCGTAGAAGCTATCCCGTCATTAGCCGCAAATCCTCCGGCAATTATGTCATCAGGGCGAGGTTGCAGTTCAGTGTATTTCTCTTTCCAAGCGATGATTACTGCATCCTCTAGTGCGGTATTTAACGCGGCGAATAGGCTGGCAGTTTTTTCTAGGGAACTACGCTCTTTGACGGCAATTTCTTGAGCAATTTGGTTTAAGTGACCGTAGGGACGGAAGGTATCAGCCCGGTCATAAGCCCAGAAAATAGCCATTTCTGTTTGGTCTGCATTGCGTAAAGTGGTAGTGACAGCAGTGTTTTGCAATCCGCCGTAGAGCCGAACTTCTTCAATTTCTTCGGCATACAATGTAGGATTTATGTCGGGACGGCCTTCAAGAGTCACATCAAGATTATTTTCCGATACAAACTGGTCAATGTCACCAATTGCCCAAGTATCTACTCCCCCCCAGTTCGCACCGACTGCTACCCCCGCAGTGGGTCCCTCTGCTTCTGGCTTCCAAACGTAGTCTCCAGACGGTGGAGTGTAAGGCGTATTGTCGTTAGAACCATCATTAGCCCGTAAATTCATGCTCTGATCGGCTACTAAAATACCAAAATTAAACCCACGTTTTTTAGCAATGTTACTGTCCGGAATCTCTGCCAGAGAATTGGATAATTGCTGTAAGAACAAGCTATTTTGTTTAGGTAATTGAGTAGAAAGAACTCGATAAGCCGCCCCGACTACCGATGCCTCTAACAAGGCATTTTTTGGTGCGTTCACATTTACAGCGTAAGAGGGATATAAAGTGTTGAAGGCATTGACCGTATCATAAACGGCAGTAGAAACCAGTGCCATTAAGCGAGAACCTACGGTTGGCGCAACTCCCCGCCCCGCTTTTCCCTCAGTTTGAATCGCATTTAAAGCAATTGCATTCCAGTTGATTACGACATTAGTATTGCGTCCCGATACTAATTTACTGATAACATTATTAGTTTCCAGTTGTTCAGCAATTAGGTTATTTGCGTCAACTTCAGCAATGAGAAAGTAAGCCCCTAGAGCGATGACTGAAGTGTTGTTGTTATACGTCAAGTCTAAGGTGACTGACTGTCCAGCGTTTAGGTTCAAGTTTGTGCTGACACTGGTGAGTAAGGCATCGTTTTTGTCAATCTGACCGTCAGTAGAAATGTACAGGTTGACAGTAATGGAACCACTGGCGATTCCTTGTCCTTGATTGGTGACAATTACCTGTGCAGTTCCCTGAGCGTCCATATCAACCGTGTTTGGCAAATCAATCACGCCAAAACTTATTTCTAAATCAGGTAGAAAGTCATTGATTGATTGTAAATTAAGCATAAAAAACCTCTCTTGAGAATATACAAATACATTATAGCACAAGAAAAATTAAAAACCTAAAAATTAAGTCTAAATTTAATATATTCTTTTTATCTTTAATTTGAGCGAAAAAAAAGCCTTCTAAGTTAAAGAAGGCAAAAAATTAAAAATTCAAACTAACTAACTAAAAAAAGCTTTGATAGCATCAATTACTTCAGGGTCATCTTCTGGGTAGCAAGCAACATTTCGTTGTTGTCCGTTAACTAATCGTTCTTCTTGTTGGGAAAGATGTTCACAAGTTTTTTTGACAAATTTCCCTAAAGAAGAACGATTTTTCAAGTTAACAGGTAAACCTAAAGATTCAGCAATTTCGGCGACCCCTTTTAATTTAATACCAGTTAAGCTATTACTGGCTGGCATTAAATCAGAAATAGCGTGGTCTATCAAAAACTGTGCCAATCGGGGGTTGTTGTCAGAAATCAGATTTTGGATTTCAGCGACCGCTTTAGCTACCTTCACAGCTTTTTCTTCACTAGGAAGTTGAGGCTGGGTAGTTTGCGGTGGAGATTGAACAGAATAGCTACCAGTTTTGCGAATAGCGGTAAGGACTACCTGTACTACCCAATCTTGAAATGGTTCTGCTTGAGGTTTGCGGCTGGTTAACACTAAACGATAAAGTCCAGACTCTTAAATGATTGCCATTTCTTGGTTTCCACCAAGGGTAAGCACACTGTGCAGACCCTTTTCATAGTCTTTTAAACGAGATAGAACTTTAGAAATGCTAGGTTGTTCTAGTACATCACAAATATCCTTGGCGACAAACCACGGTTCATCGCCGATAAGGACTACTCGGATTTCGTGGGTATCAAATTGAAACGCTACAAGACTATTAGGCATAGTTTAAAACCTCTAGAGAATAAAGTTATTATAACACAAAGAAAAAAAATGTCAACCCAAAACTAAGATTAAAATTTAAACTAAAAAAAGTCTTCCAATTTATTGTAGGAAGACTAGCTTGAATCAACTATCCTATGTTCAATCTTTTTGTTTTAGCAAGAAATTGTTGCTGATAACTTTAAAACTGGTGTAGGAATTTTCAAAGTTTCTGAGAACCAGACCCTCACGAGTAGTATTAGGATTAACAAGGGAGTGACCGGAGGAAAAAGCAATTAAAGTATCAAGGGAAGAAGGTAGAAAAAAGTCACTAAATAGTAGAGGAACTGTATCAAGTCCAGCATTGGACAATAGGGAATGGTTAGCAGGGGAAAAAATGTCTAATCTTTTTTGATTGTCAAGGTTAATCAAATTGAAAACATAAAGCCGATAGTTTGGAAGTTTGTAAGGATTGCCTTGAATTTTACCCCCAACAATTTCGCCTTGAATAGCGGAGGGGAATGGTAAAGATTTTAGGAAATCACCAATTTTATACTTGTGAAAAAATTGCCAATAAATGTTGGTATCGGATTCCTTTAATTCCCGGTTTTGAGAGCAGACACCAAAAGTATCGTTGTAGTAGAAAGCAGTAAAGCTAGTGCCGTCTAGTTTTTCGGTAACATTGAAGGATTTTTGACGAAGTAAAGGGTATAATTCACTCAAATTTTGAATGCGTTCTTCGTCAGTTTTAGGGACAAAAGAAGGGAAATAGCCTAAAATATCACCATGTAAATAAGCAGATACATCGAGTTCCCATTTTTTGACACCTAATAAATTAGTGAGGTCTGTACCAATTGTAAAAGTCTTAGAAGTCAAGAAAAAGTTAGATAAGTGAGATAAAGGCAAAGCTAGACCCTGACTTAATTGTTCTCTCATATTAACGGTTCTGATACGAAAACCTTTTTCACCAGTGTTTAAGGTTGCGAAACAATACTTCCGCAAAAACTCAAATTCTGGAAGTTCAGGTAGAAAAGAATCAATTTCAAAATAAACACAAAGGCTACCAATTTCAAATAGACCTTTTTTGACTACGACTTTCCAACCACGGACAGTAGCCACTTCAATATTGTCAGCACCGGGAATAGGTTGAATGTCTTTGATGACTTCTAAGGTTGCAAGTTTACGTTCCATAAGTTTTTTAGGGGGGGAGAGAAAATTTAAAAATCCAAAATGCAAGAAAGCAAGCCAGAGAGATGAGGACAGGGTTCAAAATCGGGCAAAGAGCAAGTTGAAAAAGATTTTGAGTTAGCCCATTCCTTGAGATATTTATGAGTACGAGGGGATTTTAGGGAAACAATAGCACTTGGTGCATAGGATTTGTTAATGAACCAAGGAAAAGCTTCAGATAGCAAATCCGAAATGTTATGCCCATCATAAAAAGAGGAACCCCAAGAATCAGTTTCAAGATAAGAAGACCATTTGTTAAGATTAGGAGTCTTATAGAAAAAGGAAGTTTGGGAAACCTGATTCAAATGGACTTGCCAAGCGTCAATCAAAGAAGAGAGGGAATTACCCTGATTGAGATTGTGAGCAAAATGAGAAAATAAACCTTCGAGAGGGCAAGGAAGATTAAATTTTGACTGAGAAAAAGAAATAACGGAGTTGAAACATTGGAGATAAAAAAGAGAAAGTGAAGACCAAAGAGATAAAGAATGGTCAAGATAGGCAGAACGAGAGAGAGAAAGTTCAGAGTTGAAAAGTTTCCAAAAGGGTGAATAAGAGAGCAAATCAAAAGACTGAGTAGC
>Ga0315899_10002963_pt1 | contig 18581 bp, 18 predicted proteins | sample LakEriMetagenome_2_FD_203518 | JGI IMG/M metagenome (GOLD analysis project Ga0315899, IMG submission 203518) | Freshwater fungal communities from buoy surface, Lake Erie, Ohio, United States - Buoy 4 MA112 | ecosystem: Environmental > Aquatic > Freshwater > Lake | place: USA: Lake Erie, Ohio... | reverse complement strand
AATAATCCCCGTCGCTACCATAGGCCGGACGATGGTCTTTAGCACTTAGGGTCTGAGGTGCTTCATCCAAATGGTAATACCCCCCTTGTTCTACCAATATTTTTTCAAGAATATACGCCGTTGCACCGGCAGAAACATCCTCATCAACAATTAACAAGCGATTTGTTTTTTCAAGCGACTTTACAATATCATGTGATAAATCAAACGGAAGCAGGGTCTGCACATCCAGAAGTTCTACCGAAATCCCTAATTCTCCCAAAATCGGTAAGGCTTGTATGCAAAGATTCAAGGTGGATCCATAAGAAACCAAGGTTAAATCGGACCCTTCGCTTAGGCGTTCTACCTGACCGAGGGGAAGTTTAAACTCACCCAAATTTGTAGGCATTTTTTCTTTCGTTCGATATCCGTTAAGAGGTTCAATAACCAAGGCCGGTTCATCTGCCTCCATCAAGGTGTTGTAGAATCCTGCCGCTTTGGTCATGTTTCTTGGTACACACACATGCATTCCACGCAATGAATTGATGATCATTCCCATCGGTGAGCCGCTGTGCCAAACCCCTTCTAAGCGATGTCCACGCGTGCTGATAATTAATGGCGCTTTTTGTCCTCCTTTGGTACGATACTGCACCGTAGCCAAGTCATCAGACAAGATTTGAATGGCATACAATAAGTAATCCAAGTATTGAATCTCTGCAATCGGACGAAGTCCACGCATGGCCATTCCAATGCCTTGACCAATGATGGTGCATTCACGGATTCCAGTATCGAAGACCCGCAACTCACCAAACGTTTCTTGCAGGCCTTCCAAAGATTGGTTCACTCCGCCAATTTTACCTGCATCCTCACCAAACACCAACAAGTTCGGATATTTTTCCAGCAGCATTCGGTAGTTTTCTCTTAAAATGATCCGGCCGTCCTCCATGGGAGCGTCGGTATCATAAGAAGGTTCAATGGTCGGTATGTTTCCAATTTGTTTGTCGGATTCACTGTATAAGTACGAAGAATAACGGTCGTGACTTTCTTCTTTTTTCTTGCTTAACCATTGGTTTAGCACCGTTTTGTTTGTGGATTCTGTTCCGCGTAGGCTTCTGAGCGCTCGTCGTGCCAGAGAATACACATCTTTTCGTTGGGGTTCGCGGTTTTTAATCAAGGCATCTAATTCTGCTTGAAACGCATTGCTCAAGGTTCCTTCTTGGATCAACCCACTAAGAATGCCTTCTAAAGATAAGCTGTCCTTTTTAATGTCTTCCGTGAACAAAGTCCACGCCTTGTTTTTTGATGCTTTAACTTCTTCTTTTGCTTCATTCGCGATTTGATCAAGGACTTCTTCGCTTGCCAACGGTTCAGGACCGCCATCGAAAGAAAGAATCCATTCCTTGAACTTAGCAATGCAGTCATGGGTTTTTTCCCATTCCATTCGTTCGGCGCTTTTGTAACGCTCATGGGATCCAGACGTGGAGTGACCTTGTGGTTGATTAACTTCTTGCACGTGAACCAACACAGGAACATGCTCCGTACGTGCTAAATTTACCGCCTTTTCATAGGTTTGACATAAATGCGCGTAATCCCATCCTCTGGTAGTTAGTATTTCAAATCCGGGATTTTCGGCCGTGCGTTGGAATCCTGCTAAGGCTTCTGAAATGCTATTTTTTGTCGTTTGAAGTTCTCTAGGAACAGAAATACCGTACCCGTCGTCCCAAACAGACATCACCATGGGAACTTGTAATACTCCTGCAGCGTTTAAGGTCTCCCAAAAAGGCCCTTCAGACGTAGAGGCATCACCAATCGACCCGAAGGCAACTTCGTTTCCTTCAATAGAAAATTGTTGAAACTCATTAGTATGTAAAGCCGGATTATTTCTGTAGATTTTAGAAGCCAAGGCCAAGCCTAATAACCTCGGCATTTGTCCTGCCGTTGGAGAGATATCAGCTGAACTATTTTTTTGTTGGGTTAAGTTTTTCCATTGTCCTTGTTCGTCAAGATTTCTTGTGGCAAAATGTCCGCCCATTTGACGGCCCGCAGATTGAGGCTCAACAGCCAAATCGGTGTGGGCGTAAAGTCCTGAAAAGTATGCTTGCACACTCAGTGCTCCAATGGCCATCATCCATGTTTGATCTCGATAATAACCGGATCTGAAATCCCCAGCTTTGAAGTACTTTGCAAGCGCTAATTGCGCCAATTCTTTACCGTCACCGAAAATCCCAAATTTCGCCTTACCGGTGAGTACTTCCTTTCTTCCAAGAAGGGACGCTTCTCTGGAAATACAAGCTAATTTATAATCCGAAAGCACTTCTTCTTTAAAGGCATCGAATCCGAGGGTTGCTTCGTTGATGGACGACATAGTTCAAATTTGAGTGCAAATATAGCGTTTTTGTCCACTTTTTTTAGCTAGTTATGGCTAAGAATTTTGCATTTTTGTAGCATGAAAATTGAGTTATGTGTGGCTTCTGTTGAAGCCTTGTTAGCCGCTAAATCCTTGGGTGTAGATCGCATTGAACTTTGCGCAAACTTAGAGCAGGGAGGATTAACCCCATCCATAGGTTTTGTTAAGAAAGCACAGGACTTAGGCATCGAAACTCATGTGCTAATTCGGCCCAGAAGTGGAGGATTTGTATACAATGAACATGAAATGGAAATTATTCTTGCGGATGTTCTTGAATTTCAACGCTTAAACGTTGATGGCTTAGTATTGGGGATGTTGACAGATACCATGCGTTTAAATCGCCCGGTGCTTGAACAGATTCGAAACATATTCAATAAATCCCTAACCTTTCACAGGGCCTTCGATGATTTGGTGGAATGGAAACAAGAACTCCAATGGTTGGCTGAAGCGGGATATAATCGGGTATTGTCATCGGGCCTATCAACTACGATTTCAAACGGCGTTCCTGTATTAGCATCCATGAAAAAAGAGGCAAAAAATCGAATTGAAATTATGCCAGGGGGTGGTATTAATCTCGCGAATTTACCTTTGATTATGGAGCAAGTTGTACCTGATGCCGTTCATTTTTCAGCCACGGGTAAGCAATCCTTGGATCCTGATTCTATGTTCTCAGAGGAAGTACTTATTTTTGACGAGAATAAAGCGAAACGATTGATTGAAATGTGTCGAAATTTCAGTTAAATACTGACAGTAGGTACTTGTGATTCATCTAAAACTGACATTATGTCCTTTGTTAAGCGCAATGTCTGATATGGAATCTAATTTGTCTAACCAAACACAAAGAAACTGAGATGAGTAAACGAAAAAATAATGCGATGGAAGATAATACAGCGGATCAGATGAATTCAAACGAAGAACAACAAGGCCACGAATCAGCGAATAATTCGAGCAATGACGACAATACTCCAACGGATCCTACTCTTGATGTTGAGGCGAAATTAAAGGAGCAAGAAGATAAATTCCTTAGACTTTATGCGGAGTTTGAAAATTATAGACGACGTTCTGCTAGGGAAAAAGCGGATTACTTGTCCTCAGCAAGTCAACAGATGATTGTAGCCATGCTTCCCATTTTGGATGATTTTGAACGTGCTTCAAAAAACAATGAAAATGTCACAGATATTGCGGTAGTTAAGGAAGGCTTTCAATTGATCTATACCAAATTAGGTCAAATTCTAGAAGCGAAAGGCTTGAAACCGATTGATGCAATGAATCAACCCTTTGACTTTAATCTGCATGAGGCTATTGCCAATGTTCCAGTTGAAGATGAGACACTAAAAGGTAAAGTGATAGATCAGGTGGAAAAAGGATATTATTTAAATGAGAAAGTGATTCGCTTCGCAAAAGTAGCGGTCGGACAATAAGGTTATGAGTCAAAAAAGAGATTATTACGATGTATTAGGCATTTCAAAAAATGCAACGGAGGCGGAAATTAAAAGTGCCTACCGAAAATTAGCGTTGAAGTATCACCCCGATAAAAATCAGGATGACCCGTCGGCGGAAGATAAATTTAAAGAAGCAGCCGAAGCATACGAAATACTAAGTAATTCAGAAAAACGTGCCACCTATGATCGGTTCGGTCATGCGGGAATGGGGCAGGGAGGATTTAGTGGGGGTGGAATGAATATGGATGATATCTTTTCACAGTTTGGAGATATTTTCGGTAGTGCGTTTGGTGGCGGTAGTTTTGGTGGCAGCCGCAGCGGTAAACGCGTGGTCAAAGGATCTAACCTTCGCGTAAAAATGAAATTAACATTGGAGGAAATTGCCACCGGTGTTAAAAAGAAAATCAAGGTCAATAAATTAGTTCAGGCCGATGGGGTAACGTATAAGACATGTTCTACATGCAAGGGTTCAGGTCGTATCACGCAAATGGCTCAAACCTTTTTGGGTGCCATGCAAACCCAATCAACATGTAATGCGTGTCAAGGGGCTGGACAAATGATCGACCAGAAACCAAGTGATACTGATCAATACGGTCTGCGTAAGCAAGAAGAGGTTATTGAAATAGAAATCCCAGGCGGAGTGGAAGATGGAATGCAACTTTCCGTTCGTGGAAAAGGAAATGCAGGTCCGTTTAATGGGGTAAATGGTGATTTAATCGTGGTGATTGAAGAAGCGGAGCATGCGGAATTGAAACGTGAAAATGAGCACGTGCATTTTGAAGCAGTGGTTACCTTAACCGATGCGATTCTTGGAGCTTCGTTGGAAATCCCAACCATCAATGGAAAAGTGAAAATTAAGATAGACCCAGGCACTCAAAGTGGTAAGGTACTTCGTTTAAAAGGAAAAGGCTTGCCTAATATTCAAGGGTATGGAACAGGTGACCAATTTGTTCATATCCATGTTTGGACCCCAACAAATTTATCCAAGGAAGAAAAGGATTGGTTTGAAAAAAATAGAGAGAACGCAAACTTTAAACCCACCGCGCGTGAAAAGGAAGGAGGCTTCTTTAAGCGAGTTAGGGATATGTTTTCATGAGAAGGTTTGAACACGCTTGGGATGCTGGAGATTTTAGTGCCCTTAAAGTTTTCCTTACCCTGCTGCTTGTTCTTGGTGGGTTTCTTTTAGGGAATTTCCCGCTGAATATGCTTTATCCTAGCGATGGGGGGCGTACAATGTCAGATTTAGTGTCCTTTTTTGGATTTAAAACCCTGTTTATCTTGCAAATGATTCCATTTTTTGTTGGGATTGTTGCATTTGTAATTAGCGCTAGAATTATTCATAAAACATCCGTAAGGTCATGGATATCTGCTCGACCAACAATCGATGGTAGACGCCTACTTTTTTCGTTTGGTTTATGGGCCTTGTTGATTATTGTTCCAACTATGATTGATTGGTATAGGTACCCAACAAAGTACGAGTTTCAAGCAATAGATTTTCAGTTTTTTACTTCATTTACATTACTCGCAATCTGTTTACCCTTTCAAGTGTTTTTTGAAGAATTGATGTTTAGAGCCTTCATTTTTCAAGGCATCACGAAACGTACAAAATCGGTTTTTATCGCTGTATTGCTTAGTGGTGTTATGTTTGGCTTAATGCATATTGGCAATCCTGAAGTTTCAGCTCACGGCTATGGCTTACTTGGGATTTATATCGCATTAGGGATATCAATTTCCTTAATGGCTTTCCTGGATCAAGGCCTTGAAATTGCCTTTGGGTTTCATTTAGCCAATAACTTCATAACCGGAATCTTGGTAACTTCTTCCGACCAGGCATTTCAAACCCACGCCTTGTTAAAGGTGGATTCACTGGATGTCAGCTTCGCTTCAACTAGCGTGTTGCTGCTGTCATTGCTTTTGTTTTTACTTGTATGTTATCAAAGATTTCAGTGGAGACAGGTGTTTGCAAATCGAAATAATCATTAGTTTCGTTACATGATTGAGGTTAAGGGAGTAAGTAAGTTTTACAGTCAAAAAAAAGCCTTAGACGAGGTGAGTCTCAACATCGAGGCCGGTAGGATTTTTGGTTTGATCGGACCAAATGGCGCAGGGAAAACTACCTTAATTCGAATCTTAAACCAGATCATTGAGCCAAGCGCCGGTCAAGTATTAATCGGGGGAATTCCATTAAATCCACTGCATGTGAAGGCCTTTGGATATTTACCTGAAGAACGTGGGCTATACCGAGAGATGAAAGTCCTTGATCACTTGATATTTTTGGCTAGCATTCGGGGATTAAATCACCAAGACGCCCAAAAGGCAGCCAAACATTGGCTTGAAAAGTTCGAAATCATGCCGTGGTCCAAAAAGCGCATCGATTCCCTATCTAAAGGGATGGCTCAAAAAATTCAATTCATTGGGAGTATTTTACATGACCCACAGGTAGTTATTTTAGATGAACCGCTTAGTGGTTTTGACCCCTTGAATATTCAACTTATTTTGAATGAAATAAAGGCGATGAAAGAAGGTGGAAAAACCATTATCTTTTCTACGCATAATATGAATAGTGTGGATGAAATTTGTGATGAAGTTGGACTAATCAATCATGGAAAGTTAGTTGCGCATGATAAGGTTAGCGCCTTAAAAACTCAACATAAAACAGGCGCATTCAAGGTGCGGTATAAAGGGAATCAGATTGCCTTTGCGAACGCCCTTTGGACAGGTTTTGAACTTGTTTCAACAGAAGAAATAGGCGACCAATGGTTCCAGTCGGTCATTAGAAGCCGTCAAGGGCAAACCTTTAATGATGTATTTTCCTCTTTGTCGCCAGCCCTAGAATTGCATTTAATCGAAGAACAACTCCCCGGAATGCAAGATGTTTTTCTTAAACTCGTAACCGATTCTACGCCATGAGGAATAGCCTGTTAATTGCCTTTCGTGAATTAAAAGAACGCTGGGATAACCGGTCGTTTCGGGCTATGTTGTTTTTGGGTCCCTTGTTGATTTTATCACTCATTTATTTGGTGCTTGAATCTGGGAACCAAGGCGTAACATCGATGAAGGTGCTCATTGCCGATCCAACGAATTTATTCGAAAATAAAATTGCTTCTAGGCCTTCAGAATCAGTGACTTATTTTTTCTATGATGATTACATCGAATTTGAATCGTTTAAAAATAGTCCAAAATTCAAAGAATTTGATGCCTTGATCGAACTCAATGAAAAGGTGTTGATCAACAAAAAAGTATTTCTTTTTCATCGCCAAGAACCTAATTTACAGCTTAAAATGAAGCTCAAGTTCGAAGTGGAGCGCAGAATGGAGGAGGTGATGATTGAGCAATTTACGACCCTTGGGGTAGATGATTTCCGTAAAATTAAGCAACCCCTAAACATTGATTTTAGAAATGTAGATGACCCATATAATCAAGCGGATCAAGGCATCGCATGGGTTGGCTATTCTTTGGGTTACCTGATGATTTTCTTTATTGCGATTTTTGGTACGAACATTACAAAAAGCATAAACCGAGAGAAAACAAACCGAATTTCGGAAGTGATTCTTGCTAGCGTTAAAGCGCGTGAATTGATGTTGGGAAAGATTTTCGGGAATTTAATCGCTTCGTTTTTGCAGCTTTTTATATGGTTGCTGTTAGTGGGTATTGGATTGTGGCTGTTGCAGGCAGTTATAATTCCAGAATTATTTACCCCTGAACATTTAACGGGGGTTCAAGTGTCCGATCAGCAATTGAAGGAATTAGGTATGCAGACGATTTCTCAAGAAAACAACAACCTAGACCTAATCTATCACCGCATTAATTACCTCTGGGTGATTCCTAATTTTATTCTGTTCTTTCTCGGTACCTATTGGATCTTTGCTTCCTTCTTTACCATCATGGGGGCTATGAGTGGCGATGAGTCCGATGGCCAACAATTTTTAATTCCGATATGGATTTTATTAACCCTTACCATCTTTGCGGGCTATAATACACTTTCCTATCCCGAATCAGGCCTTACCCAGTTCTTTAGCTTTTTCCCGTGGACATCCGGTATGGTTTCCATGATTAAAATTACCGTAGGTGTCACCGTGACTGAATACCTAGGAATTCTCTTCGCTTGGCTTATTCAAGTGTTGGTAGGTACAATTTTTATGCTTCTCGCTGCGCGTATTTTTAAACATGGCATTTTATCTTACAGCCACCGCTTTAGTGTCAAACTTTTCTTTGACTGGTTAAAGAAATAAATCCCGCGCATGATCTCAGCTGGAATTGACTTGGGAACAAATACCTTTGATTTACTGATTGTTGATGTTTCAACTTCTCAATGGAAGGTATTGCATCAAGAGAAACAGTGGGTAGGACTTGGGGTTGATTTTTATGAAACCTCTTGTATTTCAGATCGAGCAAAAACTGCAGCAATAGCTTGTTTGAAGCAATTTCACAACACGTGCTGCTCATTCCACGTGGATACTCTTAAAGCCGTCGGAACCAGCGCACTAAGAGATGCGTTGAATGGAATGGAATTCGTAAAAGCGCTGCATGATGAACTTGCTATCTCTGTTGAAATTATTTCCGGTGAACGAGAAGCTGAATTGGTTTTCCTCGGATTAAAATCCTTAAATAATTTCCCACATAACGGATTGATTATGGATGTTGGGGGAGGAAGTACCGAATTGATCGCTTTTCATGAGCTTCAGATATCGGGGTTGAATTCATTGAACATAGGCGTGACGAGGTTGCTTGGGCAAACAGACATAAATCGCGTACTGACATCCCTTGATGTGGCTGCTTTCGAACGCTTGTTTAATGCTGAATTAAAGTTTAGTAAGCGCCATATCCCTGCGCTGGTCGGTAGCGCGGGTCCGTTCGAAACGTTTTATCAATTAATTTACAAGACGAACTTACCTTTCCGCTCATGTGTTCAGCTTCCAATGGAAGCGCTTTGTCCGCTCCTTGATCAATTGATTTACAGCACCTTTCAGGAACGGCTCACCATGGATGCTGTTCCAGAATTGAGGAAAAAATACCTGCACCTAGCGGCTTTGCAAATTAAATGGGTAATTCAAACCTTTTCTGTTAATCAAGTTTTTGCAAGTTCTGCCGGCTTGTCCGACGGCCTTATTGCTGCTCAAAAATTGTCCGAAAAGTCAAATTAATTCGCGGTTCCATCACCTTTGGTTCTTTGGGGATGCAATGCTTGTATTCATGCTGTGTATTACCGCCCATGAGCAGTAAGGACCCATTGCCTAGTTTAATTGAATGCGCTTTGTCGCCTGTAATTGATTTCAATTTAAACGTTCGTTCAGCGCCAAAACTAACGGATGCAATCACTGGGTTTTTTCCAAGTTCTTTCTCGTTATCCGCATGCCATCCGTTGGAATCCATGCCGTTTCGGTAGAGATTAATTAGAACAGAATTATAGGTGTGGCCCGTTAGCTCTTCCACACGATTCATTATTTCAAAAAGCGGTTCTATGAAGGGACTTGCAGTTAATTCTTGTCCAGAGTACCGATAAGGTATCGGATGTATGCAATGGAAAGATTCGAACCTGGGGGTTTTTAGTTGTTTACCAAACATATGAATCAATCCCTGTTTTAAGGATGTGAACGAGGAAAGTCTGTTGAAATAGTCCACCGATTCCGCTTCACTATAAATGGATTCCCAGTAATAAATGTGTTCAGCAAGTGGAGTCATATGGCGTTCATCAAGGAAACAGTAGAAAATTACTACTTTTGAACAAAATTCAATGCATTTATGAGCAAAGAGGATACGATTCTAGGATATAAATATGTGGATTTGCTGCATTACTTGGCTAATGTGGGGTTAAACATTCTAATTGCGCTATTAATTTTAGTTGTAGGTTTTTGGGTTTCCAATCGCTTGGGTAAAATGATTTCAGGAATCATGAAGCGACGCAACGTGGATGAAGGATTAACCTCATTTGTTACCAGCTTTTCCATTGTGTCTTCAAAAATTCTAGTGGTGTTAACTGCCATTAGTCAATTGGGTATTGCTATGACATCTTTTGTCACTGTGTTGGGGGCTGCAGGTATTGCTATTGGTATGGCGTTTTCTGGTACCTTAAGTAATTTTGCGGGTGGAATTCTGATTTTGGTTGTTAAACCCTTTAAATTGCATGATACAATAACCGCGCTGCTTGTTACAGGCGAGGTAACAGATATTCAGATTTTTAATACCTACATTAAAACACCGGATAACAAAACCATCATTTTACCAAATGGTCCGCTCATTAATGGAACCATTATTAATTTCACCAAGGAAGGTAAGCGAAGAGTTGATATTATCTTTCCAATCAAATATGGAACGAACATTTCGGAAATTATTAATCAAACTAATGAGGTAATAAATAAGCATCCGTTAATTTTAAAAACTCCAGAAACCTTAATTTATCTAACTGATTTGGAGATGAAATCAGCAAAATTAAACGTAAATTGTTGGGTTAATACAGCGGATTACGGAAAGGTACATAAGGAGTTAACAAAAGAATTTTTTCAATGGCTAGAACCGATAGAGGATTAGCATTAATCAAAGAATACGACCAAAGAAACGCGTTTGCATCTTCGCTTGGCCTTTCCTTGAAGGTAATAGGAGAGGGATTGGTTACGTACAGCTTAACCGTTAAGGACGCACATTTGGCTACGCCTGGTTTTGCCCATGGTGGGGTGCTAACAACGCTGTTGGATGCAACGATGGGGGCAGGGGCTTTAACGCTTGTGGCGGACGAGGGCTTGGTGGTGTCTACGATCGAAATGCAAGTGAATTTTATTCAAGCAGCAACCTTAAACGAACGCATTATTGCTTCGTCAATGGTAGTGAGAAAAGGAAAAAAAGTTATCTTTATGCGCGCAGAAATTCGGAATGAACAACATAAATTGATTGCCGTTTCAAACGGTTCATTTTATCCATTTAAAGCCGAAAAAGCGGGTTATACATTAAATTAAATACCTATGTTAGTAACAATTCTCTTATTGATTTTTACGGTGGTTGTCTTACCAATCGTTTCGTTTTATTTCGGTACTCCGCTTTCGGATATCCAACACAGTATTTTGGTGGACCACATGGTTTACGTGGTTGGGGCAGTGGTTGCGTATTGTTTTCTCGTAGGAGAATTAACCCGCAATAATTCGCAGGTAGATAAATTATGGAGTATTGTTCCAATTTATTATGTGTGGCATATGGCTGCAGTAGCTGGATTCCCTGATCGTATGGTACTTATGGCGATCTTAGTTTCCATTTGGGGCATCCGCTTAACGTACAATTTCGCCCGAAGAGGTGCTTACACCTGGAGATTTTGGGCAGGCGAAGAGGATTATCGTTGGGAAATTCTTAGAAAACGCCCAGGGTTTTCGAATAAAATAGTTTGGGCTCTTTTTAATTTCTTCTTCATTAGTGCCTATCAAAATGTACTGATTTTCTTATTTACAGTGCCAATTGTTACAGCCGTTGGAAATAAACCACTCGGAATTTGGGATGCAATCCTCGCAGCAATTTATTTACTTTTCGTTGGGGTAGAGTATGTGGCAGATCAACAACAATGGGTGTTTCAGCAAGAAAAATACCGTCGAATCAATGCGGGAGAGCCCTTAGGTGAGTATGCACATGGGTTCGTGAGAACAGGACTATGGGGCATGGTTCGTCATCCAAATTACGCCATGGAACAAAGCGTTTGGATTGTTTTCTACTTATTCTCGGTTGTAGCTACTGGCGAATGGGTAAACTGGTCAATCGCAGGCTGCGTTCTGTTGGTAATTCTATTCAAAGGGAGTTCCGATTTTTCGGAGGAAATTTCTGCGGAAAAATATCCAGAGTATAAGGAATATCAAAAACGTGTGCCTCGGTTTATTCCCTTTACCAAGTTTTAAGCGAAATTAAACGCTCTTTAATCGATTCTAGTCGATCGATCAACTCTTGATGTTTCTTTTGTTTATTATGCGCTGTCGTGGGTTTGTTTAGCTTAAGCTGTTGCTTTGCTCCCTCTAAGGTGAATCCTTGAATTTTCACCAATTGATACACGTGGTTTATAAATGCAATTTCTTTAATGCCATACATGCGATTGCCTTTTGCATTTTTTTTGCCCACTTGAAAGTCAAATTCCTTTTCCCAAAAACGCAATAAGGATGCATTGACATCGAGCATTTTTGCTAACTCTCCAATGGAATAATATAGTTTCGTGAGTTTGGAAATATCAATTTCTGCCATGCCAAGGGGTAAAGTGTTTTCAAAAATAGTTATAATTTCGTAGGATGAGAGTTTCGCTCATTTTTTGTCTTTTTTTCCTTGGAACTTATTCGGCTGGATTCGGGCAAGTAATTAAGGACAGCCTTGCGGTCGTACCTACCGATAGTCTTGTTAAGCCACCGAAAGATTCAAGCGTAGTCAATGATAAAGTAGCATCCATTATTTCATTTGCAAAAACGTTTTTAGGAACCCCGTATCATTGGGGAGGCACCACGCCTTCTGGCTTTGATTGCTCCGGTTTTATTAATTACATTTTTGGATCCTTTGGTTTTTCTTTAGTAAGAACAAGTTATAGCCTTGCGGAATTAGGAGAAACAGTTACCTTGAGTGAAATACAGCCTGGAGATTTGATGTTTTTTAGAGGGAGTAGCAATTCAGGAGGAGTAGGTCACGTAGGAATGGTGATTGAAGTTACCCCAGATGCCATTAACTTTATTCATTCTTCTACCAATAAAGGAGTGACAATAAATAATTTTAAGACAAGTAAGTATTATATTTCCCATTATGTGAAGTCTAAACGCCTAGATTACGGAGTTTCAAAACAAGTTAAAAAGAATTAAAATGAATTTTGATCGTAAAACATGGCTTTTTATCATCTTATCCGGTTTATTTGTAACGAATGCGGTTACCGCAGAATTGATAAGCAATAAGTTGATTTCAATTCCCATTCAAGGTGATTTCTTGGGGCTAAAGTTTGGTCCATTTGTTACCGTGATTGGTATTCTACCCTGGCCTTTTGTTTTTTTATTAACGGATCTTTTGAATGAGTTCTATGGGTATAAGACTGTAAGAAAACTCTCGTGGATTACCTCGGGTTTAATCTTATACTGTTTCCTCATTGTTGGTGTTTCACTTAAAATTCCTGCAGTTGAATTGCCTGGCACCTCGTTGGCTGATGATAAGTCGTATACCATGGTTTTCGGTCAGGCCCAAATGGTTATTGTTGGTAGTATTATCGCCTTTTTATTGTCGCAACTCATGGACGCCTATTTATTTAGTTGGATTAAATCAAAAACAGGAGATAAATACATTTGGCTGCGCAGCACCGGTAGTACCGTGATTTCTCAATTGGTGGATTCCTATGTGGTTCTCTTTATTGGATTTGTTATCACCGGGAATATGAGTTTTCAAGATTATTTAGTTATTGCTCCAACAAATTATATCTTGAAGTTGTTAATTGGAGTAGCGCTAACGCCATTAATTTATGCAGGTCATTTCTCCGTACGCAAATATCTATCAAAAGCTTAAGCAGCTGTTTTTATGCGCCTTGGTTTTACTCTTAAATGCCTGTTCATTTTCTCAATCCAATAACCCGATGGACTCAACTGAAGAACTGGAAAAATTCGGAGATAAACTTCTCCCTAAAAATGTTTGTCATGTCATTAAAGAAGGGGGTACAGAACGTCCCTTTACAGGCAAATATGTATACCATAAAGCCAATGGAAATTACTGCTGTATAGGCTGTGATGCACCCTTATTTTCAAGTACAACGAAATTTGATTCAGGTTCCGGTTGGCCAAGTTTTTATGATGTTATTGAAAGTGGTTCAATCAAAGAAGTGAAGGATCTTTCCTACGGAATGGAGCGAATAGAAATTCGCTGCGCGAAATGCGACGCACACCTCGGTCATGTATTTGAGGATGGTCCAAAGCCAACAGGCTTAAGGTATTGTGTAAACTCTGTTTCCTTAGATTTTAAGCCAGCAGATGATGGGGGGGAAACGGAGGAAATCACACTTGGTGCAGGGTGTTTTTGGTGCGTAGAAACCTGTTTTAAAGAATTAGAAGGAGTCATTGAGGTATATCCAGGATATGCCGGAGGAAAAACCCTTAATCCAACCTATGAGCAAGTTTGCAGTGGAACAACCGGTCATGCTGAGGTTGCCCGCATTGTTTTCGATCCTAAAATGATTTCTGTAAACGAATTGCTTGAGTTGTTTTGGTGGATTCATGATCCTACGCAATTAAATCGACAAGGAAATGACATTGGAACACAATACCGCAGCGTTATTTTTTATCACAACGAGGCCCAAAAAGAAATTGCCGCTGCATATCTAAAGAAATTAGAAAAGGAAAAAGTATGGGATAAACCTATTGTAACAGAACTTACCGAATTGAACAATTTTTATCGTGCAGAACAGTATCACCACGATTATTTTAACCAACATCCAGAGAATCAATACTGTCAGTTTGTGGTAAAACCCAAGGTGGAAAAATTCAGAAAAATCTTTAAAGAAAAACTGAAAAACAATTAGCGCACTAAGGTCACGTGACCTACTTTCATGATTTTCTCGTCGTTGTTTAAGGTCTTGAAAATTATTTTCCAAGTATAAACACCATCAGGAGCCCTTCCGCCTTTTTTACCGGTAGAGCCGTCCCAACCAAATTTTACATTGCGCGTCTCGTAAACTAGTTCACCCCAACGGTCGAAGATATACATCACAAACTCATACGGATCATATCCTGAAAAGAATACCGGTTTGAATGCTTGGTTGTATTGATCCCCGTCTGGTGTGAACGTGTTTGGAACCCAATAAATAACCTCTTCACCCGTACAATCTTCCAGTACTTCGATTAATAGCGTGTCGCTTCCTTGGCAACCGGCATTGTTTGTTCCAGTCACAATTAATTCGTTCGTTCCCACGCCTGGCATGTACGCCATTCCATTTCCAACAGGTACATTCCAAACATATGAATTAGCGCCGGTTGCGTTCAGTTGAACCGCATTTCCAAAACATACAACTTTATCCGGACCCGCATCAACTGCAGGACTTTGTGAGATGGTAATTAAAAAATTATCAATCCCTGGACATACCGCTGCAGGAGATGTATAAGTCACTAAATAACTACCTATAGACGACGTTGATAAATCAATGTTCCCAGTCACAGGGTCAATGGTTATACCTGGACCTGCGCTTACTGTACCTCCCAAGGTTCCACCAATGGTAGCAATAGGATTCGGGTCCGTCAAGCAATAAACTGAGTCGGGATAAGTGATTGTTGCCGGTTCAGGACCGGTATAGTTTCCAGTGAACGGATAAGTACAGCCAGCATCATCTGTAATCGTAAATCCAAACGGACCGGATGCAGTAAGGTTATTCATAATAATATTACCGCCATTTGTGGTCGTGTTTACAGCAAATCCGGCAGTTACAGGGACAGGGTTTGACCCAGTGAATTGCGTCCCATTCAAAGAAGGCGATCCGCCATTAACGGTTATGGTGGCTGTAGTATTGGCACAATTTGAGGTATACGTTGTAGTTACATCCGGTAAGTATTGAACCGCAATTGGGTCACCTAAATCGTAACATTGTAACGCAGGCAATACAACATAACTATAAATTCCATTTACAATACTATACATAGTAATCGGAACAAAATACACGGTATTGTCGGTGAATGTTCCTGCAGGGAATGAGTTAATGAAGGATAGGTCGTTAACATCAGTTAAGTTTCCATCGTTGGTAACAACCCCAACAAAACACGGATCATCAGGAATGTCCAAGCCTTGTTGACCAGCTAGCACAGGTGTTAAGGCAACCGTTGGTGGACAAGAATAGGCCAACCAAACAATGCCTGGGTCATAAGGTGGTGCCGTTGGGTCATAATTCGGATCATTTGGATTCGTTGCACCTGGGATTTCAGCCGGCACACTAAAATTATTATTTGTGGTAATGCTGAACTGATCTCCAAAGCAAACTTTGTTGATAGCAGGCATCCCTTGAAGTGTAGTAGTAAATGTTCCCATCATTGCATTGCAATTACATTGAGGAGGAGTAGGGTAGGTCAAGGTTGCCGTACAGCTTGGGTCGGCGGAAAATGTTGCAGTAACCACGCAGGTATTGCCGTTGGCCGATCCGGTTAGACTAAAGTTAGCCGAACCGCCGAATGGGGCATTAAATACTTGCGAACCTCCACAGGAATTGGATAAGGTGAGGGTTCCTGATGCAGGGGCATTGGTGAAATTTATTGTTCCTGTAATGGTATATTGGTTGGTTGCCGGATCACAGTTTGTAATGTTTCCTGTGAAGTTGCCAAACGAACACGGGCTAGCATTACAAGGGGCAGGCGCAGTATAGTTTTGTGAGGTATTACAATTGGCATTAGCCGAGAAAACGGCAGTTACTAAACAATTTGCACCATTCGCGTTTAAACCCGTTAGGTTGTAATTAATTACCGTACCAAAAGGGGCATTAAATACTTGAGGTGCACCGCCACAATTGCTGCTTATCGTTAAGGTTCCAGAATTTGGCGGGTTATTTATATTCAAGGTACCACTAACAGCGTAGAGGTTATTGTTGCAGGGGCCGGGTGTCGCGGTAAATCCAGTAACTCCGCATACAAAGGAACAATCAGCCGAACCAGTTCCACCCGTTTGAGAAAAACTAATCGTCCCGGGTGTGTTTGCAAAATTGGTTAAAAGTAAAATATAGAATTGACCCACTTGTGCATTGGGAATCGAGGCGGTCTCTTGTGCAGCAGTAGAATAACTACAATCTATTGGCGAACCCACAGGAAATGTTCCACCTCCACAACCAGCTGCCAAGGAATTATAGGGTCCCCACAACGCGAAATCTACATCGATTCCAGAGCCTGCTCCCGTTTGCTGACTAATACTAAAGGTCATCGGACCGTTCTGGTCGATTTCCATAAAATACCATACAGGATTGGGTGTGGTCCCTAAGCATCCAACAGAACCTAAATCTTGTACGTTAGTACTGTTCGGAAAGGAATAATTGGTGCCAGTACAAAACGGATTCGCTTGATTGCATTGAGCCTGCGAATTAAGGAGTAATCCAAAAAGAAAAAATATTAGGAGAAACTTTTTCAATGCTTGGATTTTTGAGTTAACCAAAGACGCTTCTCTTCCGTAAGAAGTCGTTTATGTTTTTTTGCCCATTTAAGCACAATCACTTTATTGTCATTGAAACTTAAATCGTTTTCATAAGTTGGAAAATCACGAGGAATTTTACCCTTTTTAAAATAGGTTTGCAGCGTTTTGATGTCCAAAATATAACGGTCTGCAGCCGGACTGCGCTCACCACTTACACCAAAAATAACAGGCACCTCCACAGGTGTTGTAGCTGCAGGATTAATTTGGTGGGTAGGCGTATTGAACCCTTTCTTTTGGTTGGTGCTTTGTGCTTCTACATTAAAAAATGTTAGTAAAACAACAGATAGAAGTACTAGTTTGAATTTCATTTCGGTTCCTTGACGTCAAATATAAGCAAAAGTTGCCATCTTTGATGAATATTAAACAATAGAGAGCAAAGAGTAATTAACACTATTTATTTGAAATCTTAACCTTTTGGTAATTCAAGGCCTTACATATCATTTTCCTGCTCGTCAAATTGACATTACGGCTGCGAGTTTCGAGAATAAACAGCAGTATGATGCGCATCAAACCTTTGTTGGTACATCAACGCTTTATCAAGCCTCCTCTGATCTTACAGCAAGTGATTTAGCGTTGAATGCAGCAATTAAGCTGCTTGTAGATGTTGATCTCAATGACATCGATTTTTTAATTTTCTCTTCCTTGACCTTGGATTATCACGCGCCGTCCACGGCAAGTATTTTGCATAAAAAACTCGGATTAAAAGGCGCTTGTGGCGTAATGGACCTTCCCTTAGGTTGTGCCGGATTCCCCATGGCACTGATGACGGCAAATGGATTATTTAAAACCATGAGTTTAAAGCGTATTTTGGTCCTATTGGGTGAAATACCAACACGTGCAGTTCATCCGGCAGATGCTTCCCTTAAGTACGTTTTTGGTGACGCAGGAGTGGCGGTTATGTTAGGTCAATCTACGGATTCGCTGTGTTTTGAATTTGGAAATGATGGCGATGGTTTTTCTAGCCTGAATGTGCAACGAGGTGGTGCCCGTTTCCCTATGGATATTTCCTATCTCGAGTCTAACCGCGAGTTTCCGTGGTTAAATCAATTCGGAGCATTGTCTATGGATGGTCATGGTATTTTAAAACTAAGCTTAACGCACATTCCTCGAGCTGTTTATTCACTGCTCGATAAATACGGACTCACACTGGATCAAGTCGATCATGTGATTTTTCATCAAGCGAGTAATATCGTTATTGATGCGCTACAGCGGAAACTAAACCTACCGAAAGAAAAGGTTGTTAATTATCTAGCAGATGGAGGAAATACCATCTCTTGCGGAATTCCTATAGCGTGGGCGAAAGCACAAGAAGAGATGCGCTTTAAAGCAGGAGACACCATCATGGTTTTCGGTTTTGGTGTCGGTTTTTCTTGGTGCGGAAGTATTTTGACGTATCATTAAGTTAAGGTTAACTATCTTTGAGTATGGAAATTAATGGATTTATCAACCACTTGACAGAAGAGTTTGAGGACTTAGGAGTCTTTGAATTAACTCCTTCTACGGTACTTAGAGAGATTCCCGGTTGGAACAGCATGCATATTTTACTGCTTGTTGCCATGATCGATTTTCGTTATCAAGTCTTGTTATCCGGTGAACATTTGAAAATGGTGGTTTCG
>Ga0315899_10002962_pt1 | contig 18583 bp, 12 predicted proteins | sample LakEriMetagenome_2_FD_203518 | JGI IMG/M metagenome (GOLD analysis project Ga0315899, IMG submission 203518) | Freshwater fungal communities from buoy surface, Lake Erie, Ohio, United States - Buoy 4 MA112 | ecosystem: Environmental > Aquatic > Freshwater > Lake | place: USA: Lake Erie, Ohio... | reverse complement strand
AGTACGATAGGTAATTCCGTCATCATCCACATCAAGGTAACGTCCAAAACGTGGCAATTCTTCTAATTCATCTGCATTGAGCACTTTACCGCGATTGTATTTGCGGGCATCATCCCAATGAAATGGTTCCGACATATGATCGTTCATACCCAGATCGAGATCGGTCATCATGATAATTGGCGTTTGTAAAGATTCGGCCAAATCAAAAGCTTCGGCAGTCATTTCGAAACATTCTTTCGGCGTTGATGGGAACACCAATACCTGTTTTGTATCGCCATGAGAAGCATAAGCAGCCAATAAAATATCCGATTGTTGGGTTCTTGTTGGCATACCTGTAGATGGACCGGTACGCTGAACATCGATCAGCACGGTTGGAATTTCGGCGAAATAGGCAAGTCCGAGGAATTCGTTCATTAAAGAAAGACCCGGACCGCTGGTTGCGGTAAATGAACGTGCACCATTCCAGTTTGCACCAATGACCATACCGATTGCGGCAAGCTCATCTTCAGCCTGAACGATCGCATAATTACGTTTTCCAGTTTCCTTATCAACCCTCAATTTTTTTGCATAGGTTTCGAAGCCCTCTACTACTGATGTTGATGGAGTGATCGGGTACCAGGCCACAACGGTTGCTCCGCCGTAAACAGCACCAAGTCCGCAAGCAGAATTACCATCAATCAGAATTTGATTCCCAACCAGATTGCGTCTTTCCAAACGAATATCCAGCGGATAGGCATAATTACTATGAATGTATTCAATACCCAAATTCAGGGCTTTGATATTCATTGCAACCAGTTTCTCTTTGCCCACAAACTGTTCAGCCAGCAATTGTTCAAGGACTGAAAATTCGATATCCAGCAAGGCAGACAGTGCACCCACATAAATGATATTCTTAAACAACTGCCGCTGCCGCGGATCTGTGAATTCACGAAGACACATTTCCATCAGCGGAAGGCCGATATACGTCACATCTGCCCGGATCAACGCCGGATTCAGCGCTTTGGTACAATCGTAAATGAAGTAACCACCACTCTTTACCGAAAGAACATCTTCAGGCATACTTTGAGGGTTTACACAAACCATGAGGTCTACTCCTTCCCGGCGACCGAGATAACCCTTCTCACTAACCCTGACATCATACCAAGTTGGAAGTCCCTGAATATTGGATGGAAATATATTTTTTGGTGTTACAGGAATTCCCATCCTGAAAATAGCCTTGGCAAACAGATAATTTGCACTCGCAGAACCCGTACCATTGACATTCGCAAAGCGAACGACAAAATCATTAACTTTTGAATTAGGCATCTCTTAACCTGCTTTGGTAACTTTATATAAATATTGCTGCATATCCCATGCAGATGTTGGGCAACGCTCAGCACATAAGCCGCAATGCAGGCAAACGTCTTCATCTTTTACCATGACCCTTTGGGTAGGAAGTGTATCAGATACATAGAGGTCCTGAGTTATATTTAAAGCCGGAGCTCTGAGTCTGGTCCGTAAATCATCTTCCTCTCCATTAGCAGTAAAGGTGATGCAGGCAGTGGGACAAATATCAACACAGGCATCACATTCGATACATTTATCTTTTTCGAATACGGTTTGAACATCACAATTTAAGCAACGGTGAGCTTCTTTGATTGCCGTTTGAATATCAAAACCAAGCTCAACTTCAAGCTTACGATCTGATAGAACCGCTTTCTTTTCTGCCTGCGGAACTATAAAACGCTGATCATTCACCACATCATTATCATAACTCCACTCATGGATACCCATTTTCTTGGAGACAAGATTTGTGAATGGTTCTGGCCTGTTAGTTAAGGCTTCGCCCATGCAATGCAGGTCAATGGAAATCGCTGCCTGATGCCCATGGGCTACAGCTGTAATCACATTTTTAGGTCCGAAAGCCGCATCACCCCCAAAAAACACACGCTGATTGGTTGATTGGTGTGTTAACGCATCAACCACAGGCATACCCCACTGGTCAAAATTAACACCACTATCTTTTTCTATCCAGGGGAAACTGTTCTGCTGGCCAACAGCCACGAGCACATCATCCGCTTCAATAAATACTTCAGGATCCCCGGATGGCACAAGACTACGTTTACCCTGGTCATCGTAAACAGCTTTTACTTTCTCAAAGGTCATTCCGACCAGTTTACCATTTTCAATTACATACGTTTTAGGTACGTGATTTTCGAAAATCGGAATATCTTCATGCATTGCATCTTCAATTTCCCATGGGGAAGCTTTCATCTCTGCAAAAGGACTTCGAACAACAACTTTAACCTCATCACCACCCAGGCGGCGGGAAGTACGGCAGCAATCCATCGCAGTATTTCCACCACCGAGTACGATTACTTTTTTACCAATTTTATGAGTATGCTCAAAAGCCACGCTTGCAAGCCATTCTATTCCTACATGTACATTTTTACCAGCCTCTTCACGTCCGGGCAATATCAAATCACGCCCTCTTGGTGCACCGGTACCTACAAAAACCGCGTCATATCCTTTTGCAAGAATATCATTCATGCTAGAAACATAGGTATTGAAATGTGTATGAATACCCATATCCAAAACATACCCAACCTCCTCATTCAATACATCATCGGGCAATCTGAAGGAAGGAATTTGACTTCGCATCATTCCACCTCCGGCAGCATGTTCATCGTAGAGGTGTATCTCATAGCCCAAAGGGGCAAGATCACGTGCTACTGTAAGCGATGCCGGACCGCCACCGATCAGGGCCACCCGCTTTCCATTCATAACTGAGGGAGCACCGGGCATGAATGCCCTCACATCGTCCTTATTATCTGCAGCTACACGTTTGAGTCTGCAAATTGCAACAGGTTCTTCTTCGATCCTACCACGTCGACATGCAGGTTCGCAAGGTCGGTCACATGTTCGTCCGAGAACTCCGGGGAATACATTGGACTCCCAATTAATCATGTAAGCCTCAGTATATTTTCCTGCTGCTATCAATCTGATGTACTCAGGTACCGGAGTGTGTGCCGGGCAGGCATACTGACAGTCCACAACTTTGTGGAAGTATTCCGGATTTTTGGTGTCTGTTGGTTTCAACTAGTTATGGCGTGCTTAGACAATATGAATAATCTTAAATACAATTAATTGTAGAGGTAATTTACGATTTTTTAATAAATCAACTATTAAAATGACATACAACAAATTCCTACATTCAGGCAATTCCCTGAAATTGATATAAATCAATAAATCATCCAACGTTCCAGAGTCAGGACTAAATCCCCTGATTTTCAAACTGATTGGTAAGTTCAATATCAGAAATAAATAGAATGAATCAAATTTTATTGTGTAGATAATTTTTGGGACTGCCACCGAAAGAGCATGGGACTAAGCTGAAAGCTAAAAGCGGACAGCTGAAAGCTGAAAGGGGAAAGGGAAAAGCTAAAAGCTAAAAGCGGAAAGCTAAAAGCGGAAAGCTGAAAGGGGAAAGGGAAAAGCTAAAAGCTAAAAGGGGAAAGCTAAAAGCGGAAAGCTGAAAGGGGTATTGGTATTAATTAGAACAATATTCTTCTTAAGTACTATTCCTTAAACGAAATATTAATTTTATATTGATTGCTATTTGTATTAAACAACACCATGATCAGAAAAATAAAAATCCTCTCCATCGCGCTTTTAATATTTACACTGAATCAATCCAGTACCCCGGTTAAAAATGTGGCGCCTGCTGGTCCCAATATCATTCTGATCTTCATGGATGATCTGGGTTATGGAGATCTTTCCTGTTATGGAGCTCTTGATATACATACCCCAAATATCGACCGATTAGCTACTGAGGGCATTCGATTTACTAATTTCTTGTCGGCACAAGCCGTTTGCAGCGCATCACGTGCAGCCATACTAACAGGATGCTATCCCAACCGTGTGGGCATCTCAGGAGCCTTGTTTCCGGCCTCACCAATCGGTTTAGCCAAGGAGGAAATGACCATTGCAGACCTACTGAAACAGAAAAATTATGTAACCGGAATATTCGGAAAATGGCATCTTGGCGATTCCCCGGAGTTTCTGCCTCTTAATCAGGGCTTTGATGAATACCTCGGAATTCCTTATTCCAATGATATGTGGCCGGTTAATTATGACGGTGTTCCGGCAAAATCCGGAACCAATAAAAATAGATTTCCTCCTCTCCCATTCATCCGAAATTCTACACCGGTTGATACCATCAGCACACTTGAAGATCAGGCCCTAATAACCAGCAGACTGACAGATGAAGCCATCCGTTTTATTCGCAAGAATAAAAAGAAATCCTTCTTTGCTTATATCCCGCATCCTATGCCGCATGTTCCAATCAATGCCTCCGCAGCATTCAGGGGTAAAAGTAAGCAGGGACTGTATGGTGATGTCATTCAGGAGGTTGACCATCATGTAGGACGAATCATGGATGCACTTAAAAAAGAAGGCCTCGAAAAAAATACCATGATCATTTTCACAAGCGATAATGGTCCCTGGTTAAATTTCGGAAACCATGCCGGAAATACTGCTGGTTTAAGAGAAGGCAAGGGTACATCTTTTGAGGGCGGACAAAGAGTTCCGTGTATTATAAGGTGGAAGGGTACGATTCCCGGCGGATTGATATCTAACCAGTTGGCTGCTACTATTGACCTCTTACCTACCATTTCTAAATTGGCAGGAGCACCACTTTCTGATAAAAAAATTGATGGAATCGACCTTGGGCAGATTTTAAAAGGCGATCTACAGGCAAGTCCGAGAAAGAATTTTTTATATTATTACCGCAAAAATTCCTTGGAGGCTGTCCGTCGTGATCACTGGAAACTTGTTTTCGAACACCCTTCTCGTTCCTATATCGACCAGGCACCAGGCCTTGATGGTTTCCCGGGTGCCTCACCTGAAAATGTAATCATGAAAGAGGCACTTTACGACCTTCGCAGAGATCCTGGTGAACGCTATGATGTGCAAGCTTATTTTCCGGAAATCGTGAAAGAACTAAAAGCGATAGCAGATCAGGCAAGGGAAGATTTGGGTGATGACCTGCAAAAGAAAGTGGGGAGGAATAATCGAGAGGCGGGGAAGGTATTGTAAGTCTGTTTTTGCTGCCATGAAAGCCTATTGGGGGGGGGCCTCACCCTCTGTAATGAACTGCTAATTTCAAGTTTTGTGCTGCCCTCTCCAAAGGAGAGGGTTTAAAAATTCTGACATATCCCTAACTGTCATCAGCCTGAGGAGGTTGCCGCTTTCGCGGGAATCTGAAATGCATCATTACAGGGCCTTTAGTGGCAAGCGATCTTCCTGAATGGAGGATGTACTATAAGTATGTACTTCATCAGATAGCTATCGGATTAGGCGAATATAACTAAAGTACTATCATCATTTGATCACCAGGTCCCTTTATAAACATGATCAAACTTCTTGTCGCCATTTGGTTTTAAAGGAATAAACAGACCTTGGGTGTCAGAAAGCCAATCCCATAGTTTTTTATTCAAATCCTTAGCCAGATCCTGCAATTCGGGCTTGCGGATTAGGTTATTCAGTTCATAAGGATCCTGCTGGAGGTCATATAGCTGATTAATATCCCACACTCCCTGAGTACGAATAAACTTATATCGGTCGGTTCTGACCGCATATTGCGTAGGTGTTTGCGGAAAAGGATTTTCCCAGTAATACTCATAAAACACTTCCTTCCTCCAGTTTTGTACTGTATTTCCTTGCATTAAAGGTAAAAAGGAAGTCCCTTGCATTTGATTTGGCATTTTTACACCTGCCAATTCTAAAATACTTGGGGCAATATCAACATTCAAAACCATTTCTTTCACCTTAGTCCCGGCTTTTATAAGTGCCGGAGATCGGGCCAGTAAAGGTACCCGCATCGACTCTTCATAGGCATGACGCTTATCAATCAAGCCATGTTCACCAAATGAAAAACCATTATCTCCCATATAAATAATGAGGGTTTCCTTATCCAATCCATTGGTTTTCAAATAATCAAGCACTCGGCCCACACTATGATCTATTCCCATTAAAGTTTCCAGATAATCCACATAAAATTTATCAAAATCGGTTTGTCCGTGATACATGAAATCAACTCCATGCCAGCTGTAGCGCTGTGCTCTAACCCATTGTGGGATATCTTTATAATTGAATAAATAAGCACTTGAATCTGCCTGATCACCACGATTAAATCTTTTGCTATCCTTGCCTGCCGTAGAAAACATAGAAACAGGATACTGAATTCTGATATTCTTATACTTCCCTTTATCCCTTTTTGCAGGATAAAAATCTGCATGCACCGCTTTGTGCGACAGATAAACGAAAAAAGGTTTGTTTTTATCGCGCTTATCAAGCCATTGCAGTGTCAAATCAGTAAGCACATCGGTAACATACGTACTGTCTGTATAATTAGTCATTTTGCCATCGATATTGATCTTAGGATTATAATAATCCCCTTGACCTGCAAAACTCGCCCAGCGGTTAAACCCGGGACGCGGATCAGCACCCCCACCACCCATATGCCATTTTCCGAAAAAAGAGGTCTGGTAACCTGCCTTTTGTAGGTATTGCGGAAAATAAATCAGTGAAGAGGGTGCAGATGCCTGATTATCAACAACCGTATGCGTATGCGCATATTGCCCAGTTAAGATAGAAGCCCTGCTAGGAGAGCAAAGTGCTGTACTGACAAATGCATTCTGAAAATGAGCGCCTTCATTTGCCATTCGATCCAGATTCGGGGTCTTTAATCCCGGAACCTTGCCAGTAAAACCCATAAAATCATAACGATGATCATCAGAAAGAATGAAAATAATATTGCGCGCTTTTGTCCCCGGAATGGATTCAAAACTTAAATTCTGGGGTCCTTGTGCAAAACCTGCACAGGAAAAGCAATATAAAAACATGCCAATCAGGAATTTTTTATTGATTATGCTCATTTTTTTGAAAACTGGTTGAAATGGCTAAATATAAATAAGTCAATTCGATATTAATAATAGCCGATGCCATTTAAGAAAATTTAAAGACCATAGTGACACCATCAAAAAAACTCTGCAACTAATTACTACAGATTTTGGAAAGCAATACCTACATTCCATAGCTTAATGCGGCCCTTTCCTCCGGTATAGTTCCGGCAAGAAATCGTGGTCACTACAAAGTACGTGCTGCCGGAAGCTATCTCCTGCGGCAAGGTTTATTTAACCCAAAGCTGTTTTCCATTGGTAAGGACAGTCCGACAACTCAATCATTTGCCATTTAAATTAATCCGAGTGGCAACTTACCCTCCCCTTAATCAACATACATAAAACTGATAATCAGGCAATCGCTTCAACTAAAATGTGATTGAATAAAAATAGGTTTCAGCTTGTTAAACAGTTCTAGTCGAACACCACAGCATCTTTATCCTGAAAAATCAGTTCAACAACAGCATCGAGCTCATCGGAATAATCCTGAGCAGTTTTGATACCCAGCTCAATCAGTGCCTGCATATTCTGCCGACTCACATTATCCATTTCAGGGACTGCATTACGCAGATGTTCTGGTTGAATTCTACAATAATTGGCAGCACTTCCAGTTACTTCAAATATTTTGACAAGGTGATAATTAGTAGTTTCGGCAGCTCCAGACATCATAATATCAATGGTTGGCTTAATCCAGCCCAAAGCTCCCCATGCTTTTGCTTTTTGATAAGCATAGGATTTATTTTCACCACCTGTACCTAGTGAAAGGATTAACATATCCTTAGCACTTGGATCACCTTTTGAATTTCTAACTTCCGAATAGGCGCATAAAGAAGGGTTATTAGCAAAAATTCCACCATCGATCATGGGATAACTAACTCCGCTGATTGATTTAATCAGGGCCGCCTCAAAATATGTTGGCGCCGCCGAAGTGGCACGGCAAACATCCTTTAAATAGAAATCGCCTCCATCTCCCTTTCTGGGATAGTCATGACTGGCAAAGAAATGGGTTTTTCTTTCCTGAATATCATAGGAAGTAATTAAACAGGGTTTCAACAATTCGCTCAGACGCTTTTTCCTGAAATAAGTAAGCAAAACCTCCTCCAAATGATTTGCAGGATACTTTTCACTGAACATTGATTGATAGTTGAGCAGTCTGCTTAAAAAAGAAACTTGAAAGATTTTATCCCCATACCTTTTGTAAAGATCAACCGCTTCCTCTGCACTAAACTTAGGCTTTTTAGGATCATCCTCATCCGGACAAAGCAAGAGACAGGTCAATATTCCACCGGTACTGGTACCTGCAAAAAAATCAAAATAATTTGCAATGCGGGCCTGAGGATCTTTACACTTTTCCTGTAGCTTTTTCTCGAGTGCAACCAAAATCTGACCCGGAATGAGTCCGCGGATACCACCCCCATCAATTGATAGAATTTTCTTCATACTATATGTTCAGTTAGATTGAATGCGTAAAACAGAAAAATACCTACAATAGAATAATGATTAAAACAGATTGCTTTGATACAAGCAAGCAACATAACTCAGCTAAAAACAAGATAACTTTTATTGAGCCATTTATCTTCCATATTCAACCTGCACCATCCATTTGTCTCCTCCACAATAAACACTTCCTGGCCCTTATTTAAAGCTGCAATCTTTTGAAAGCTCTTATCCGGACCATTACGCACATTCAGGGTAGTTGATGCAACACTTGCTTTTTTAACAGGCTGCGTATAACGTGAAGCTATCCAATGTTCCTTACTGTTTGAGATTTTATACCATCCATTCTTTTCGGCATAAACACGCAGTACTGAGCCCAAATTTGGCGAAATTTGATCACTGACCTTCGGATTAGAAATAGCAGCACCGCTACGGATATTCAATTTCGAAGCCGTCACACTAACATATTTTAAAAGCACAGGAATTACAATGGGCTGAGCAGGAAGCTGACCTGCAACTAAGGGGAGAAAATTCAACTGGCAATCGCTTACCTTATTTCCGCCAAAAAAATCTGTGCCAGGGCAGCTTTTATTATTTTTGGTTCCATCATTCCGTTGTCCGGTACTCAGGTCAAACCAATGATGGTACAGAATAGTATTGGTATTTACAGACAAATTAAACCGACCGCAGAGCTTAGCTGTCATTCGGACTATAGTGTCACGGTGTTCGGGAGTCATGACATCCTTTCCAAGATCAAAATTGCCAAGATGTTCTATACAAATAGCATTAGCATTTTGTCCGAAGAGACATGCAGGTGAATGCTCAAGTGCTCTGCCACTCAAGATACTTCCATCAGGAAAAGTACTAAAATGCTGTCCGATATCACTCCATCCGTTCTGGTTTACATGATAGTTTTTCATGCCCCGCTGAAGCTCAAAGTGATTATTACCCTTAAAAAGAGAATAATTTGGATTAAAAGTATGATGTTGCTGAATGTGCAGCACTGTACGTGCCAAAGTCACTGCCCCAATCCAGTCTTCGAACTCCTGAATACTGTATTTAATAAACCCAAATTTGCTATTCATAGCTTAATTTGCACTAAGTACTTAAAAATAAGGATTTTAATACAAATAAAAGAATTAAAATAATCTATTGGGATTATAATGTAAAAGGCTCAATCAAGACCTGACAATTTAAAAGCGCCTGTATTTTTAGGTGCTATTAAGAACTATAAGTCAGTACTGACGAGCCTTTTAATCTGTGTGACAAATTCTTTAAACCTGAAGAATAAAAAACAGTGCATGAAGCCAAGTACCTTTTATTCTCAAATGGTAAAAAATGAATAAAGCCTTTCAAGAGAAACGGTTAAGTTTATGGGTTCATACCAGCACGATCACCCTCAGACTAGCGTAACCAAGAAACCCATAAGATTGGGTTTTACTTGGCCGGAACACTCTTTTTAAAGTACATTCTAGAAATGAAGATTCCATTTTCGTCCTGTTTACCTGCATAGCTTTCTACCGCACTAGTGACATAAGCCAAGGTATATCCTTCAGATTCCAACTCCATGATGCGTGCAGCGATCATTGCATCGTTTGAAGCAATATTCTGAAAATTAATTCCTGCAGCGCTGAAAAAATTGAGAAGTTTAGCTTCATCAAATTTATCCACTTTCAATTCTTTTCTGCTTATGGTACGCTGGGATGATTGTTTGCCATTGACGCGACTGGTTCTAAAATCTTCGGTATTGACATCGGTCATGTTTTCAATCATCCTGGATCTACCTAGCCCCATGGGTATGATCGATTCAACAACAGTTACAATTCTCCATTCGTTGAAGTTTTGTGTTTTAACCTCCTGAGCTTGAGCAGCCAGGGTACCTAGCAATAGGGTAAAAACTAATAATAATCTCATTTTAATAAATTTAAATAGTTTAATTAATCCTCTTAAAGATAATCTAATAATTTTTTATTCTTAATCAATAATTTTTTCTTGACGAATATCTTGCAATTACCCCAGAACTGAATAGTGAATGATGAGTATAAAATGCCCTGCTTAGTTTTGCATTTTACCAATTCGCGCACTGTCCGTTGAGTTAGCGCAGCGCTCTACGGATTTGTAAATGAATTAAGAGTCTTCAGACTCGTTTCTGTCCGTTGAGTTAAGCGCAGCGCTCTACGGATTTGTAAATGAATTAAGAGTCTTCAGACTCGTTTCTGTCCGTTGAGTTAAGCGCAGCGCTCTACGGATTTGTAAATGAATTAAGAGTCTTCAGACTCGTTTTTCATACAATAGAACCGAGTATCCACTACAATAGCCATTCGCTTAGTATAAATTCTCCCAATTATTATTCGCGGCCATTTTTAATATTGAAAACAAGAGGTTTTGCTCAAATGTGGGTATCTAGTTAAAACTACAGATAGATGGGGGACATCGGCGTTACAGCAGCAGCAGAGACATCTATACCCCCATGTAAGCTAGAAAAATCTTCAGAACATTAAAAGTTCCTTTGATGATATATAAGTATAAAAATGATATATTGAAGTTTAATAAAACCGAAATAAAATTTCGCTAAGCGAAACTGATTTGGTTGGGTAGAAGAAATTTTGTTAGGGGTAGAAGAGAGTTACCACCAATGCTAAAAAGACAGACGAAACAGCAAGAAAATGACTAAAAATGGACTCGACATACATACCATATCGACTAAGCGTACAGACTTTCAAACTGGCCGTGTTTTACTATTTGGAAAGATGACAGATATAATAGAAAAAGTCAACTCTTCACATTTTTTAAAATTCCTTTTCGCTAGCAGCACAAACGGCACATCTGGTTTTGCTTCGACACAAGAAACCAACGCTTCGCAAAACCAAAAGAGTCGTTTTATTGCCCACCCGCCAAAGGATACCGATTTAAATACTCAACTTACCTTAAAGGACGAAGCCCTATGAACGAAAGAAAGCTATCTGAGCTACAGAAAGATTATAGGGTCTTCTTTTTAGGAAAGATGGTACTTTATGGCGTTAAGTCACCTGCCGAACTAACCAAAGAGGAAAAGAGCAAATTTTTTACGGAAGTAAAAGAAGATTGGGCGACAGTCAAACTAAGCAAAAAGCAATTAATTAATGCTGAGAAAATAAGTGTAGAAGAACCAGAAACATTTGAAGATTTTAGCAAGCAAGAGATTACAACAAATTACACCAAGGAAAAGAATCAAGAACCGACCACAAAAAAAACACCACAGAGAGAACAAGAAACTTCACAACAAGAGTTTACAAAACAAGTCATCTTATCTGAACAGAATCAAGAACAGACAGATGAATTAATAATATTATTTACACCGAATAATCACTTTGCACAGAGAGAGCACTATCAGTATCCAGTTGTTAAAATGCCTAAGCATAACTGTGCTTTGAAACTTCCAAGAAAAGGGCGTTCCAACCAAAAAGGATATAAGGAAAATGACTTTTTTAATAAAATCAAACTTCAAATACTTGATATAGAACTATCTAATAACTTTCATTTGGTTATCCCTAACTTTAACAAACCTTATGAACCAGACATGGTATTGTTCGATAAGCAGCTAAACTTGTATATAGACATTGAAATAGACGAACCTTATGACGGCTTCTACAGGTATCCTACACATAACTATAGAGCAGAAGATGATTTTAAACAAGATAATATTCGTGATTTGTTCTTTACAGAAAGTGGTTGGGTTGTAATCCGATTTACAGAAAAGCAAGTTCATAAACAACCAACCGAATGTATTGACTATATAAAAAATGTAATCAATTCTATTTATAGCAAGGAATTTAGTAAAACAGCAAAATGTGAATTAGAAAATCAATGGGATGAAAATCTAAGTACTCAATGGCAATTAAATAATTACAGAGAAAAATATTTAGAAATTCATTCATTTTATAGAAGAACGAGTCATATAGAAGTTCTTGTTGCGGAACAGGGATATGAGCCAATAGAAGTAAATATTCAACGAACACAATTTGAAGATATTGAAAAGCAATATGACAAAGACCTTCATAAATATTTTCATCCAAAGGACAAAACAGGTAATGCTGAATATATATCAGTAACAACATTAGTTGAAAGATTTTTTCAATTCGACATACTTCGTTACATACAAAGAGAAGCTAAAAAGCTGAATAGAGATGAAGAAGAATTGTTTAGAGAATTTCAAGCTTTACGAGACGAAGCAGCAGTTTTGGGAACTGAACTTCATTTACAAATTGAAAACTATTTTACCAAGAAACCATTTGATGATAGTCTTCAAGAATTCAAATACTTTTTGACTTTTGAAAAAGAAAAAATTGTTCCCAAAGGACTAATTTTTTCAGAAGCAGAGAAGGAAATATTTTATCCAAAATTTAATGTTGCAGGAACAGTAGATTGTCTTTTTAAAAGTTCTGATGGAAAGTATGTAATGGTTGATTGGAAGCGAAGTAAGAAATTGATTGTTAATGGGACTAATAAGCCCGATAAAAGAGGCTTTGAAATTCAAATAGCGGGATTAGCGAATTTGACTAATTGTAGTTATTACAGATATTGTATTCAACAGAATTTGTATAAATACATTTTAGAGCAAGAATATAACATTGTAATTTCTGATATGGTTCTTGCTGTATTACATGAAAGATATTCAAATTATCACACAATAAAACTACCAGAAATGACTAATGAAACGAAAGTAATTCTCAATTCAATAAATCACAAAATATAAATGGAAGTATTACAAGAATTTGAACAAGCAATCAAAATTGAAAGTGAAAAGAATGCTGAAGACTTTGCATCGTTAATGGCTTTGCCACCCAATGAAAGAATTGCAAAAGGTGTTACTATGGCAAACTTTACTTTGACATTTGACTTTAGAGATTTACCACCTAGCCCGTGGAATGAACCCATTGAGTTTCCTCTATCTTATATTAATTCTGTCCATATTAATTGTGATGACAATAAAACAAAATTCAAGGAAGGGTCGAATGTCATTCTAAGCAATGGGGTACATAAATTTAAAATGGAAATACAAGAAGACAGCATTGACAATTTTGTATTAGAGCCTCAAGATTTTCATAAATATAGTTGCTATGTAGATAAGAATAATTATTCAACAACCAATTGGGAGTTGAATGAAGATAAATCTGAGGCAACCGAAAAAATGCTAACAAAAACGGCAGAGGTATTGAGTAATGAAAGTGCCAAATTATCAAGGATAGATACATTTATAAATGGCAAGGCAAGTAATACATTTATATCCAATTCAACTCGTGTAGAATATCTCAATGGTTCACAAAATGCCGCTTTATCAAAGGCCGTAAATTCAAGCGATTTTTGCATAATTCAAGGACCGCCAGGAACAGGTAAAACTGAAACAATTGCAAACATTGCAGAGGTTTTATTAAGACAGGGTAAAAAAATATTTGTAACAGCTCCAACTCACACAGCCATAAACAATTGCCTAAATGCTATTTCGAAAAGAATTGAAAACAGAAGTAAGGTAATTAAAATAGGAAATAAACCTCAAAATAAAGAGATTGCTAACAATCCACATATCACGATTAAGTCTAATTTGGCTTATCCCGCCTACCAAAATAGTGCAGAACTAAACCAAAATGGTATTGTAATAGGTGCGACACCTTATTCGGTGTGCTATGATGCGACAAAAAAATTAAGATTTTGGGAGTTTGATGTTTGCATAGTTGATGAGGCTTCTCAGCTATCCATACCGCTATCGCTTGCAGCAATGTCTAGGTCTATCAAATATATTTTTGTTGGTGACCATAAACAATTAGACCCCATTGTTCCGAAAGGTACAGCATTAGAGATGTTCTCTGAATCCATATTTAGCAGACTAGCTAAATTTTATCCTAACGATATTAATTTGCTTGATACCTCTTATAGGCTTAATGAGTCATTAATTAAAATACCGAACAACCTATTTTATAATAACAAATTAAGTTCAAGCGAGAAAACCGAAATAGACAGTAAAAATTACGAATGCCAATTTCATTCTGACATATTGAATAGTGAGCCTCATATTTTATTATTACACGATGAGTTTGATGGTATTAGTGATTCTAAATTTGAAGCAGAAATTGTAACAAACTTAATTTCTGATTTAGCTAAAAATGGAGTTAAACTAAGTGAGATAGGAATTGTGACTCCCTACAGAGCACAAGTAAGAACGATTAGACGGGCATTAAAAAACAGATTTCCTAAATTAACAAAGGAACATTTTAACGCCCTATTTATTGACACAGTCGATAGTATCCAAGGACAAGAAAGAAATTATATTATCTATAGTATGGCAAACTCTCATCCATTGGAATCAATGAGACGTTTGGACTTCTTTTATAATCCAAACAGGTTGAATGTTGCAATTACACGAGCAATCAAAAAATGTTTTGTAATAGCCAACTACAAAATTTTTGACATCAAAGAAGATGAATTATCGAGCCATGCAGAATATCAAGCAATTAAAGAAAGTCTTGACATTTTTAAAAAGTATTTCGCTCTGTCAACCAAAATTGAAATTAACCAAACCGAACAAAATGAATGGTAAGCTAGTAAGATAGCCAACGCATTTTGTAAGTACAATTAAAAACCGCACAAGCCGACACACAACAAATTTTTTTAATAGAGCTTGCAAAGCCGACCAAAAATAAAAATTGCATTTAAAATCATCCATCTAAAAAATATATATATGACATTTAATGAAGTTATTAAAGAATCAATTTCTAATAATCACAGATTAGAAATTTCTTATAAAGATTATCATGGAAAAAATTCATTAAGGCAAATAAGCAATATTGAATATTCGAATGAATTCCAAAAAAATAGTAGCAAAAAAAGTGAGCATATATCCGCATATTGTCATTTAAAAAATGGAAAAAGAACTTTCAAATTAAATCGGATAGAAAAAGTAAGATTTGTTGAAAACACTAAAAACACTAATTGGGTTAAAAACTCTTCTGGTTGTTATATTGCAACTATGGCATATGGTTCTTATGAACATCCTCAAGTTCTGATATTAAGAAAATTCAGAGACGATGTTTTATTAAGTTCATTTATTGGAAAGTTGTTTGTTAAGGTATATTATACTATATCACCCAAATTCGTAATCGTCCTCAAAAACCAGATTACCATAAATATAATCATTAGAAAAATATTGGATAAATTAATTGAAAAAATAATTAAATACTGATGAGCAGAATATGCGAACATCGGATGGTTTAAAAACAGGTACAACCTTCGACACAAAAAGAAGCACTGGTGGTAACACGGGTTTGGTAAAAGTGGCATTTAAATGCTCCTATGACACGTTTATGGTTAATCAAACATTGGTTCTCCGCATCAACATTTGTGCTGAAAATCGCCACCTTCGCCAAGCCCCAAACCTTTATGCCTCGATGTAAAAAGACACCGTAATGAAAGAAACGTACAGACTACTAATTGAATTCGTGACGATACATTCTTTGAGATTTTGGACAGCTATTTTTATAACAACAGCCTTAATCATTATAGCAGTTTGCAGCCTCTCAAGGAAGAAACAAAAATTGAAAGTTAGACATTTAGAAAACCAAAAACCTTCAAATTCAGTTACTACAGAGAAAGAATCTGTTAAGCAAAAACCTTCGCCACAAAAAGAAGCAAAACCAGAAACAAAAGTTTATACTAACACATCTATTAAAAGCGGTTTAGAAGTAATTGAGACAAAACCTGTTTACATAAAACCGACAGAAACAAAACAAGAAAAATCAAAACCCAAAGTTGAAGCTCTCGAAATTAAGCCGAAGGCTAAACCAAAAAACAAAGAACAACTTCCTAAAGCCAAAGTGGAAACAACAATATCTAAAGATGAAGTTGTCTTTGTTAATTATGAGTTTTTGAACGTTGAGACAACAAACTCGTATCCAGTTTCTAAATTCCCCAAAAAAGGGACAGTAGTTAGGAGTTATAGATTAGGAAATACAAAACGCAGAGGATTTAAGGAGGAATCATTTCAGAAATCTATTGAACAATATTTTGGAAAGGATTTTACGGTTATAGGAAACGCAAGACTTAACACAGGAAAGGAAACACGACCTTTCGAACCAGACATTGCAATAATTGACAATTCAAATATTACCAACCTTAGAATAGACATTGAAATAGACGAACCATACGCGGGAATATCTCGACAGCCGACACATTGCAAAGGCGAAGACATTAGTCGAGATAACTATTTTATTGATAGAGGTTGGGTAGTTATCCGATTTACAGAGTATCAAGTCCATTTACAAGAAAATGACTGTTTGAGATTTATTGCAGAAAAAATAAAATTAGCAATCCCAAAATATAACATAGCAGATCAAATAGTAGGTCAAAATACATTACAAGCTCAAAATTTTTGGGATAATTTACAAGCTCAAAAGTGGGAAAAAGAAAAATATAGAGAACAATACTTAAATCATACATTTCAAACTGTAATTGAGCAAAATGAAACAATTGATAGAGATTTTGACGACCAAGAACTTCGAGAGGAAAAATTAGTTAAGGCCACTTTAATTGGAGAAACTGAAAACAAAAAATTAATATCTATTAATCTACAAAATGCAAATGTGAGAGACAGTAGGATTAAATTCTATCCCGAACGTCATATTTACACAATTGACAATATCCCCGCTCCATCAGCAAGTACTATAATTGCAAAATTTTTCCCTGAATTTGACACTTATTATAGAGCTAGTAATTTGAGACCAAGTAATCCTTTGTATGGCTTATCCGTTGAAGAAATTGTGGAAATTTGGAATTTACGAGGCATTGAAGCAGCTAATCAAGAAACGTATTTACACGAACAGATTGAGAAGTTTTATCTTGGTCAAGAATATGTTAAAACTGAGGAATTTCATTTATTTGAACAATTCTGCAATGAACACCAATATCTTAAACCCAATAGAACAGAATGGAGGGTATTTGATGAAGAATTTCATATTGCAGGGACAATAGACTTGATTGCTAAAAATGGTTCAGAATATGAATTATATGATTGGAAAAGAAGTAAAAAATTAATTAAAGAGTTAAATGGGAATCCTAATGATTATCGAAGGTACTGGGGTAATTTTGGCGTTGGAAAGCTAGCTAAAATACGTGATACTAGTCAAAACAGATATTGCATCCAACTAAGTATGTATAAATATATTCTTGAAAAGAATTACGGATTAACTGTTTCTAAAATGTTTCTAATTGCATTACATCCAGATTATGACCAATTTCATAAGATTGAAGTACCATACTTAAAAAATGAAATAAAATATATTTTACAGACGCTATAAAAAACAACGAAGGCGTAACACGGGATTCGTAAAGGTGGCAGTTCAATTATTAAATGATCCCAATAGCTACCCATATTGTGTTTCTTATCAAGTTCAGTGCTACTAGACAGTTTTCGTCTCCTAAATCGCAAACTTCATGTAGCTGCAAAACGTTATACGTAAAATAAAAAGCACAATATTATCATGAAAAAACCCCTAGCAACTCCAATTATGAATTTTCGGATTCAAGCGAGAATGTCAAAAAGCCGTCATGATAGAATTAAAACTATTAAAAATTAGGGGAGCTTTCACTCCAACATGAAGTTTTACAATCCTATTGAACTATTTATAATTTGCATAAGCCTCCTTCAATCTTTCTTTAATAGATTCTAAAAGGCATAAAGGTTGAATAACTTGAACACTATCTGCATAGGACAATATCAATCTTTCGAGTTCATAATTAATCATTAATTCTAGTTTAACTTCTAGCAAATTTTCATTTAGCCATTTCGATTTCTGAGAGCCATGTATAGGTTTTGACTCCATGTATCTACCTGTTCTAGCTGCAAAATGAAGCACTACATTTTCTATTACGGCATCAATTGGCTTCGTAACCCCAATAATATCTTCAAAATACTCTTGCCAGTCTATCGTAATATTTTCATGAAACTGCCCATTAATTTCCTTGATTGAAACGATGCGGTCAATTGCCAGGTTCCAATCATACTTTTCTTTTCCTTCATTGTAACCAAATAGGAACCAACGATTATTGTATTGTTTCAAGAAATAGGGATGAATTAAAATTTCAAATGGGGTATCACTTTCGAATGGCTGATAGCTAACAGAAAGAATTTTTTTATAAAATATGGCATTATAGAGATTACCCAAATGTTCAACACC
>Ga0315899_10002961_pt1 | contig 18583 bp, 13 predicted proteins | sample LakEriMetagenome_2_FD_203518 | JGI IMG/M metagenome (GOLD analysis project Ga0315899, IMG submission 203518) | Freshwater fungal communities from buoy surface, Lake Erie, Ohio, United States - Buoy 4 MA112 | ecosystem: Environmental > Aquatic > Freshwater > Lake | place: USA: Lake Erie, Ohio... | reverse complement strand
GCCGAACTCGGCGTCGAAATCTCCCCAGCCATGGAAGACTACGAGGTCACCCAGCAGGTCTTCGAAAAACTCATCGAAGAAAAAACCTTCAACCCCTGCTTCGTCACCCACGTCCCGGCAGAACTCGTCCCCCTCGCCCGCCAGAACCCCGACGACCCCTCCATCGTCGACGTCTACGAACTCATCATCAACGGCGTCGAAATCTCCCCAGGCTACTCCGAACTCAATAACCCCATCGTCCAGCGCCAGCGCCTCGAACACCAGGCCGGCGAGGAAACCCAGAAGGTCGACGAAGAATTCCTCCTCGCCCTCGAACACGGCATGCCCCCAGCAGGCGGCATCGGCATCGGCATCGACCGCCTCATCATGATGCTCACAGGCTCCGAATCCATCCGCGACGTCGTCCTCTTCCCCCAACTCAAAGCCAAAGACTGACCCCGGCTCCCCAGCCCCGTTTCCCCCAGCCCACGCCCCTCTCCCAAAAGAGGTCTGTCCTTCTATTCGCATCCCAACGGTGTCCGTGTTTAGTCTGCGCCCTCCCAAAAGAGGTCTGTCTTCTTGTACACCTTCCCAACGGTGTCCGCGCCTTCCCAAAAGAGGCCTGTCTCCTTTTACCATTTCCAACGGTGTCCGTGATTTCGGCTAAGGTGTGCCTCCATTCGTGCCAAAACATCATCCAACCCATGGGCATCGGGCTCACCTAGGAGCGCCACTGAGGTCTGTCCCAACATGGCGCGACCAAATGTCCCCGGTCCTGGAAGTTGCCTAATCCCTCGCGCAACGCAACCCGTGCGCAACGCGGTGCAATTGAACGCCGCCCCAATCGACATCATCTCCCTGCAGAAAGCCCAGACCTCTTCACGACCAAGACGCATGACACTCTGGCTCAGATCCCCCCTCAGAGTAGCGCAACCAAACCCGTATCACACGCCCCGCATCAAGCGGCCAGACCTCTCTATCAAGCAAAAGCCGATCCCTCCGTCCTCGATGCACCCGGTCGGACATCAACCCGACGCACGCCAAACAATCCCCGCTAGCGACAACCCGCCAGCCAATCCATCATCGGCGTCTCACTACCCCCCCGTCCATGCCCCTCACCCCCTCAGCTGCCGCAGATTGTACAATTCCCGCCACTCCTTCCCGATCCGCCTCGCACCCGTCTTCCGCTCCTCCCGGCTCCTTCCGCCAAACCAGTTCCGGTTCCGTTCAAACCACCCGTCAATAAACTCTCGACTCCCGAGGATCACCCCGTCGGTCAGGTGACGCACACGCCGCAGCAGCAGTTCCGTCCGGATCCCACCTTCTCCCTCCAGACGCGCCTGGGTCTTTTCACTCATTCCCTTCCGCACCACCCGTCCGTCCTCATCAACTCGTGGTCTGCCCGCGATTCCCAGCAATCGGCGGTACCGCACCAACGATTCCAACTGCCGCCGGCGGCGCTGCCGCTCCGTTTCCACCGGTTCCGGTGCACCCAGCGCCCGGCCATGCACCCGTTCGGCAGTCCATCCAGTGACCTTCACCAATCCCTCCACCGCCAGCAGCTTCCCAACCATCGCCTCAGCGTACCCGCACCACCGGTAATCACCGGGATCATTCACCATTCCGGCCCTGACAGGATTCAAATCAATGTAGGCACTCATCGTGCGCAATGCCATGTGTTCATCCGCAACGATAACACTCTTGTAGCGTCCCTCCCACAGCGTGCCCTTCCGGCCCGCCCGGCGGTTGTACCATTGCGAGAACCTTTGTTTCAACGACTTCGCGAACTCCGTGAGCCGGAACATCCGGGCCAGCATTCGCTGCCGCCATTCTTCGATGACCGCCCCGTTGCCGCTCTCCTCATAAAGCGCAAACTGCCGCGTCATTCCCTTCCGCCACGCATCGCCCACCGATGCCTTCCAGCGCTCTAGGACCGTTTCCAGCGGCAGATCATATCCCTCAGGCCGCCTTGGCACCCGCAGCAGAATGTGGAAATGATTGCTCATCACACAATATGTGAGGATCTCGACTCCGTGAAACGCGGCCAACGACCGCATCATCCTGACAAACTCTTCCTTTTCGGGCTCCCCGAAGATGTACCGCTGGTCTACCACGCGCGAGCAGACGTGGTAAATCCCAGCTTCCGTCTCCGGCTCAGTGTAAACGCGCGGCTTGGCCATAAATTATGCGGCACTCGTGTACATGCGGTATTACCAAAGTCAAGGGATTGTTCGCTGGGGATCGCGCGATAGAGCAAGAAAGAGGCCTGTCGCCTTGTCAGCACCCCTCACCGCAGTCGCCTGTCTTCTCGCCCACTGCGAGTCGCTTGTCTTCTTGTGCGCCTCACGAACCCGTCCCGCCTGGCGGCACCCCGCGCGCATCGAAGAGGTCTGCCCACTTGCGCGCACTCCTCCCGCGCCCGCACCCCTAAATGGTCCCTCCAACGCTCCCTTGGCCACGCGCCCACCTCGGAGAGGTCTGTCCACTTGCGCAATCCCGCCGCGCCTCACCCAGCACAACGCGCCCTTGGCCACGACGACAATTGAAGCCCAAGAACCCTGCCCACCTGCCCGCTCGAGGGTCGGGAGAATTTCAGCGGCCCCCCCTCATTACCTTAGCGCCCTCCCATCCCGGCCTCTTGCCATCTCCCCTCGCTCCTCCCGGCCTTCGACAGCCCCACTCTCCCCGACCACGCCGCCGCGACCCATTCCTGACGCAGTTTCGCAGAATGGATTGACAAATGGGATAAGAATGGCAAAACTATCCGGGAATTCGCGGACAATAATGGCACGCCTCAAGAACAATGTAGACACAGTCCAGATCACCTTGTCGGTGACGCAGACGGTTCGTGATTTTCTTGAGCAGTTGAGTATCAGCGGGTTCTACGGCAAGAACGCCGCCGAAACCGCCGCAGTCCTCCTGAAGGAAAAACTCCGGGAACTCTCCACCCAGCGGAACATGGTCGGCGTCAATTCCCTCCCGCCTGCTCCACCTGCCGCACCCTTCGCCTGATCGCCCAGACCAACCCTTTCCAACCACTCTACTCTCCGCGCCGCCATGAACTCCCGCCACGTTTGCTACACCATCCCTCCACGCCCGCGCCGTCAGCACGTCACCATGGACACCGGCCCGGTCATCCCCGCCGCACGCTACAATTCTGGTTCCTCTGGCGATGACCTCCGCCGTCTCGCCCTCGAACTCGTCCAGCACGACCCAGTTCTCGCCCACCTCCTCGTCCGCGCCGGTCAGCGCCGCTCCGGGAACTGACATCCCGCCCCGGATCCGCTTCACTGCCCATCCTTTCGGCGGATGCGGTCAAAAAACCCTCGCAACCCCCCGCGCCGCTGCTGCGCAGGTGCAGGTTGCGGTGCCGGATTGCTCGCCACCGGTGCCGAAGCAGTCGCCCCGGATCCCTCCGCTCGCGGCTTTGGCTTCCGCTTCCTGGACGTCACCTCTCCTCCGCCCTCTTCAGGCACCTCCCCTTCCTTCGCCTCCCGCTTGCGCTTCAAATCCCCGCGGCGGTCCAGCGTCCGATAAATGTTCCGGAACACATCCGCCACAATCGGCGCCACCTTCCGCCCGCCAGAGATCTCATCCTCGCCCGGGTCCCCCTCATACAGACACGCATACGCATAATCCGGCCTGCCCGCCGGCAGGAACCCCGCAAACCACGCCACATACTGGCGCTTCGCAGGCTGCCACTGCCCCGTCCCCGTCTTCCCGGCCATCGCCACCGCCGAAATCCCCGCTCGGGTCCCCGTGCCGTTCCCGTCGGCCACCACCGCCCGCATCCCCCGTCGCACCGCCTCCAAATTCTCCTTCGATATCGTCAACGTCCCCCTCACAGACGGCGGAAAATGATGCACAATCCGCCCCTCCACATCCTGAATCTGCTTCACCAGCCGCGGCCTCGGAACCGCATCCCCTCGCGCCACCCCAGCCATCATCTGACAAACCTGCAGCGGCGTCGCTTCCACATCGCCCTGCCCGATCGACACATTCGCCAGATTCCCCCCGATCATCGGTCCCTTCTTCGCCTTCGCATAATACTCAGGATTCGGCATCCGCCCAGCCACTTCCATCTCCTCAAGACAGATCCCCGTCTTGTCCCCAAATCCAAACCGACTCCCCATCGTCGCCAGTTCAGGCCCACCGCATGCCTTCGCCGCCTGGAAAAACCAAGTGTTGCACGACCGCTTGATCGCCTGCACCACGTCCATCGGGCCCTCGTCTCGGTGCGAGTGATTCCACATCCAGATCTTCCCGAAGTACATCCCCTTGTAACACCGGTACTCGGTGTCCGGATCCACCTTCTCCGTCTCCAGCGCCGCCAGAGCCGTCACAATCTTGAACGTCGAAGCCGGCGGATACAACCCCTGCGTCGACCGGCAGTACAGAATCTTGTCAGGGTGATCCACCAGCTTCTTGTACTCCTCGTCACCAATCCCGTAAACCCATTCGTTAGGATCCGGAGCTGGCGTCGATGCCATCGCCACCACATCCCCGGTGTGAATGTCCATGATCACAAACGAACCCCGCACCCCCCGCGACCGCAATCCCCGCTCCGCCGCCTCCTGCATGTCAAGATCCAGCGACGTCACCACCGTGTGCCCAGCCTTCGGCCGCTCCCGCCATTCCTCCGCCAATCGGCTCCCCTTCGCATCATACAACGCCGTGTACAACCCCGGTGCCCCAGTCAGCTCCGCATCAAACCGCTTCTCCAACCCAGCCCGCCCCACCGTCGGCGGCCACATGTTCTCCTCTGGCTTCAATTCCCCGGAGGGAAACCCGCCGCTCTTCCCCATCTGCCCCATCAAATGCCCCGCAAATGACTTCGCCGGATACGACCGCAGGAAAAACGGCCGTAGCACCATCCCCGCCGGCAGCTTCTTCTGCAAATCCTCCGCCTTCTCCTCGCTGATCACCGCATTCAGATACATCGGCACCCAGCGCCGCTTCTTGTAATGCTCCACAATGTCCGCATCCGTCACCTCCCACGCCACTCCCGCCTCCGCCGCACACGCCGCCAACACAGGCCGCACCGCCCCGATCACCGCCAAATCCGTCATCCCATCCGCCAGCGGAAACTCCGCGCCCGCATAGTACGCCACCCGGTTCTGCGCCAGTGGCTTTCCAAACCGGTCCACAATCAAACCGCGCGGCCCCGGTATCCTCAACGACACCGGCCTCGCATTCGGATCCGTATTCAACGCCACATTGATCTTCGACGGATCCGGCGCAGTCGACTTCGGCGCTGCCGGCCGCTGCAATGGCGACGGCGCAGGCACCGCCGGCACATCCTTCACCTCCCCCTCCGTATCCGCATCCGGCGAATCCTCCACCACCTCCGCACGCGGCACCACCCCGGGAACCACCGGCTCCGCAGCCCCCTCCGCCATCGGCTCATCCTCCTCCACCACAGCCTCCGCCCGTGGCGGCGGCGGCTCATTCGGATCCGGCGCTTCCTCCTCCTCCACAGGCACCGCCCGCGGCACCGCATCTCCCTCCGGATCCACGCCCGCATCCTCATCCACCGGCACCGCACGCGGCACCGCAGCCTCCTCCTGCGCCGCAAGCGTCAGCGGCAGGGCCAGCAGCATTATCAACGGAACCGACGGAGTGAGTCGCATGGAACAAGTTCAGGTAAATTCAGCAAAACGGTGCCACCCGCCAGCAGCTTTGCCAGCGCGACTTGCAGCCCTCATTCCACATTCTGTACCTGCTCGCGAATCCGCTCAACCTCCGTCTTGCCAGCCACCATGCTGTGCGCAATCCCCAGATTCCCAGCCTTCGAACCCACCGTGTTCAACTCCCGGTTCAGTTCCTGACAAAGAAAATCCATCGCCCGGCCCGACGGCTCGCTCACCTTCAGCAACCGCCGGAATTCCTCCAGATGCCCGTCCAGTCGCGACAACTCCTCCGCAATGTCCGATCGGTCCGCAAACATCGCCACTTCCCTCACAAATCGCTCGTCGTCCAGCGGCAGCGGCACCCCGGCTTCCTTCAGCCGCTTCCCCAATGCCTCCCGATGCAGCGCCACCACCTTCGGTGCCTCCCGCCGGATCCCTTTCACCAGCTTCCCCAGCGTCGTCAGTCTCCCCTCAATGTCCCGGCGCAAATGCACGCCCTCCCGGCTCCTCGCACGGTCCCAAACCCCCAACGCCTTGCCCAGCGCCGCAGACACCACCGGCCAAACCTCCTCCGGCGGCACCGGAGCCGTCTCCCCCGTCACAAATACCCCCGGCGCCCTCAGCAAAGCCTCCGCCGTCGTTCCCCCGCCCCCGCCAAAATACTCCCGGTCCATCTTCTGCAACGCCGCCGCATACTGCGCCGCCAACCCGTAATCCACCGTCAGCACCGCACCCCCAGCCTTCACCGTCTCCAGCGTAATCCCAATCTGCAACCTCCCGCGCGACAACACCGCCCCCGCCGCTCGCCGCACTTCCTGCTCCAGCCCCGCATACTCCCGCGGCAATCGCACATCAATGTCACTCTGCTTCCGGTTCACCGACGACAACTCCACACAGCAGCTCAATCTGCCGTCCGCCGCCTCAGCCCTTCCAAATCCTGTCATGCTCTTCATGCGCGCCGACAGTGGCCGCATCACTCAGCATCACAAACAGAAAGTGCACCCCAGTCACAACTCCCCCGCAAACGCCGCCATGTCCCGCGCCAGCGGCGCTTCCCAGCTCAATCCCTCACCATCCTCATCCCGGACCGCCAAATGAGACGAATGCAGCGCGTGCCTCCTCATCAGCAGCGCCGCCTCCGCCTCCGCCGTCCACCCGTCCCGGATCTGCCGCAGATACCACTCGCTCGACGGCCCGTACAGCTTGTCCCCCACCACCGGATACCCCGCATGCGACAGATGCACCCGGATCTGATGCATCCTCCCAGTCATCGGCCGCGCCGCGATCACACTGAACTTCCTCCCATTGCTAGTCTCACGCTCGAACCGCCTCAGCACCCGGCAATCCGTCCGGCACGGCACCCCATCAGGATGCACCGCCTGAATCAGATAAATCTCCGTCTCCATCACCTCCCCCTTCCGCAGAATCGGCGCATCAATTGTCAGGCTCTCCCAATCCGGCCAGCCCCACACCAATGCCCGGTACTCCTTCTCCATCTGCCGCCGCATCATCGCCTTGTGCAGCCGACGCGCCGCCGCCGTATGCTTCGCCACCAGCGTCAACCCGCTCGTCTCCCGGTCCAGCCGGTTGATCAGCGACAACGCCGCACCGCCCGCCAGCTCGCAAACTAGCAACTCACGCAACCCATGCCACAATGTCGGCGGCCCTCCCGGCTTCGACGGATGCACCTGCAGCGGCGCAGGCTTGTCCACCACAATCCAATCGGCGCTCTCGTCGATCACCGTGAAATCATACACGTCGCATGGCCCCTCGTTCATGACCGCTGCCGCCTCGCCGCGACCTGCTCCCGGTACTTGTCCCGCTCCCGGCTCAACCGCGCCACCTTCAGCTTCTGATAAACATCGGACTCCCTCAGAATCGGCCGCGCCACCCTCAGAAATTCCGCCGTCTCCTCCTCACCGCTCCCACTCAGATCGGTCTCCAGCAGCAACTCCACCGCAAACGCCCGGTGCGCCACCGACGGCACCCCCAACGCCATCCTCGCCAGCTCCAGCCGCGCCAGCGGCCCGCTGTCATCTCGCCCGGTCACCGCCCGAACCCCCTCCTCACTCGCAAAATGCCGCAGCACCGCCGCCTGCTCCGCCGCAATCGCCGCCAACCGCTCCGGCGTCACCACCGACAAACTCCCCGACACCCTCCGGTACGCCGTCACCGTCTCTTCTAACATCCCGAATCTCCCGCGCAACGCCAGCCGCACCCACAGATCAAAGTCCGGCAGCAGCTGCAACGCCGCACGCTCCACCCCCGTCCGCTCATACATCTCCCTCCGGTACATCACCGTCGACCAGCACAGACAATTCCCCTTCTCGAAAAACCACCGCAGCCACTCCTCCCGCGTCCGCTCCCCCTCCGCAAACACCCCGCGAAACACATCATCCTCACCCAGCACCGCACCATCCTCTCCTATCAATTCCGCCCTCCCGAACACCGCATCCACCTCCGGATGCCCGTCCAGCCAGTCCGCCTGCCGCTTCAATCGCCCCGGCATCGCCACATCGTCACTCTCCAGCACCGCAAAATATCGCCCCCGCGCCGCCCGCGCACACGTCCGCAACGCCGCCGTCACCCCCATGTTCTCCCGGTGCCGCACCAGTCTCACCCGAGGATCCCCCACCGCCTCCACCACCTCCGCCGACCCGTCGCTCGACCCGTCATCACACACCACCATCTCCCAATCCCCCTCGCTCTGACCCAGCACACTCTCCACCGCCGCCCCAATAAACCGGCGGCAGTTGTACAGCGTCGTCAATACCGATACTCGCGGCGTCATCACCCCCGCGCTCCCCCCGTTTCCTCCCCATGGCAAGCGGGGACGCCTCACCTCCACCCCACCCAACCCGCCCGCTATTCCTTTTGCCTCCCCGCCCTCCCTGCTCTCCAATACCCACCTGATGGCTTCCGAACAACGGCTCTTCCTCCTCGACGGCATGGCGCTCATTTACCGCGCCCACTTCGCCTTCGCCGCCAAACCCATCGTCACCAGCTACGGTCTCAATTCCTCAGCTCTCTTCGGCTTCACCTCCGTCATCCTCGACCTCCTCAAATCCGAACGGCCCTCCCACATGGCCGTCGTCTTCGACACCTCCGCTCCCACCGCCCGGCACACCGAATTCCCAGCCTACAAGGCCCAGCGCGAGGAAATGCCCGAAGACCTCCGCACCGCTCTCCCTCACATGAAACGCCTCATCGAGGCCTTCAATATCCCCGTCATCAGCATGGACGGCTACGAAGCCGATGACCTCATCGGCACCCTCGCACGCCGCGCCGAATCCTCAGGCTTCTCCACCTTCATGGTCACCGCCGACAAGGACTTCGCCCAACTCGTCGACTCCCGTACCTTCATCTGGAAACCCGGCCGCCAGGGCAGCAATCACGAAATCATCGGCGTCCCGGAAGTCTGCGCCCAATGGCAGGTCTCCCACCCCTCACAAGTCATCGATGTCCTCGCCCTCTGGGGCGACGCCGCCGACAACTTCCCCGGCGTCCCAGGCATCGGCGAAAAAACCGCCAAATCCCTCATCAGCCAATGGGGCTCCCTCGAAAACCTCCTCGCCAACACCGACCAGCTCAAAGGTAAACAAAAGGAAAACCTCATCGCCTTCGCCGACCAGGCCCGCCTCTGCCGCCGTCTCGCCACCATCTGGACCGACTGCCCGCTCGACATCTCCCTCGACGATCTCATCATCCGCCCCTTCGACGAAACCGCCCTCCGCTCCCTCCTCGTCGAATTCGAATTCACCTCCATCGGCAAACGTCTCTTCGGCGACGACTTCCGCGCCGGCCGCGGCTTCCACCGCCGCTCCGACTCCGCGCCCGATTCCACCTCCTCTCCCGACGACGATCTCTTCACCTCTTCCTCCGCGGACTCCCCCGCCCCCACTTCCCCAGGCCTCCGCAATCTCGCCTCCACACCGCATTCCTATCACATCGCCGCCACGCCCGCAGAACGCGCCGCCGCCCTCTCCCAGCTCGCCACCCGCCGCGAAGCCGCCTGCACCTTCGATTGGGACGGCACCAACCCGCGCGATGCCTCCGTCTCCGGCATCGCCCTCTCCTTCGACGCCGCCTCCGCCATCTACCTAACCGGCGCTCCGCACTCGACTCTCCTGACCGAATTCTCCGCCGCCCTCGACGGCGTCCTCCTCTCCGGCTACGACCTCAAACCCGCCCTCCAGATCCTCGCCCTCGAAGGCCTCCCCGGCCCCGCCGTCTGCTTCGACGCCATGCTCGCTCAGGCCGTCACCGACCCCGAAAAACCTCAGTCCCTCACATATCTCTCCGAATCCCTCCTCGGCTACTCCCCTGGCTCCGCCCGCTCCGCCGAATCCTCCGGCCAGCTCCTCATGGCAGGCCTCGACGAAAGCAACGCCGACGCCCGCGCCAACGCCGCCATGGAACGCGCCGACGTCTCCCTCCAGCTCGCCGCCGCCCTCCGCCCACTCCTCCTCTCACAAAAACTGGAGCAAGTCTTCTACGACATCGAATCCCCTCTCCTCCCCGTCCTCGCCTCCATGGAAGCCGCCGGCATCCGCGTCGACGCCTCCATCCTCCGCGCCTCCAGCGGCATCCTCGAAACCCTGATCGCTCAACTCGAAGCCGCCGTCATCTCCGCCGCAGGCACTCGCTTCAATCTCAATTCCCCCAAACAACTCGGCCAGATCCTCTTCGATCACCTCAAGCTCGTCGATAAACCCAAAAAAACCCGCACCGGCCAGTACGTCACCAACGAAGACGTCCTCTCCGAACTCTCCGGCGCTCACCCCATCGTCGCCGACCTCCTCGCCTACCGCGAAGCCTCCAAACTCAAAAGCACCTACGTCGACGCCCTCCCCTCCGAAATCTCACGCCGCACCGGCCGCATCCACACCACGTTCCTCCAGGCCAGCACCAGCACCGGCCGTCTCGCTTCCAATCACCCTAACCTCCAGAATATCCCCATCCGCAGCGAACAGGGACGCGCCATCCGCAAGGCCTTCATCCCAGCCTCCCCGGACATGATCTTCCTCAGCGCCGACTACAGCCAGATCGAACTCCGCGTCATGGCCTCCCTCAGCGGCGACCCAGCCATGATCGACGCCTTCCACATGGGCGCTGACATCCACACCGCCACCGCCGCACGCGTCTTCGGCGTCTCCAATGACGAGGTCTCTCAAGACATGCGCCGCACCGCCAAAATGGTCAACTTCGGCATCATCTTCGGCATCAGCGCCTTCGGCCTCGCCCAGCGTCTCGGCATCCCCAGACCAGAAGGCGCCCGCCTCATCGACGAATACTTCATCCAGTACCCAGGCGTCAAAAATTACATGGATCAGACCATCACCGACGCCAGATCCCGCGGCTGGGTCAGCACCCTCACCGGCCGCCGCCGCCCGCTCCGCGACATCGCCAGCGCCAACGCCACCGTCCGCAAAGCCGCCGAACGCACCGCCATCAACACTCCCATCCAGGGCACCGCCGCAGACATGATCAAGCTCGCCATGGTCCACATGGACCGCGAACTCCGCGCCTCCGGCCTCCGCGCCCGCATGATCCTCCAGGTCCACGACGAACTCCTCTTCGAACTCCCCGCCCAGGAACTCGAACCGCTCTCCGATCTCGTCAGCCGCGTCATGCGCGCCGCCCTCCCCCTCGCCGTCCCCATCGTCGTCGAAATGGGCCACGGCGCCAGTTGGTTCGAGGCCCACGCCTAACCAGTCGTCCGCAGCCCCGACGCAATCGCATTCACCGAAATCAGCAGGTCCGGCAGAAACGCCTCCGCCGCCGCTCCATCCCCCGCCGCCACCAATCCACGCCACTCCCGCAGCAGCGCAATCTGCTGCCGGTGCAGCACCCGCAACGGCGCTTCCCGCACCCCTAACGTCTCCGCAAGCCGCGGCCGCCGCACCATGAACGGCCCGTCAAACAAATCCTCCAGCACCGCCCGCGTCCGCTCATACTCCCCTAGTATCCGCCCCACAAACGCACCCCTCACACCTTCATCCGCCACCAGCGTCGCATACGACTCCATGATCCCGCGGTTCGCACTCACTAGCGAACTCTCAATGTTCGTCAGCACATACCTCAGAAACGGCGAACCCTTCAGCACCGCCTTCAACCCGCGGAACGCCTCCCCGTCCTCCGCACGCAACCGCTCCAGCGCCGACCCCGCCCCATACCATCCAGGCAGATAATACCGCGCCTGCGTCCACGAAAACACCCACGGAATCGCCCGCAGATCGTCCAGCGACGGCTGCCCGCTCCGCCGCACCGGCCGCGACCCGATCCTCGCATTCTCCAAGGCATCAATCGGCGTCGCCGCTCGGTAAAATGTCAGGAACCCGGGAGCCTCCAGCAACCCGCGGTACGCATCACGGCTCCACTCCGCCAGCAGATCCATCACCGCCGCCGGTGTCTCCGCAGGCCCGGGCAGCAAACGATGCCTCACCGCCGCCGCCGCCGTCGACGCCGCCAGCACTTCCGTATGATACACCGCCGAATTCAGGTGCGCATACTTCTCCGCAATCGTCTCCCCCTGCTCCGTCATCCGCAGCACCCCGCCCAGCGACCCATGCGGCAACGCCTCCATGAACCAATGCGTCGGCCCAGCCCCGCGCCCCACCGTACCCCCGCGTCCATGGAAAAACACCGGCCGCAACCCGCTCGCCGCCACCGTCTCCGCCAGCGCCCGCTGCGCCCGGTGCAACGCCCACTGACTAGCCAGAATCCCGCAATCCTTGTTGGAATCCGAATACCCTACCATCATCTGAAACTCACCCATCCCACTCAGGCTCCGCTTCGTCACCGGATGCCCCAGAAATTCCCTGACAATCTCCGGCGCCCGCTCCAGATCCGCCATCGTCTCAAACAACGGCACCACCGGCACCGGACACTCCAACCCCTCCGCCCCCCACCGCGTCAACCCCGCCTCCCGCGCCAGCACATACACCGTCAGCAAATCCTCCGGACTCCGCGTCATCGACACAATCAGCGATCCCAATCCACCACCTCCATGCGTATCCAGGTGCGACGCCAGCACCCGATAACACGCCAGCACCGCATCCGCCTCCGCCCCCGCACTCATCCCCGGTGCCAGAAACGGCCGCGGCGACGCCAACTCGCGCTCCAGCAACGCCCGCTTCTCCTCACGACCCAATTCCTCCCACGCACGACCCCCTAACACCCCAGCCACACCCAGCAGCTGCCCCAGCGCCTTCTCATGCCACGCCGAATTCTGCCGCACATCCAGCACCGCAGAATGAAACCCGAACGTCGCCAGCCGCCGCCGCGCCGGCGCAATGAACTCCGCCGCCAATGTCCCCGCACCAGCCGCCTCCAGGGTCTCCGCCAGGGTCGCCAGATCCGCATCCAGGTCCCCCGGCGCCCCGTACGCCCCAGCCCCCGGCTTCATCTCCATCGCCGCTAGCACCAGCGCCCTCATCAGATACGCCGCAGCCCTCCACGGCTCCTCACGGTTCCGCTCGATGATCCATCCCGCATCCACCCCGGCCATCCCCTCACACCTCACCTTCAACCGCTCAATCAATCCGCTCAACTCCGGCGGCGGCGTCATGAACAACTGACTCAGCGGCAATTGATAGGCAATCCCCTCCAGCGAACGCCGGTGCACCCGCAACGCACTGTGCCGCAATGCCTCCAGCGACCGCCGCGTCACCTCCGCCGTCACAAACGGATGCCCGTCCCGATCCCCGCCGATCCAAGTCCCGAACCGCACCAGCGGCGGCAATCCCTCAATCTCCCCACCCTCAAAACCAGCCGCCTCCCACGCCTCCCGCAAATGAATGTGCGCCCGCGTCACCGCCTCCGGAAACACTTCCCGCAAATAATGCAGCGCATTCTGCAGCTCCGCCTCGATCGACGGCCTCGTCACATGAATCTCCCCTGTCCGCCACAGGCTCTCCAACTGGGTCTCCAGCATCCCCCTCATCCGCTCCTGCTCCCGCGGCGTGAACACCGGATGGTCCATCCGGTTCAGCAACTCATAAATCTCCCGGTGCCGCTCCCGCACCGTCTCCCGCTTCGCCTCCGTCGGATGCGCCGTCAGCACCGGCTCCACCGCCACCTCCCTCAAAACACCGATAATCTCCTCCCGACCCAGCCCAGCACGCCTCATCGACGCAATCTGATCCGCCCACAACCCTCGCTCCGCCGCAGGCCCCAACTGCTTCTCGCGCTGCCGCCGCACATCCGCCGCCGTCCGCTCCTCCACTATGTTCAATAACTGAAACCAGATCGAATACGCCTGCCCAAGCTTCCGATCCGGCCCATCCGCACCCACCTCCTCCAAACCCGCCCTCGGCAGCAACTCCGCCAGCCTCGTCTCCCCTATCCGCTCCAATACTTTCCCGAACCGCTGACTCAACAGCCGCAGATCTTCATTCAATTTCTGAAATCCCCGCTCATGAAGCGGATTCGGCGGTAACTCAGTGGTCGGCATGGATGTCCCAGAAAAGAAAGCAGGTTCAATGCCGCAACCCGTTTTGCTTACCCAGGAATGAATCGCACATCCCGAATCCGGTTCTCCCCGAACGTCTCCTTCAAACGCTTCAGCACATCACGCTTCCATTGCCGCTCCAATTCATACCGCACCGCCGACTGCACCACCGATACCTCCAGTACCCCCCGCCGCAACGCCGTCGGCCGCGACTGCGCCGCCAGAAACGGCCCCACCATCTTCTCCCACTCCGCCGCAATCTCCTCATGCGCCAATCGATCCCCCACCCCGCTCCGCTGCACCACCCGCGCCACCAGATCCCCAATCCGCCGCTCATACCCACTCAAATCCGGCGGCACATACACACCTCGCCACTCAGAAAGAATGCGCCGCCGCAACCGATCCGCCGCAGCCACTCCCTTCTTCTTCACCACCTCGCCCCCACGACCATACCCTCCCCCATCCTTCGGAGTCTCTGGCCGCTCAGATGCCGCCATCGCTTTTCTCCAGTGGTTTCGCCTCCCAGCACAGTGATCCCAAACCGTCAAGCAAGGCGCTTCGCCCCGCCACGGCAGCAATCACTCCGCACCGTCCGTCCCAATCGCTTCCACAGGGCACCCCTGCATTGCATCCTCACACTGCGCCACTTCCTCCGGCGTCGTCGGCTGCTTGTACACATAGGAATACCCGCCGTCATTGTGACGCGTGAAATTCGCCGGAGCCGTCTCGCGGCACAGGTCACAGTCGATGCACTGGTCATCGACGTAAAACTGCCCGTCAATGTTCTCCTTATGCTTGTTGTCGCGATCAGCCATGGTTCTCGTTGTGATGATTGATGAGGAATGGAAACCCTAGGGAATACTTCTGGTCTTGCAATGTGATTTTCGAAATCGTACTTCCCTTCCACCGGCACCACCAGCCACCATGGCCTCGGCCACCCCAACAGGCTCCCTCCCGGCCACCAATCCCGCCGCCCACCACCCAAAGGCCAAGGCCCATTCGATCTCCCCGCTCCTCCCGGTATGGACTCTACACCCGATTCCCTCAACGAACCCCGCAAGGGTCCCGCCCCCATCAACCCGTCCCCGGTCCACAGACCCCAATCATTCGAATCATCATTCGAATCATCATTCGAATCATCATTCGAGTCCAACCCAGCCTTCAGCCGCCCAGCCGACGACGAGTTCGCGTTCGACGAAGGCCCCTCCCACACAGACCGCCACTCCCCTGCCTCCCCGGAACCTTCCCCGGTCCTCGCTCCCAGCCCTTCACCGGCACCAGCACCGGCAGCGGCAGCGACCAGAACAGCCCCACTCAATTCGCCCGACTTCGATCTGCCTGACCTGCCCCCAGCAGCCGCCACCGCCACCGCCACCGCCACCGCCGCCGCCGCCTCAGACCTCGACTCGTTCCTCTCGCGCCCCATCACCCCTCTCTCGCCATCCGCCCCGCACGCACCCCGCCCCCCTCTCTCCCTCATCGAAAAGGCCTCCCTCGCCATCGCCTCCGCCATCCTCCTCGGCTTCGCCTTCTGGTTCGCCTCCACCATCATCAAGTCCAACCCGAAGGACGGCTTCGTCAATAGCAGCCACTGGCCCAATCTCCCCATCTCCGGCACCATCGCACGCATCACCAGCGCCTCCGCCTCATGGCGACCCACCCGGCCCACCGACAACGTCGGCCGCGTCGAATCCTCGCTCCCCTTCCCAGGCCTCCGCGCCCCCGCCATCATCCCAGTCGTCTCCTTCGCCATCGAACCAGCCCCCAACGCCTCGGGCTTCCTCCGCTTCCTCTTCGTCGACTCCACCGGCCGCAGCTCCGGCGACGTCCGCGTCGCACGCATCGAAAACGGCCAACTCAAACCCACCGAGCGCGCCGCCTTCACCATCACCAATGGCTCCTCCGCTGAAATCCACGGATCCCTCGGCTTCCTCGACCTCCCCTCGTTCCTCTCCTACACCGCCAGCACGGAACGCCGCTGGCACGTCGAAGTCTCAGAATGCTCCCGCGCCGACGCCCCGGACCGCGACTGGTCCCGTCTCGCCGTCTTCGACCTCCGCAACGACCTGAAAGACTGACGCGGCCCCCAAAGGACCGCCACCCTCGCGCCGCTGCGGGTGATAACCGGATGGCCCCCACGCCGTTCCGACTCTCCCCCGCCATGCACCTCCCCGCCCTCCGCCCGCTCTGCGCCCTCGTCGCGCTCGCCGCTCTTTCCCCCGCCGCCGACCCCGCCCCAACCCCCATCTTCAACGGCCAGTCCCTCGACGGCTGGCAGGGAAACCCCGGCATCTGGTCCGTCAAAGACAGCACCATCACCGCCGAGATAAAGCCCGGCTCCTCCCTCAACCACAACGAGTGGCTTTGGTTCCACCAGCCCCTCCACGACTTCGAGCTCTCCCTCGAATACCGAATCTCCGGCAACCCCTCCGCCAACAGCGGCATCCAGATCCGCTCGGAACGTCTCCCCGACAACTCCGCCCATGGCCTCCAGTGCGATCTCGACGACGGCGCCCAGTGGCTCGGCAGAATCTACGACGAACACGGCCGCGCCCTCCTCATGGAACGCGGATCCCGCGTCTCCATCGCCCCAGACGGCCGCCGCTGGTCCGACCCCTTCGCCTCCCCAGACTCGTTCCGCGCCATCCCCGCCGCCAACTCATGGAACCGCTACCGCATCCGCGCCTCCAACACCCACATCGAACTCTGGATCAATGACGTCTTCTTCGGCGCACTCGACGACCACCAGTCCAACGTCGCCCGCTCCTCCGGTCTCCTCGGCCTCCAACTCCACTCGGGCCCCGGCCCCGCCTCCATCCAGTTCCGCAACATCCTCCTCACCAATCTCGGCCACTCCGACCTCCCGCCCGCGCCACCCAACGCGTCCGCTCAAGCCGCCGACCCGCCCGCCTTCCCACCCACCTCACCTTCCGGCCAACCGCTCCCACTCAACTTCGAATCCGGCTCGCTCACCAACTGGTCCGCCACCGGCAACGCCTTCGCTCGCCAACCCGTCAAGGACGACTCGGTCGAAGCCCGCGGCCGCGGCCAGCACAGCCGCCACGCAGGAAAATGGTGGGTCGGCACCTACGAACTCTCCCTCTCCGACGCCCCCACCGGCACCCTGACCTCCGATCCCTTCACCGTCTCCCACCCATGGGCCAGCTTCCTCATCGGCGGCGGTAGCGACCCCAAAGCCGTCCGCGTCGAAATCATCGACGCCGCCTCAGGCTCCGTCTTCCACTCCGCCTCAGGTCGCGACTCGGAAGAAATGCACCGCGAATCCGTCGACATGCGCCCGCTCGCCGGAAAATCCGCCTTCCTCCGCCTCGTCGACCAAAGCTCCGCCCCATGGGGCCATCTCAATTTCGACGACTTCATCTTCCACCCCGACGCCCCCGTCTTCCCCTCCTCCGCTCGCTCCCGTCAGGAAGAAAGCCCGGTCCTCTGGCACCTCCGCCCTAACCCCGGCCCTCCCTCCTCCGTCCCCAACCCCGCCGCCCAGCAGACGGTCTCCGGCATGATGCTCACCCACGGCTTCAAAGCCGATCTCATCGCCGCTGAACCAGACGTCGTCCAACCCATCGCCTTCTCCATCGACGACTCCGGCCGTCTCTGGATCCTCGAAGGGCTTAGCTATCCTAACAAGCAACCCGACGGCAAGGGCCGCGACCGCATCGTCGTCCTCGCCGACCGCGACAGCAACGGTTCCTTCGAATCCCGCTCGGTCTTCACCGAGGGCCTCAACCTCGCCAGCGGCATCGAAACCGGCTTCGGCGGGGTCTTCGTCGGCGCCGCCCCACACCTCCTCTTCATCCCGGACCGCAACAACGATCTCGTCCCGGACGGCCCACCCGAAATCCTCCTCGACGGCTGGGGCTTCCAGGATACCCACGAAACCCTCAACAGCTTCTCATGGGGCCCCGACGGATGGCTCTACGGCTGCCAGGGGGTCTTCACTTCCTCCCTCATCGGCAAACCCGGCTCGCCACCCGATCGCCGCATCCCCCTCAATTCCGGGGTCTGGCGCTTCCACCCGATCTCCCACTCCTTCGAAATCTTCGCCCGCGGCGGCAGCAACCAATGGGGCCTCGACTACAACGAGTTCGGCCACTTCTTCATGACCCACTGCCGCAGCTTCTTCGGCGGCGGCGGCACCACCTGCGTCATCCGCAACGGCCACTTCTGGAACCAGGCTAACAACGGCTACGCTCCCTTCATTTCCAGCACCGCTCCCGACTTCGCACCCGATCTCCGCAACTACCTCCCTGCCTCCGCCCTCTACGACAGCGGCGAAGGCGGCGCAGGCAAACCCGGCACCACCGCCATCTTCGGCGGCCATTCCCACATCGGCACACTCATCTACCAGGGCGCCAACTGGCCAGCTCCCTATCAGAACCACCTCTTCACCCACAATCTCCACGGCCACCAGATCAACCACCAGCTCAATGTCCGCTCCGGCAGCGCCTACGAAACCATGCACGCCGGCTCAGACCTCGCCTTCACCCCCGACCCACGCTAC
>Ga0315899_10002960_pt1 | contig 18583 bp, 10 predicted proteins | sample LakEriMetagenome_2_FD_203518 | JGI IMG/M metagenome (GOLD analysis project Ga0315899, IMG submission 203518) | Freshwater fungal communities from buoy surface, Lake Erie, Ohio, United States - Buoy 4 MA112 | ecosystem: Environmental > Aquatic > Freshwater > Lake | place: USA: Lake Erie, Ohio... | reverse complement strand
TACCCAATTAACCAAAAAATGCAGAAGGGATTTCGAACCGCAATAATTTGCACGATATTTGAAAGTTCATTGATGATGAAAAACAGTTTTCTCCTTTTATCGGTAGCTTTTTTTACCCTTGGTGCATGGGCTCAAAAGAGCAATAACGGTAAGTCTCCGGTTTCGCTGCTTGTTCCGGTTAAAGGCTACCCCGTAGCCGGCAACCTGGCATCTTACAAAACGTTGCCCTTAACCACAGATCTCTCTTCCCTGTCAGAGGTTGAAAAACAAACCCTGCGTCATCTGATTGATGCCGCCAAAGTGGCAGACGAAATATTCTGGCAACAGGCATGGGGCGATAAAAAAATGCTGCTTGATCGCGTTAAAAACGATACCCTTAAGCGATTTGTTGAACTCAATTATGGTCCCTGGGACCGCCTCAATAATAATGTACCCTTTGTGCAGGGCATGGGCGAAAAGCCCAAAGGTGCCGGTTTTTATCCGGCCAATATTACCCAGGCAGAATGGGATCAATGGAACAATCCTCAGAAGAATAATCCCTACAGCGTGGTTAAGCGCGATGAATCAGGAAAATTATTTTCAGAGCCCTACCATACTGCTTATCGGGAAAACATGATTGAAATGGTGAAACACCTTTCCCTGGCAGCCAATACCATTCGCCAGGAAGATGAGCGGTTTGCCAATTTTTTGATTGAGCGATGTAATGGTTTAATGCAGGGTGAATACAATAGCAGTGATATTCACTGGTTGGGCTTACTAAATAACCGTCTGGATATCATCATTGGCCCAATTGAAAATTATGAAGATGAATTTCAGGGAATTAGAACAGCATTTGAATCCTATGTAATGGTTAGGGATATGACCTGGACGCAGAAACTGGAAAAGTATGTTTCTCTGTTGCCTTCCCTTCAGCAAAGTTTGCCGGTGGATGCCGCCTATAAGCCAACGCTGGCCATGAATTCACCCCAGTCATCCATGCCTGCAGGTAATGCGGACGCGATGGTGGTGATAGAGGCACCCCTCCCTGGAGCGCCCGACGGTCCCAAACCCGGAAGCTCACTCGCCGTGTTTGATGTGATTTATTATGCAGGCCACAACAATGCAGGCAGTAAAACCATTGCCGTGAATTTGCCCAATGATGAGAAGTTGCAACAGGAATATGGCACACGGCGCTCTCAGTTGAAAAATGTGATGCAGGCCAAATTTGACAATATGGTAAAACCCATTGCCGGTTTAATGCTGGTTGAAGCGCAGGCGACAAAAGTGAACTTCGATGCATTTTTCAACAATGTCATGTTTCATGAGGTTGCCCATGGTTTGGGTGTAAAGAACACAGTAGATGGGAAAGCAACTGTCAGAGAGGCCCTGGGGGCAGATTTTTCACCCATTGAAGAATGTAAAGCAGATGTTTTGGGGTTGTATATGGTCACCAAACTGCTGGAAACAGGCGAACTGACCGGCAATATCGATGATTTCTATGTGACTTTTGTGGCCGGAACCTTCCGCAGTGTTCGTTTTGGCGCTGCCAGCGCCCATGGCAAAGCCAACATGATAATCTTCAATACCTTGCTCTCCAAAGGTGCTGTTTCTCGTCAAAAGAATGGCAAATACCTCGTGAATGTGCCCGAAATGAAAAAGATAATCAGCAATCTGGCCGCCGAGTTACTGACCTTGCAAGGCGATGGAAATAAAGCCGGTGTATCCAATATGTTGAGCACCCGCGCCGTTATATCTGAAACCCTGAAAGCAGATTTGGTAAGTATTGAAAAAGCAGGAATACCGGTAGATCTGATATTCGAGCAGGGAGTTAATGTATTGGGCCTAAACAAAAAGTAACAAACTAATTTAATGAGAATAAAATCCTGGATTTCCTTTTTCACCGTAGGTACTGCCCTGACATTGCTGGTTTTTTGCAGCAATAAAAAATTTACCGCCGGAGATTCTTTGCTGGTAAGGGTTACCGGCATATTGTCAGAAAAACACTATGCTCCTGTTAAAATAAATGATGATTTTTCTAAAAAATTGTATGATAATGTTTTGGAGAAATTGGATGATGATAAGCATTTTTTCACCCAGGAAGACATCAAAAAATTGCAGAAATACGAGTATTCGCTGGACGATCAGATAAAAGCCGGGCGATTTGATTTCTTCGATTCTGCCTGGAATACATTGATGAACCGATTGGTTATTTTGGAGGAACATTTCAATAAGACCCTGGACAAGCCCTTTAATTATGAAAATAGCGGAACCTACACCGTTCGAGAAAACACAGAAAAATACCAGCCCAATGTTAAGTCTCTGAAAGATGACTGGACACTCTGGCTGCATTACCAGACGGTAGATCGGCTCTATCGCAAACAAGAGGCCGCCCGTATCGCGAAAGATTCTGCTCAAACCGCCAATAAACCTTTTGATACCCTTGAGTTAAAAGCAAGGCAAGAGACGCGTAAGTTCTGTACTGACTGGTTTAAACGCTGGCGTAAGATGGATAAGCGTGATAAGATTTCTTTTTATGTAAACGCCATCACGGAATTGTATGATCCGCACACCAACTACTATCCACCGGAGGATAAGGCCAATTTTGATATCAGCATGACCGGCAAGCTGGAAGGGATTGGAGCTACACTCACAGAACGCGATGGTTATATAAAAGTTGAAAGAATAGTGCCCGGCAGTGCCAGCTACAGGCAGGGTGAATTGAAAGCCGGAGACCTTATCATTAAAGTAGCACAGGGCTCCGCCGAGCCCGTGGATGTGGTGGATATGAAACTGGATGATGCCATACAGCTCATTCGGGGCAAAAAAGGAACAGAGGTGCGCCTGACCGTGAAAAAACCCGATGGAAGCATCAAGATTATACCCATTATACGAGAAGTGGTGGTGATAGAAGAGAGTTATGCTCGCAGCGCCATCATTGAGTTTGAAGGTAAAAAGATAGGCATTATTCAGCTGCCGAGTTTTTATGCAGACTTTAGTGAAAAGGGTAGGGGCCGTCACTCCTCACAGGATGTGTACATGGAGTTGTTGAGGTTGCAGGATGCCGGTGCTCAGGGAATTATGCTGGACCTGCGCAATAATGGAGGTGGTTCTTTGGCAGATGCCATCGATATGGGCGGTTTGTTTATCAAGGAAGGACCCATAGTGCAGGTGCGCGAACCCAGGGGAATGGTAGATGCACCCGGCGACCCCGATCCTAACATTGTATATGACGGTCCATTGCTGATACTCACAAACGCCTACAGCGCCTCTGCCAGCGAGATTCTGGCTGCAGCCATGCAGGATTATAAACGTGCCCTTATAGTGGGCTCAAAAAGTACCTTTGGAAAAGGCACTGTACAAACCTTTGTGCCCATTGGCGGCGGAAGCTCATCAGATTTTCCCAAAGGGTTCGGACAGCTGAAGGTAACCATACAGAAATTTTATCGGATCAATGGGGGTACCACCCAATTGAATGGAGTAACACCGGATGTGATTATTCCTGATATTTATGACGGAATCCCTCAGGGAGAAAGGGAAATGAAACATCATTTGGCTTATGATAAAATTAAGCCGGCAACCTACACCGCTTATTCAGCGCCTCATGCCACTAGATTTGAAGCTACAGCGCAGTCCGCCAGATCCAGAATCGAATCGTCTGCCCACTTTAGCAATGTTCAGAAACGGGCCAAAAGCCTGGCCGCCATGCGTGATAGCTATACCTGGAGTCTAAACCTGAAAAAGTATGCTGCACAGCAAAAAGCATTGAAGGATGAGGAAAAACTTTATTCTGACAGCGCTTACAAGCCCATTGAAAGAAAAATAGATGCGCTTGCAGCTGATATGGAATCGGTGAAAGGTGATGCTGTTCGCGAAGCCCAGCGAAAGGAATGGCTGAAGATGTATGCCAAAGATGCATGGCTTGATCAGGCGATTCTGATGATGCAGGATTTGCTGAAATAACCTGTTAATCACGCCAAAGCGGCGTAAAAAGGATACCCGACAGTACCAAAACCAGAAAGTTGAGTGCTGCCAGCAGCCATAAATCTTTATATACAGAGCTTACCAGTATGGGCTGCAACGCTTTCTGGCTGGCCTGCATACCCACCAGAATCATGGGCAAAATAACAGGTAGGGATAGTACAGGGGCTACAACACCCGGCTGATGGGTTTTGCCGGCAATGGCAGATATCATGGTAAATATAGTTGAAATACCCAGTCCTGTCAGCATCAGGGCGGTCATATAAACCAGGCTGTGCTGTACCGGATACCCCAGCAACAAGGAAAATATCAATAAGTTTAATGTGCTGAATATCGCCATCTGCAAACCATGATATGCAATTTTAGACATCACAATTAAAAAGGGTGATGCCAACTGATTCAGATAAATCCACCGGTTTCGTGAAATACCCGTAAAACCTCGCGATATCGTTTGAAATGTGCTAAAAATAAGTGCTATCCAAAACAGACTGTTCCAGGTTTTTATCTGAATGTTGGGATTACCTAGATAACACAACATGCCGATGGTAAGCAGCTGAAGCATGGCTGCCGATATAAAAAATGGTTTTTTAAGGTCAGCTGTAATTTCCCCCTGAACCAAAATCCAAAACCGTTGAATACCATTTTGCATGCCGAAATTCTGTTTTACATTCGCGAAGGTAAAACAATCCACTTTCAAATGTTAGATTTCATCAGCCACCTTATTTCTAATGAACAACAAATCTTTACGCTATCGCCCGTTCATGTAAGTTTGCTCATTGCAGGAGCCGATGGCCACTTAGATACCGATGAGAAAAAAAGAATGGTGGAATTTTGTTAAATTGACAATGCTGAACACGCCTGAAATACAATGAGTTTGTTTAAAAAAATATTGATTGCCAACCGCGGTGAAATAGCCATCAGGGTTATGAGAACCTGCAGAGAACTGGGTATACCCACAGTGGCTGTTTATTCTGAAGCCGATAAAAATGCCATCCATGTTCGTTTTGCAGATGAGGCCTTTTGCATAGGTTCTGCCGCTTCTTCAGATAGCTATTTGCGCCAGGATCGCATCTTGGAGGTGATCAAGAAATCCGGTGCCGATGCAGTGCACCCGGGTTATGGCTTTCTAAGCGAAAACGCCGCTTTTGCTCGGTTGCTTCGCCAAAATGGAATTACGCTGATTGGACCATCCCCAGAAAGCATGGATATGATGGGGGATAAAATACGCAGTAAGCAGGCCGTGGAAAAATATGGTGTTCCCCTGGTACCCGGTATCAATGACGCCATTACTGACGATACAGCGGCATTGCAAATCGCAAAGCAGGTGGGATTTCCTGTGCTGGTCAAAGCCAGTGCCGGCGGCGGCGGTAAAGGCATGCGGGTGGTTTATGATGAACATGAATTCGCACAGGCCGTGCAGACTGCCCGCAGTGAGGCCAAAAGTGCCTTTGGGGATGATAGTGTTTTTATCGAAAAATATGTAAGCGGTCCTCGCCACATCGAATTTCAGATCATGGCGGATACCCATGGAAATGTGTGTCACCTTTTCGAACGAGAATGCAGCATACAGCGTCGCCACCAAAAACTGGTAGAGGAAGCCCCCAGTGCTGTGCTCACACCGGAATTACGCCAAAAAATGGGCGAAGCGGCCGTGAATGTGGCCAAAGCATGCCAATATAGTGGTGCCGGCACCGTAGAGTTTTTACTGGGTGATGATGGAAATTTTTATTTCCTGGAAATGAATACCCGCCTACAGGTAGAACATCCGGTGACAGAGTGCATTACCGGGCTGGATCTGGTCAAAGAACAAATCAGGGTTGCCTCAGGATTACCCCTGGGTTTCAGTCAGGATGAACTGAAAATGAACGGTCATGCAATTGAACTTAGGGTATGCGCCGAAGATCCCCGCAATAACTTCCTGCCCAGCGTGGGTACACTCACCGATTATTCCATACCCAAAGGGCCCGGAATCAGGGTAGACGATTGCATGGAGCCGGGCATGGAAATTCCCATATTCTACGACAATATGATTGCTAAGCTGATTGCATGGGGTGAAGACCGTGAAACCGCAATCGCACGACTTATCAGGGCTATCGATGAATATAGAATTACCGGCATTGAAACAACACTGGACTTCGGAAAATTTGTACTCAATCACCCCGATTTCAGGGCTGGAAAGTTTGACACCCACTTTATTGCCAAAAACTTCAACCCCGAAGAACAAACCGGTGAACCCTTGTCAATAGCAGAACGCAATGCAGCTGCCATGGCAGCAGTGGCATTCTTCCAGGGAGCCAAATCTGCTGTGGAAACTTCCCGGGTAACACCTTCCGGCAATACATGGCTTAAAAACCGTAAAAGCTACTTCTCTTAACCCCATCAGGCGTGAATACGATTTCCCATGCCGTTTTAATTGCAGACGATTTTCACCCTTCGCTCATGGAGCGTTTTGAACAGGTGGGCATTCCTTTTTTATATGTTCCCATGGCCGATAGGGCCGAAATAATAGCGTTATTGCAACAGGGCTGTCAAGGGTTGGTTATTCGCTCCAAAACCCCGGTGGATGAAGAACTATTAATGGCTTCAACACAATTAAAATGGGTAGCCAGGGGCGGCTCAGGCATGGATAATATTGATGTTCAGGCAGCAAAACGGTTGGGTGTGGACGTTTTTAATGCCGCTGCTGCCAATGCGGATTCTGTGGCAGAACATACCCTGGGCATGCTGCTGTCGCTATTGCACAACCTGGCCCGCGCCGATGCAGAGATCCGAAAGCGATTGTGGCGCAGAGAAGAAAACCGGGGCACAGAGCTGAAAGGCAAGACCGTGGGTATTATCGGATATGGAAATACCGGAACTGCCGTGGCTGAAAGACTCCAAGGTTTTGGCGTTTCGGTGCTTGCCTACGATAAATATAAGCAAAATTTTGGAAATAAACAAGTAAAAGAGGTGGATTTGGAAGCCATTCAGCGGCATTCCGATATCATTACTTTGCATATCCCATTGACTGAAGAAACCCGATGCTTGGTAGACGCTGCCTTTATTCGCGCATGCAAAATGCCTTTTTATCTTCTCAATCTTAGCCGCGGCGAAGTGGTGAATACCAAAGACGTGTTATCTGCCCTGCATAATAACCATATCGCGGGTTTTGCAGCAGACGTGCTGGAGAAGGAGCAGATTCAGCAATTTACCGATAAGGAAAATGCATGGTTTGATCCGTTAATTCAACATTCGAGAACCGCTCTCTCCCCTCATATTGGCGGCTGGAGCTACGAAAGTTATCAAAAAATATCACAGGTACTGGCAGATGAGATTTGCCACAGAATGTCATTGTAGTGTAAATCAGACTTAACTTTTGTCACAGGTTTGTTGCTTTCGCATTACAAATCAATCTTTTTGTCACAAAATCAGCAGGTTTTTGCCACCTTTCATTAAGGGTTTGTTAAATCGTTGATTTTTGGGTAAACTTGCAAACGAAAGACCGAAATAAAAAACGGCTTCCACCGACTAAAGTAAAAAAGACCTATGAACAGAACTATACTTAAGTTTCTCTTTGTAACCATCCTCAGTCTCAGCGCTGCTGCAGCGGTTGCACAGACCAGCTTTGCAGATTTTCGTGTGAAGGTGACATTCAAGGGCGCACCGGTTTCAGGTGCCGTTATCAAGATGTCAAAAAATGAAATTCTGGCCAAAACCGACACCACAGACAGTGATGGATATTGCGTGTTCCAGACCCTGGATCCCGGTACCTATGAAATGGAAGTGGAAAAAGGGGGCTTCAATCCTGTAAAAAGAGAACTCACGCTGACTGTGGGTTTGAATGATCAGCAGGAAGTCTCCATGACCCAGGGAATGAATACGCTGGTAATTACCGGTGTTGCCAAGAAAACCCCGGTAGACCTTATGAAAAATGAACGCGGTGTATCCAACAAGCAGCTTTTACAGGGTAGCCAGCGCGGCGTAAACGCCGTAGTTTCAACCAACTCAGCCATTGTAGCAACAAGGCAGGGTATTTCTGTAAGGGGTACCCGCGCGGATGGCAACGGAACATTCATTGATGGTATGCGTGCCATTGGTGGTGGTGCTCTCCCCACCCTGGGAACAGAAGCCATTGCTGCCAATATTGGCGGTATTCAGGCCATGTACGGTGACCTCACTGGGGGTGCCTTCAATTACACTTCCCGGGGCGCAACAGCCAAATTGGTGACTGCCTTGGAAGCGGTTACTTCACAAGGATTGGATCCTTTTGGATACAACACGTTGGAAGGATATGTTTCCGGACCCATCTGGAAAAAGAAGTATAAAGATGAAACGGGTACCACCAAAGAGTTGGTAAAGCTTGGTTTTGTTTTGAACGGTAACCTCGGCTATTTCAAAGACCCAAACCCTACCCGCACCGGTGTGTATGTAGTAAAAGAAGACAAACTGCGCGAAATGGAAGAGAATCCGCTGGTATTTACCCCTAACGGGTTTGTACACAGGGGCGCATACCTGCGTGAAAGCGATTTTGAACGGTTAAAAGCCAGACCCAATTCGCCATTGTATCAGGGCAACATGTATGGCAAGCTGGAATTCAGACCCAACAACCAAATCATGGTGACCGGCTATGCCTCCTACTTTTACAGTCAGGGTATTGCAGCCAGTAATTCCATCATGAATTACAAGAACAATGCCCGGGTCGATAATGCCACCTTCCGTAGCTACTTGCAATTTACCCAAAACTTTAAGGTGGATAAAAATAGCAGTATTAAGAGTGCCTACTATACCGCTCGTCTGGAATACCAGGACGTGAATGGGTTGGGGCGCGACGCTAACCACCTCAATAATATATTTGATTATGGTTATGTAGGTGCCTTTCAGTCCTATCCCATGCCGGTTTTTCAGTATGCTAACTATGATGCCCAGCAAAATCCGAACAAAGAGCCACGCACCGTTACCGATCAGTTCGGAAATACTGTGCAGTTAAGAAACTATTGGGAGCTGGTGGGTTATGCCGATACATTGATGACATTCACGCCCAGCAACCTGAATCCGGTGCGTGCCCGCTACACCCAAAATGTATATGATTACTACGCAGGCCGTGGATTTAATGTCAGAAATTCATCTCAGGTGATTCAAAGCCAGGGTCTGATGAATGGATTTAACCCCAATAGCGTGTATTCCTTATGGGGTACACCGGGCGGTATTACCAGCAACTATGGCAAAAGCCAAAGTCAGCGTATTTCATTGTTCGCGGTAGGTCAGATGCAGGTAAAACCCAAAACCGTGGGTGGCCGTGAACGTACCCCCCATGACCTGCAGGCCGGTATTTATTACGAACAGCAAATTTCACGCAATTACAACCTCGGAGCCAATGGATTGTGGATCCTGATGGGGCAGTTAATGAACCGCCATATCAGTGAACTGGACAGGAATAATCCAATTCTGAGCTATGATGCCAATGGGGTATTCACTGATACCGTTCGTTATAACCGCCTCATAAATTATGCAGATCAGAGCAACTTTGATCGCTCCTTCCGTAATAAGCTGATTTCTCAGGGTGCCCGCGATGTGTATGGTAATCCCGTTAACGAGCGCACATTTGTGGACATTAACAGCTACAAACCCGGTGATTTCTCAATAGATATGTTCACTGCGGATGAACTCTTGAACAATGGTAACGGATATGTAAGTTATTTCGGTTATGATCACATGGGCAATAAAGTGTATAGAAAGCCCGCCATTGAAGAGTTTTTGAATAATCCTACCATGCGCACCATTGGTGCATTCAGACCGGTATACATGGCCGCCTGGTTGCAGGATCAGTTCCAGTTCAAAGACCTGGTTTTCCGTCTCGGATTGCGTATGGAAAGCTACGATGCTAACCAGTTTGTATTAAAAGACCCATACACCCTGCATCCCATTCGCACAGCAGCAGAAGTGAAGCAAATCAACGGTTTGGATATCAACCATCCCGATAACATCGGAAGCAACTATGCGGTGTACGTAAATGATTTGAAATCTCCAACCAAAATTGTGGGATACCGCAACGGTGACCGCTGGTATAATGCCGATGGCAGCGAACAGCGCAACCCTGAATTTCTGGCTAACCAAACTTCAAACGGACGCATAGCGCCTTATCTGGTAGCCACTAACACAGATAGTCTTGTGCTGGGTAAAGAAGCTTTACGCGACTTTACGCCTGCCCTGAATTTCCTTCCCCGTATCTGGTTCAGTTTCCCGCTGGAATCCGGACGTAAAACGTTCTACGTAAGCTATGATGTTTTGGCTCAAAGACCCAATGAGGGTGCATCTTTCCTTACTATTGACGAACTGTACTATCTGAAAAACCGTCAGGGAGCCACCATTTCTAATGGTGACCTCAAGAGCAGGGTTAAAACTGATTACGAGGTGGGCTACAAGCAGATTTTTGGCCGTAAGAAGAATAAAGGTCTGGAATTGGCTGCCTCCTATTCGGAAATTCGCCGCGATTTCGGTTTGTATCAGATTGCCCAGGGCTTCCCTGTTACCTACAACACTTTCCGTAACATCGATTTTGCAACCATCACCGGTTTCCGTGGTAATTTTGTAATGAATGAGATTGGTCCTTTGAGTCTGCAGGCAAGTTACATGCTGCAGTTTGCCGATGGGACCGGTTCCAATATCAATTCTCAGGCAGCTTTGATTGCAAGCAACCAGCCCAACCTGAGAAATGTAATTCCTTTGGGTGAACTGGATATTCGCCACAACATTAAGTTATCTGCTACATGGGAATGGGCCGGAGGAAAAGATCCCAAGACCAAAAAGAGTCTCTACAAAGGCCCTATCGTTGGGGGTAAGGAGATTTTCAAGTTCACCAGCTTCAACATTATTGCTAATGCCTACAGCGGTGGACCCTACACTCCAACAACACGTCCCGTGCAAATCGGTGCAACCGACAGAGCCCAGATTAAGGGTGTTCCGTTCGGTGCCAGATTGCCATGGCAGCAAACACTTGATATCAATATTCAAAAAGGGTTTGCCCTGAAACGTTCGGGTAAAGAAAATCCCTTGATTATGACGGTTTTTGTTTGGGTTCAGAATGTACTCAATACCCAAAATGTGCTGGGCGTATATCCATTCACAGGCCAGCCAATGGATGACGGTTTCCTCAATTCTCAGGCCGGACAGCTGCTGGTGCGCAACCAGATTGATGCTCAAAGCTACACCGATCTGTACAAAATCCTCCTTAATTCTCAAACAGGCAACTTTGGTGCTCCCAGAAATGCCCGTATCGGTATACGTATGAATTTTAATTAATGCTCTACTTAAATTACAGAAATCTAATGAAATCCAATCAAATGAAAAGTGTTTTGTTCATTGCGGCTGCCATGATGTCTTTGGCTTCCCATGCCAGACCAGTTTTGGGTACTTCAAGGGTGAAACCTGCCCAAAACGATGATCAGCGCCTCATAATGTTCGCTAATACCTGCGAACCCGCCTCTACCAGTGCGGATCTTGACATAAACAATGTTAGAACCAAACTGCTGAATGGCGGTGATATGTGGTGGGATCTGAATAACCCTAAGTATGAAATACCCAAGGTAACAGACCCTAATGCTGTTCGTAAGCATGCCCTGTTCTCTGGTGCTATCTGGATTGGTGGTAAAGACAATGGAGGAAGTCTGAAACTGGCTGCTATGACCTACCGTCAGCGTGGTTCCGACTTCTGGCCCGGTCCACTGGATACAACTACCGCCTCTACCGATCCCGTGCGTTGTAAGAATTACAACCGCATGTGGAAAGTAACTCGTGATGAATTGGAACAATTTGAAGAGAGCAAATATGTATCCCAATCCGTTGACATTCGCGAATGGCCTGCCGGAAGAGACCGCGCTACCAAAACCGGTAATGAGTCTCGCTATCTGGCACCATTTAAAGATATTGATAATGATGGAGTTTATGAGCCCGATCTGGGAGAACATCCTGTGTTGGACGAAAGACGCCCTGTGAGCGATAACGGTGTGGATAAGCAACCCGATATGTTTATTTGGTGGGTTTTCAATGATCGGGGTAATATTCACTCTGAAACCCAGGGACAGCCCATTGGTGTTGAATGTCAGACCACGGGATTTGCCTTTGCCACCAATGATGAAGTCAACAACATGACCTTCTACACAACCAAAATCATCAACCGTGGTTTCACCACCCTGAATGACTGCTACATGGGTCAGTGGGTGGACGCGGATTTGGGTAACTATGCCGATGACTACGTGGGTTGTGATGTAAACCGTAGTCTTGGATATTGCTATAATGGAGATGACGAAGATGAAGGTGTGCTTGGTTATGGTTTAAATCCTCCCACTGTAGGTGTGGATTATTTTGAAGGACCAACTGATACTGCCGGAAACCAAATGGGACTGAGCCACTTCATGTACTACAACAACGATGCAGATCCTATCCGCGGTAATCCTGATCTGGCGCCTGAATTCTATAACCTGCTACAGGGTAAATGGCTGGGTGGACAGACCGTAACGCGCGGTGGTACCGGATTTGGTGGAAGTCAGCCTGCCAAATATATGTTCCCTGACAATACCGATCCCGAATATTTGGGTAGCAGCTGGACAGAAAAAACCAGTGGTAATAAACCCGGTGATCGTCGTTTTATCCAGAGCACAGGACCGTTTGAACTGAAGCGTGGTCAGGTTCAGCGCATTACTGTAGGTGTAGTATGGTCACGTACTACCAGCGGAGGTGCCATAGGTTCTTTGAACGTTCTTAAACTGGCTTCAGATAAAGCACAGACACTCTTTAACAACAACTTTAAAATATTGGACGGACCCAACGCTCCTGATGTAGAAATTCAGGAATTAAATCAGGAACTGGTTCTGAAGATGCTGAATACAGGTTCAGATAAAGTGGAAGCGTATCAGGAAACGTACAAAGACGCTAACAACGAAACCAAAACCTATAAGTTTGAAGGGTATCTTATTTATCAGTTGAAAGACGGTACCGTAAATACGGGTGATCTTGATAATATTGATAAAGCACGTCTGCTGTTTCAGTGTGATATGAAGAACAACCGTGCTCAAATTATCAATAAGGTATATGATCCCAAACTGGCTACCCTTATTCCTGTGGAAAAAGTTGACGGTGCTGATAAAGGCGTGCAACACAGCTACAGCATAAAAACTGACCTCTTTGCTACGGGCTCTAATACCGATTTGGTTGACTTCAAGCCGTACTATTATCTGGTTCTTTCTTATGCCATTATTTCGGATGATCCCTTGCAGGCCGATCCTAATCAATTCCTGGCCGGACGCAGAAATATCAAGGTTTACCGGGCTGTTCCTCACAAAACCGAGCCTGAAAACTTTGGTACTGAATTGAATAGTAAGTATGGAAGCGGCCCTAAACTAACCCGAATTGAAGGTAGGGGCAATGGCGGAAACGTACTTGAATTTACCAAAGAGACCATCGATCAAATCATGAAAGATGGTATCAGTAATAACCCAACATACATGGGTGGAATGGGCCCTGTTGCGGTGAAAGTAATTGACCCGCTCAAAGTTCCTAACGCCCAGTTCGAATTGTACTTCAAAGAGCGCACAGCAAGTTTGAGTACCAATCTCCGTGATTCTATGACGGCTAATTCCTATTGGGTTCTGGTGAATAAAACCAGCGGTGATACGATTGCTGCAGATACTACAATCGGAATCAAGTACGAATCGCTTCAGGGTCGTCGCAGTGAGTACCCCTCACCGGGAAAATACCGGGCTTTCAACAATGCCAATCCCGGTGTAACGCTTGCTGATTGGGGGTTGAGTATAGAAATCAATCAGGTAACCAATCCGGGTGAAAATGCTGAGGCCGATCCTTCTAACAGCATGATTTCCTGGTCAGTGGAATGGGAGGACAATGGTAAACAATGGCTGACAGCAGTGATTGACAACGATGCTCAGAGCACAGCCACCAGTGGGGCACTTTGGCAGAACTGGATACGCTCCGGAACCAATGGACGCGGCGGTACTTTCGATGCACATTTGCATGACTTTACCGATGCCGGCGGTGTGGCTCTGGATCCTGGACAGGCATACGAAAGAATCTGGAATGGCCGAATTGCTCCTTATGCCCTGGCAGCCAGAGCAGCATTCAATCCAAGCAATGGTCGCAATACCTATGGCTTCGCATGGACCAGTAATGGTACCTCAGATAACCCAATGGCGGAAGTGGCCAGTATAGAACTGGTGATAACCAAAGACAGAAGCAAATGGACTCGCTGTGCTGTAATAGAAATGTCGGATGATGAAGTCCGTAATAGCAACGAGGGCTCTATTTACAAATTCTCTATGCGCGCAGGTACTTCCAGAGACAGAAATCTGAACCCACAGTCCGGAAGTACAGGGCTTAGCTGGTTCCCGGGTTATGCGATTAATATGGAAACCGGTGAGCGCCTGAATATCGCGTTTAGTGAAGACAGTTACCTGGCTGGTGAAAACGGTCGTGATATGATTTGGAATCCTACTGATAAGGTTTTCAATGATAATGGTAATTATCCTGCCCTGGGTGGTAAGCAGTTCATCTATGTGTTCGGCACAGGATTGTCTATGCCAAACCGCGCCATCAAGGGAGATCGTTATTTTGGAGAGGACGATGCAAACTTTGCACGTTTCCGCACAGGATTGGCCAACGTCCCTGCCGGAACGCTTGAAAAGCGCCGATTCCTCAGTCAGGCGATGTGGGTAATTCCTACCTACATGACAGCCGGCTACAGCATGACGAATGGTGTACCTCCTACTGATGTGAAGTTTAAAATCAATATTCAGAAAGCATACACAGCTTTCAACACGGGCAGTACCCTCAATAATACGCGCCCCATGTATAGCTTTAATTCGGCGGATATTGCTCCAACCATCAGTAAAGAAGTAGGTAAAAAGAGCCTGGATCTGGTGAATGTAGTGCCAAACCCATACAGGGCATACAGTGAATACGAAAACAGCCCGATTGACACCAGGGTTAAAATCACCAATCTGCCTCCTACATGTACCATCACCATTTATGATATGGCGGGTAACTTCATCCGTAAAATCAGCAAGGCAGATGAAAAAACCTTCTTTGAGTGGGATTTGAAAAATGCTAGCAATGTACCCATTTCCAGCGGATTGTACCTTATCCATGTGAAGGCACCCGGACTTGGAGAAAAAATTGTTCGCTGGTATGGTATTATGCATGCCATTGATTTGGATACTTATTAAAAAATTTAAAAGAAAAACACAGTGAAAACTCAAATTATAGCAGCAATCAGCATAGGCATGCTTACAGGTATTTCCTCATTGCATGCGGGCAATCCCGAAAGACAAGGGCAGGCGGGAGCCATGCAACTGTCCATCAACGGCTGGGCCCGCAGCAGTGGTTGGGGTTGGGCAAACGGCGGTGGAATCACCGGAGTGGAAGCCATGTATATGAATGCCGCAGGACTTGACAGAAGTGCCAGCAGAACCGAAATGGCCTTTCACAGAACTCAATGGCTGGTTGGGTCAGGTATTGCAATCAACAACTTTGGTTTCAGCCAAAAAATGGGTGAAGACGGAGATAAGGGTACCTTTGGAATCAGCGTAATGCAGTTTGGTATTAAGCCCATAGAAATTACTACAGAATCCAATCCTTACGGTGGAATTGGCACCTATCGGGTTAATATGACCAATATTGGTCTTGCATACAGTAAGTCATTTAGTAACAATATTTCTGCCGGATTGGTGGTAAGGGCAGTCAATGAGGGCATTCCAGATGCAAGAGCGATGGGTATGAGTCTTGATGCAGGTGTGCAGTACACAACAACCCTAAGGCCTACAGCCAATAAATTGAAGCAGAATGATGTGAAGTTTGGCGTTTCCATGAAAAATATCGGACCTGATATGCGTCATCAGGGGGATGGTCTTAGCTACAAAGCCATCATTACCAATGGTGACTTTTCCAAAACCATGCAACCTAAAGTTGATAAAATCAAATTGCCTTCCCTGTTGAATATCAGTGGTTCCTACGATTTTAGACTGGATAGTGATCCTGATGCATACAACAACAGACTTACCGTTGGATTTGGATTCACAAACCATGCCTTCTCTGCTAACCAGACTACACTGGGCCTGGAATACAGCTACAAAAACTTTATTACGGTTAGAACCGCGTTTGTTCACCAGGAGGGCGCATTCGACGAGGAAAATAGGACAAGTGCCTACACCGGTCTTTGCGGCGGCCTGAGTTACGATATTAAGAGCAAGTCCAATATAATCTCTCTCGATTATAGCTACCGTGCCACCAATCCATTTGATGGTACCCACTCTTTTGGTCTAAGAATTGGGCTCGGCGGCGGAGACGATTAAGCGTAAAAGAATAATAATTACTAACTTTGCAGTGTTGCACCTTTGGAAAACATGGGTGCAACCTTTTTTTAATAACAAATCCAATGAGCGAAATTCAATATTTTACCAAAGACGGACTTGAAAAAATCAAGCAGGAACTGCATTTTTTGAAGACAGAAGAAAGAACGAGAATTACACAGGCGATTGCAGAAGCCAGAGATAAAGGGGATTTGAGCGAGAATGCCGAGTATGATGCTGCCAAGGAGGCCCAAGGGCACCTCGAAGACAAGATTCGTCAGATGGAAACCCTGATTGCCAATGCGCGGGTTATTGACAGTTCGCAGTTGGACACCAGCAAGGTGTCTATACTTTGCAAAGTGAAAGTACTGAACCACAATGTAGGTAAAGAGGCAGTATATCAGCTGGTAAGCGAAACGGAAGCCAATCTAAAGGAAAATAAAATCAGCATAAAAAGCGCTATTGGAGCGGGTCTGTTGGGTAAGTCCAAAGGGGAAGTGGTTCAAATTACCGTTCCGGCAGGAATAGTAAAGCTCGAAATACTGGATATTGGCCTGTAATATGCCCAGTATTTTCAGCCGCATCGTTTCCGGTGATATACCGAGTTATAAAGTCGCCGAAAATGATAATTTTCTGGCATTTTTGGATGTAATGCCACTGGTACCCGGACATGTTCTGGTCATTCCAAAAAAGGAAGTGGATTATATTTTTGATTTGAATGCAGAGGAATATCAGAATTTGTGGTTGTTTGCACAGCAAGTGGCGAAGGGGTTAAAACAAGCCATCCCCTGCAAGCGAGTAGGTATAGCTGTTATCGGTCTTGAGGTTCCGCATGCACACATACACCTGGTACCCATGAACGAAGTGGGGGATATCAATTTCACCAGGTCCAAAATGAGTCCTACAACGGAAGAATTAGAAGCAGTAGCAGAAAAGATACGCACATATACTGCCGCTTAAGGCATACTTTTTTATATTTGTTTCATGTATCCCGAGGTCTTTTCGCTGGGTTCGATATCTGTTCAGGGGTATGGCCTGATGATTTTTATTGGAGTTTTATTGGCCTACCTGTTTATGTTGAAAAACCTGAAACATCACGGTTTGCAATCTGAGGATGTTAGTGAAATGTTTTTATGGTGCTTTGCATCTGTTGTGGTTGGAGGTAAAATATTTTTTTGGCTGGAAGACCCTAAATTGTATGTCGAGAACCCTTCGTTGATGCTGAAATCCTTTGGGAATGGGTTTGTTTTTTATGGTTCTTTTCTGCTAACAGTGCCTGTATTGGTGTGGTGGTTCAGAAAAAAAGGTATCAACCCGTGGGTGGCCTTTGATTATGCCGGAATAGCCGGTGCCACAGTACATGCATTCGGAAAATTGGGATGTTTGATGGCCGGTTGTTGCCACGGAAAAGTATGTAATGAATCGGTGGGAATTGTGTTCGATAACCCCAATAGTCATGCATCTCCCCTAAATACGCCATTATATCCTACCCAGATTTGGGATGCACTGATCCTGTTCGCAGCCATTGGGTTGATGTTCCTGATGAAAAAAAGGAAGTTTTTTGATGGTCAATTGTTTTTAATGTACGGTTTGGTATATGCAGTAGGCAGGTTTATCACAGAGAAATATCGGGGTGATGAGGAACGGGGATTTGTAATGAACGGACTGCTAAGCCATAGTCAGGCCATAGCCGTAGGCGTGTTTTTGGTATGTTTGACTGTGTTTGTATGGCGATATGTAAAAACCCGAAAAGCCAATGCAGTTTAAACAAGTTGTGGGGCAATCCCACCTAAAGCAAAAGCTCACTTCCATGGCAGGCAGTGGCCGAATTCCCCATGCGCAGCTCGTATTGGGTCAATCGGGTGCAGGTAACCTGCCCCTTGCCCTGGCATTTGCCGGGTACCTGCTTTGCAAAAGCCCCTTGCCGGATGATAGCTGCGGTGTATGTGATTCTTGCAGAAAAATGCAATCCTTAACCCATCCGGACCTTCATTTTACATTTCCTTTTCCTTCAAGTCTGGGAGATGTTTGTGTTGATTTATATCCTCAATGGAGAAAGGTGCTTCAGACCGATGCCTACCTGAATTATGAATCCTGGATGAGGCAACTCAGTTCCGAGAATAAGCAGGGTAATATTCCGATTGACGAATGTCATGCCATTATTCGAACCCTCTCCATGAAAGCGTATGAAAGCCGATACAAGATTCTGTTGCTTTGGCTGCCCGAATATCTGGGTAAAGAGGGAAATGTGTTGTTGAAGTTTCTGGAAGAGCCACCACCCGACACGCTGT
>Ga0315899_10002959_pt1 | contig 18589 bp, 17 predicted proteins | sample LakEriMetagenome_2_FD_203518 | JGI IMG/M metagenome (GOLD analysis project Ga0315899, IMG submission 203518) | Freshwater fungal communities from buoy surface, Lake Erie, Ohio, United States - Buoy 4 MA112 | ecosystem: Environmental > Aquatic > Freshwater > Lake | place: USA: Lake Erie, Ohio... | reverse complement strand
TTCAGATGCAGCTCGATGAATGCATCAAGCTCCCCGCCGAGGATCGCGAGGTTGAGCGCGCCATGCGCCTGTCGCTGCGCTGGGCCGAGCGCTCGCGCAAGGCCTTCACGCCGGCGCCGGGCCGGGCGCTGTTCGGCATTGTGCAGGGCGGGGGCGTTCCCGCTCTGCGCGTGGAGAGCGCGCGCGCGCTTGCCGACATGGATTTCCACGGCTATTCGATCGGCGGGCTGGCGGTAGGCGAGCCGCAGGCCGTCATGCTCGCCATGATCGAGGAGACGCAGCCGCATCTGCCGACGAACAAGCCGCGCTATCTCATGGGCGTGGGCTCGCCGGATGATCTGCTGGAGAGCGTGCGGCGCGGCGTCGACATGTTCGATTGCGTCATGCCGACGCGCGCCGGCCGCCATGGCCTCGCCTATACGCACAAGGGCAAGGTGAACCTGCGCAACGCGCGCCACGCGGAGGACAAGGCCTGTCTCGATCCGCTGTCGGCCTGTCCGGCCGCGCGCGATTACTCGCGCGCCTATCTGCACCATCTCGTGAAGTCTGGCGAAATTCTGGGCATGATGCTGCTGACCTGGGCGAACCTCGCCTATTATCAGCAATTGATGGCGGGCATGCGAAGCGCGATCGCCGAGGGGCGTTTCGCGGATTTCTACGCACAGACAAAGGCCGGCTGGGCGGAAGGCGAGGGCGGGGCGAAGGACTGAGGCGCCCCGCGCCTTTGGCACGGCCTATGCTGGATTGAAATTGGCGCGAGAGCGGAACAGGCGCTCGGACCCGAGTTGAAGAGAAGGTTGCGCGGCGGAAAGGGGCGTTCCGCCCAAGAAAAAAGGCGGGTCCCCCCGCCCTTTAGGTAGTCGACAAAATTCCGTTCGCGATCTCGCCCTCGAAAAGGCGGCCACACGTCGGGTGACCCGACTAAATCCGGAACTTTCCTCCCGCGACTTGGCAAAGCGCTCGCCTTAGAACGGCGGCGGCCTTCTTTCGGATTAGGCGTGGAAAAGCTAGCCAAATTTTTGATCTGTGTCACGTCATTTTATAAGGCCTCTAATCTAATTCCGTATGAAGGAACGGCTATTTAAAACAGATGCTTGCGACTTATTGTCCCGGTTAAGCAATGCGCTCCTGCGCCCGCGCTTGTATTGGGGCGGGCTTTGGGCTTCTTAAAAGCTCCGATGTTTCCGCCCAGCGCCGGGGCGCCCGCGATTCGCGAGCCTCCGTCCGCCAGCCTCCCAGAATGGTGCCGCCCGATGCGTCTGTCCCGGTATTTCCTGCCGATCCTGCGCGAAACCCCGAAAGAGGCGGAGATCGTCTCGCACCGGCTCATGTTGCGCGCCGGCATGCTGCGTCAGGAGACGGCGGGCATCTACGCCTGGCTGCCGCTTGGTCTGCGCGTGCTCAACAAGATCAACGCCATCATCCGCGAGGAGCAAAACCGCGCCGGCGCGGTCGAATTGCTCATGCCGACGATTCAGCCTGCTGATCTGTGGCGCGAGAGCGGGCGCTACGACGATTACGGCAAGGAAATGCTGCGCATCAAGGACCGGCACGAGCGCGATATGTTGTTCGGGCCCACCAATGAAGAGATGGTGACGGAGATTTTCCGCGCCTATGTGCGCTCCTATAAGGATCTTCCGCTCAATCTCTATCACATCCAATGGAAATTCCGCGACGAAGTGCGCCCGCGCTTTGGCGTGATGCGCTCACGCGAATTTCTGATGAAGGACGCCTATTCCTTCGACCTCGACGCGGACGGCGCGCGCCATTCCTACGCGAAAATGTTCGCCGCTTATCTGCGCACCTTCGCGCGCATGGGGCTTAAGGCCATTCCGATGCGCGCCGACACCGGGCCCATCGGCGGCAATCTTTCTCACGAGTTCATCATCCTCGCCTCCACAGGCGAAAGCGAAGTGTTCTGCCACAAGGACTTCCTCGGCTTCGAGGAGCCGCCGGAGGACGTTGATTTCGATGATCGCGGCGCCATGCAGGCCATCGTCGATCTGTGGACCTCGCGTTACGCCGCCACCTCCGAAATGCATGACGCAGCCGCCTTCGCCGCGGTGCCGGAAGCAGACCGCGTGAGCGCGCGCGGCATTGAAGTGGGGCATATCTTCTCCTTCGGCGAAAAATATTCCAAGCCCATGCGCGCCGTCGTGAACGGACCCGACGGAAAAGAGACGATTGTGCAGATGGGCTCTTATGGAATCGGCCCCTCGCGTCTCGCCGCCGCTCTGATCGAAGCCAATCACGATGAGGCGGGCATCATCTGGCCGCGCGCGGTCGCGCCATTCCATGTGGGTCTCGCCAATCTGAAAGCTGGCGATGCGGCGACGGACGCGGCCTGCGCGGACCTTTACGCGAAGCTCACGAAGGCCGGCGTGGAGACGCTCTATGACGACCGCGACGAACGGCCGGGCGCTAAATTCGCCACGCTGGATCTCATCGGGCTGCCGCATCAGCTCATCGTGGGGCCGAAGGGCGTCGCCGCCGGCGAGGTGGAGGTGAAAGACCGGCGCACCGGCGCGCGCGAAACGCTCTCGCCTGAGGCCGCGCTCAACCGCCTCGTCGCTCTGTCCGCGTGACCGCATGAGCCGCGCGCCCGATCCGTCAGCAAACGTGCCCGACGAGCCTGTGGGCGCGCGCCCCTTCGCCGCTTTTGAATGGATGGTGGCTCTGCGCTATCTGCGCGCGCGGCGCGCACAGGGTTTCGTCTCCGTCATCGCCGGCTTCTCCTTCCTCGGCATTTCGCTGGGCGTCGCCACGCTCATCGTCGTCATGTCGGTGATGAATGGATTTCATATCGAGCTGATGAGCAAGATCATCGGCGTGAACGGCCATGTGTTCCTGCAGGGCGCCGAAACGCCGCTCAATGATTACGACGAGGTGATCGACCGCGTGTCAAAAGTGCCGGGCATGAAGGTCGCCTTGCCGATCATTGAGGGCGCGGCCGGCGTCTCTTCTCTCTATCAGCAGTCCGGCGCGCTGGTGCGCGGCGTGCGCGAGCGCGACATTAAACGCCTGCCCGGCGTGGCGGAGAACGTGCGCCTTGGCACGCTCGACGGGTTCGACGCCGCCGAGGGCGTGGCCATCGGCCAGAAACTCGCCGAGAATCTGGGCGTGCGCATCGGCGACCGCATAAGCCTGCTCACTGCGCGCGGCGCCCAGACGCCCTTCGGCGTCACCCCACGGATCAAGGCTTATCCCGTCGTCGCGATTTTTCAGATCGGCGTGTCTGAGTTCGACGGCATTTTCGTCTTCATGCCTTTTGAGGAGGCGCAGCTCTTCTTCAACAAGGAGGAGGAGGCGACGCTCATTGAGGCCTTTGTCGACGATCCCGAGAACATGAACGTCATGCGCGCGCGCCTCGACAAGGCGGTGGGGCGGCCCATGATCATGACCGACTGGCGCCAGCGCAACCGCTCCTTCTTCGAGGCGCTGAAGATCGAGCGCACTGTGATGTTCCTCATCCTCACGCTCATCGTTCTGGTGGCCGCCCTCAACATCATCTCGGGCCTCACCATGCTGGTGAAGGACAAGGGCCGCGCCATCGCCATTTTGCGTACGATGGGGGCGACGCGCGGCGCCATCATGCGCGTCTTCCTCATCACCGGCTCTGCGATTGGGATCGCGGGAACGCTGGCCGGTTTCGCGCTTGGCCTTGTGGTCGCGCATAATCTCGAGCCGCTGCGTCAGTCTCTGAACAGGTTGCTCGGACTGAATCTGTTCGATCCAAATTTCTACTTCTTGTCGCGTCTGCCATCCGTCGTCGTCACGAGCGACGTGGTGCTGATCGTGACGCTCGCGCTCACCCTGTCCCTGCTTGCGACGATCTTCCCCGCCTGGCGAGCCGCCAAGCTCGATCCCGTCGAAGCCCTGCGATACGAGTGAGCGCGTGACCGATCCCGCCCTTTATCTCAGCAAGGTCGTGCGGACCTATCATCAGGCGGATCGCCCGCTTGAGGTTCTGCGCGGCGCTGATCTGGCCTTGTGGCCGGGGCAGTCGGTGGCGCTGATCGCGCCCTCGGGCGCGGGCAAATCGACGTTGCTGCATCTCGCCGGACTTCTGGAGCGGCCGGACGACGGCGAGGTCTATATCGGCCATGAGCCGACGGCCCATATGGAGGACGGCGCGCGCACGAGCCTGCGACGGCTTGAGATTGGCTTCGTCTATCAGTTCCATCATCTGCTGCCGGAATTCTCCGCGCAGGAAAACGTCATGCTGCCGCAGATGATCCGCGGGCTGAAGCGCTCGCTCGCCAGACAGCGCGCGGGGGAGCTTCTCGCTTATCTGGGGCTCGGCGAACGCCTGTCCCATCGGCCGGCGGAATTGTCAGGCGGGGAGCAGCAGCGCGTCGCCATCGCGCGCGCCGTGGCCAATTCACCCCGCATTCTGCTCGCCGACGAGCCAACCGGCAATCTTGATCCGAAAACCGCGGATCATGTTTTTGACGCGCTGACGCAGCTTGTGCGCGCGACCGGCCTCGCCGCGCTTGTGGCGACCCATAATCTCGATCTCGCTGCGCGCATGGATCGTCGAGTGGCGCTGCGCGACGGGCAGGTCGTGGAGCTCGAATGAGCGCGCGCACGCAGGAGGGGGCGCTCGTTCTTTATTCCGGCGGTCAGGATTCCGCCACCTGTCTCGCATGGGCGCTTGCGCGCTATGAGCGGGTGGAGACCATCGGGTTCGACTACGGACAGCGTCATCGCGTCGAGATGGAGTGCCGCCTCGACGTGACGGCGGCGTTGCGCGAACGCTTTCCGCAATGGTCGAAGCGGCTGGGCGTCGATCACGTTTTGAGGCTGGACGCCCTTGCTGATCTGGGCGCCAGCGCCCTCACGCAGGAAACAGCTTTCCGCATGAGCGAGGACGGCTTGCCGAACACATTCGTTCCGGGCCGCAATCTGATCTTTCTGTCCTTCGCGGCGGCGCTCGCTTATCGACGCGGCCTGCGGCGCATCGTGACGGGCGTGTGCGAGACGGATTACTCGGGCTATCCCGATTGCCGCGACGACACGATCAAAGCCATGCAGGTGGCGCTTAATCTCGGTCTCGATCGCCGCCTCGTGCTCGAGACGCCGCTGATGTGGCGCGACAAGGCGCAGACATGGGCGCTCGCGCAGGAGCTGGGCGGCGACGCGCTCGTGGAGATCATCCGCGCGCGCTCCCATTCCTGCTATGCGGGCGAGCGCACGCGCGAACACGCGTGGGGCTTCGGCTGCGGCGCCTGTCCCGCATGTGAGCTGCGCGCGCAAGGCTGGACGAAATGGCGCGCATCATGACATCGGCTCCCGTGCGCAGTTTTGAGGGGCCCGTCCTCGTCTTCGGCGGCGTCTATTCCAATGCGCAGGCGCTCGACGCTTTGTTCGCCTTCGCGCAGGCGCGCGGGATTGCGTCACGCAACTGGATCTGCACCGGCGACGTCATCGCCTATGGCGCGGACGCGCGCCTCTGTCTCGACCGGCTGCGCGCGGCCGACACGCTGATGATCGCCGGCAATTGCGAGGAGGGGCTCGCCACTGGCGCGCAGGATTGCGGCTGCGGGTTCGCGCCGGGCTCGACCTGCGACGCGCTCTCCGCCCGCTGGTGGGCCCATGCGCGCAATGAGCTGGATGAGGAGTCGCGCGCGTATCTCGCAGGCCTGCCGGCGCGCGCGGAGGTCGTGGTCAATGGGCGCAGGCTCGCCGTGCTGCACGGCGCGCAGGATGAAACGAGCCGCTTCGTCTTCGGCTCCGCGCCGGCGCGCGTGATCGCGCAGGAGATTGCGGCGACAGGCTGCGAGGGCGTGCTCGCCGGTCATTGCGGCCTGCCGTTCACCCGCGTCGTGGATGGGCGGATGTGGCACAATTCCGGCGCGCTCGGCCTGCCGGCGAACGACGGCTCGCCACGCGTGTGGTGCAGCGTGCTCTCGCCCGGCGCGGACGCGGGCGCCATAAGAGTGGAGCATGTCGCGCTCGAGTATGATCACGCGGACGCCGCCGCCGCCATGCGCGCCGCCGGCCTGCCGGAGGATTACGCGCGCGCGCTTGAGACGGGGCTTTGGCCCTCGTGCGAAGTTTTGCCGAAGGAGGAGACGAAGGCCGCAGGCCGCGCCCTGTCGCCCGGCGCTCTCATCTGGTCCCGCGCGCGAGCGCAGGATCAATGGCCGGCTGGCGCAGGCGACGCTGCGCTTGCGCCGGGCAAGTTCAAAGATCCCTTGCGCACGCAGACAGGCGAGCCGCGCGCCCATGTGGCGCTTGAGAGCCTGCGCACGCTGTGGATCAACACCGGCACGCTTTGCAATCTCTCCTGCGTGAATTGCTACATCGAATCCACGCCGCGCAACGACAAGCTCACGTGGTTCACCGCCGATGACGCGCGCGCCTTTTACGACGAGATCGCGCGCGAAGCCATGCCGGTGCGCGAGATCGGGTTCACGGGCGGCGAGCCCTTCATGAATCCGGAATTCCTCGACATGCTCGGCGAGGCGCTGGCGCGCGGCTTCAAGGCGCTTGTGCTCACCAACGCCATGAAGCCCATGCAGCACAAGGCGCAGGCCCTCGCCGCGCTCAACGCGCGTCATGGCGCCGCGCTCACCATCCGCGTGTCGATGGATCATTACACGCAGCGTCTGCATGAAATGGAGCGCGGACCTCATTCGTGGGCGCCGATGATCGAAGGGCTGCGCTGGCTCGCGGCGCATGGGTTCCGCGTGCATGTGGCGGGACGTCTCTTCGCCGGCGAGGCCGAGAGCACGGCGCGCGCGGGCTATGCGCGCCTGTTTGAAAGCCTCGACCTGCGGCTCGACGCGCTTGATCCTGCGGCGCTCACGCTCTTTCCCGAAATGGATGCGCAGGCCGACGCGCCGGAAATCACTGAATCCTGCTGGGGCATTCTCGGCAAGAGTCCATCGGCGATGATGTGCGCCTCATCGCGCATGGCGGTGCGGCGCAAAGGCGCGCAGGCGCCCGTCGTGCTCGCCTGCACGCTGATCGCCTATGACGAAGCCTTTGAGATGGGCGAGAGCCTCCGCGCGGCCTCAGGGGCCGTGTCGCTCAACCATCCCCATTGCGCGCGCTTCTGCGTCCTGGGAGGCGCAGCCTGCAGCCAGGGCTGAACGACGCGTTCGTCATGAGTTTTCGTTATTGTCGCTGCTGTTCGAGGAAGACGATGCCGAGCCGCCTTTGCGTCCGGCGTCCGCCGCCAGCTCGCGGTCGCGCGAAAAGCTGCGGTTCTCGGCATGCACGCTTTGTCCGCCCTTGCGGCCGGCTTCCGCGGCGAGCGTCCGATCCTGCGAGAAGCTGCGGTTTTCCGGCGCCACGCTCTGTCCGCCCTTTCGGCCCGCATTGGCGGCGAGCTGGCGGTTTTGCGAGAAACTGCGCTTTTCGCTTGGCACGCTGCGGCCGCCTTTGCTCGCGATCTCGCGCTGTTTCTCCCGATCCATTGACGCGAAACCTCGCGTTGATCTGGGGCGTTCACTTTTTCGACCGCTTTCAGCCATGGCGATTGTCCTCGCTCGCTTCGGGCGCGGACGTCGGGACCATTCGGCGCGCACCGGTCCAGCGTTGCGCCAGACGCGGGGTCAACTTTGGCTGTGAGCGGAGGTTCCGCCCGCGAAATCAGGATGAAGCTTGAGGCTCGGCTCTTGGCTCCCAGCCCTCAGGCGGGTAGGGCCATCCATGCGCGCAAGGCGTCGTTGAAGGCTTGCGGCTGTTCGACGGGCAGAAAATGGCCGCAATGTTCGAACACCGCCAGCCGCGCTCCGGGAATGGCCGCGGCCATGGTCTCGTGCTGGGCCACGGGGCTCCATTCATCCTCGCGCCCGCAGGCGATGAGCGCGGGGCAGCGGATCGTCGGCAGCACGGGGCGCGCGTCTGGTCGGTTCACCAGCGCGCGGATCTGGCGCTCATGCAGTTCAGGCGTGGCGCGCAGCACCATGTCGACGAGCGGCTGCATGAAGGTTGCGTCCTGGCGCCGATCGGGATGGATCATCGGAGGAAGCCATGCCGCTGCGAGCGCGGCCATGCCTTCGCGGTAAGCGAGGTCGATCACGGCCTGTCGCTTGGCGTCTTCGCCGTCCGCCTTGGGGCCTGCGCCCGTGTCGAAAGCGCAGAAGCGCTCAATGCGCTGCGGCGCAAGGCGCATGATCTCGAAGGCCACGCGCCCGCCCATGGAAAAGCCGGCGATGGAGAAGCGCTCCGGCCCGATCTCGAGCACGTGGCGGGCCATGTCGGTGAGGGAGTCAAACCCCAGAAACCGCGGCGCGCGCACATCCACAGCATCGGCGAGGCCGTGGATCTGCGGAGCGAAGACGGTCTCGTCGCACAACAGGCCGGGCAACATGTAGAGAACGGGTTTGGCGCTCATGGCGGACTCGCAGTCGGTCGGTGTTATCGGCCCTTCGCTTAGCCTGCGTTGCGCCCGCGCGCCAGACGCAGCGACGGCTTCGGCGCGACAATTCACGGGAATCGGCGCGTCTTGGCCGCGACCTTGGCGATTGTGACGCAGGCGTTGCGCTTGTAAGCGCGGCGGGGACGCCACGCGTGGTATCAGCTGTTTAAGGCACATGGCGCGCCATGCGCGCGCAGGACTGATTGGAGACCGGAATGGCTGGGCAGCCTGTCAAACAGGCCATGGGCGAAGACGCTCTGGGCGACGACATTCTCGTGCACGTCACGCCCAAATGGGTCGAATGGTATCGCGAGACGCTGCGGCGCGGCACGCAGGACGACGAGGCCGATGAACGCATGGCCGCCAATGACGCGCAGGCCGCCTCTCAGGCCGCGCGCCAGACGAGCGAACGTGCGCAGCGCTAAGGCCCCGCGCGGCCCTAGAGAATGATGCTCGGGTTGCGGATGCACTGATCGCAATTGATGAGGTTGATGCGCTTGGCCCTGATGCGCCAGCGCCCCTCATGCTTGCGCATGTCATAGCCGCACCAGCCGGTGAGCTGGCGGGTTTCAAAGTCCCAGAATTCGCTGATGATGAAATTGGCGCGCACCATGCGTCGGTCTTCCCCATCGGACGAGAAAACCTCTACGTTCGAAATCATGCGCACCGTGCGCGAGCGCGGCGCCTGCGACCACGCATATTCCGAGCGCAGGCGGAAGATGCGGTCCTCCAGCCTGCGCCGGTCGTCGAACATGACCGCGATCTCCGTGCGCGGGTCGCCGCCTTCAGGCCGCGCCGGCGCCCAATAGACGCATTCGGGCATGAGCATGCCGAGCCAGTCGTCATAGCGGTGCTGATCGAGCAGGCGCGCCTCGCGCTCGAGCATGAGGCGGAACATGTCGCGCTCGGCGGGATCGCACAGCGCCTTCGCGTCGATATCCCAGTCGGTGAATCGCGCGATCAGATCGGCGTAAAACGCGTCGTCGACGTAATAAGAGGCGCGCGAGGGATCACGCGAGGCTTGATCGTTCATGGCTCAGGGCTCCCGCGCGATCTCGAGCGGCGTCTCGTCCTTCATGATGCGCTTCCATTCCTTGATATATTCGCGCATGAAGACTTCGTCGGTGGCCGGCGCGCTGATCGTGCCGTCGTCATTGTGACGAATGCGGCCGGGTATGCCATGGCCGCGGTTCATATAGACCCATTCATCCTCGACGCAGGCGAGGCCGCGCTGGATCTGTTCAAAATTCGCGATGTCGTCCACTTCGCCAAAATTGGGGAAGCCTTCCTGCGTGCGCATGCGCAACGCATTGATGACGGGCAGGGCGTCGCCGATGTCGCCGTTCACATCTTCAATGCGCGTGCCGTACCAGACCGCGTCCGTCTCATCGACGCTGACGGGCTGGAACACCTGAATGTGATTCCCCAGAAGCGAGAGATTGGGAAAGATATTGATGTTGACGGGCTCTGAGCCGGCGAGATCCAGCAGGCTGTCGGCGCGCGCGCCATGTTTCGCCCGCAACATTCGTTCGGCGTGCTCCATGCCGGGATGGGTCGATTCAATCGCCCACAGGCCGCCGGGGCGCGGCTGCAAATTCGGCCTTTTGTCTTTGAAGTGATGTCCGTTGCCCATGTATTGCACATACATGGCGAGGCTATCGGGAGAGTTCTTGTAGAAGGCCATGCCCTTGTTGCCTTCGTCGATGAGCCGGTTCTCCATCTCGAGCAGCGAGCGGTGCGAATAGATGACGTGATAGCCGTCGGAGGAATTGTCGTAGGCGAGTTTCCAGTTTCCCTTGAACTTGAATCGGTTCGCCTCGCACACGATCACCTTGCCGCCGGGATTGCGATCCAGCCATTCGTCGATGGGCCGCGTGATGGGCCCAAGCCAATGCACGAGCGGCGGCGCTGTGCGGTTGAGCGTGCCGAAAATAAATCCGCGATAGGATTCCACCCGCGGAACCTGCGCGAGATTGAACTTCGGATCTTTGATGTCGGCGGAATAACCGTCAGCCCACGGCACGCCGCGCAGCTTGCCGGTGTTGAGGAAGTTCCAGCCGTGATAGGGGCACTGGAAGAAGCGCGCGTTGCCCTTATCATTGCGACAGAGCGTCGTGCCGCGATGGGTGCAGCGATTGTAGAGCGCGCGCAGGGCGCCATTGGCGTCGCGCGTGACGATGATGGGGCGCAGACCCATCTTGCGCGTGATGTAATCATTCGCCTTCGGGATTTCGCTTTCATGGGCGAGGTAAACCCATGTGCCGCCGAAAATGCGCGTCATCTCCTGTTCGAAAATCGCGGGATCGGTGTAGAGCGCGCGATGCACGCGATCTTCCTGCACCAGTTCGTCCCAATCATAATGGGGGCGGGGCGTGGGGCTCATGACGTTCATGACGGGCTCCTGTCCTCCAGCACGGGCGCGGCTAGAAGAAATCGAAATATTCGTTTTGCTCCCACTCAGTCGCTTCATCGCCGGCGGGCTGTCCGCTGGCCTCAAGCGCGCTTTGATAGCGGCCGGCTTCGACGCGCTTCACCTTGAGGTAATAATCGACGAAAAGGTCGCCGAAGGCGGAGCGGAAAAGGGCGGAGCGTTCAAGTTCGTCGAGCGCCTGCGGCAGGCTCGCGGGCAGGCGGGCGCGATCGGCCGCATAGGGCTCGTCGTCCTGCTTGCCGGGATGCGCCTTCGCGTCCACGCCCGCCATGCCTGCGGCCATTTGCGAAGCGATGTAGAGATAGGGATTGGCGCAAGGTTCGCCGATACGGTTCTCCATGCGGGTCGCAGGATCGCCGACGCCGCCAAGCACGCGGATCATCGCGCCGCGATGATCGAAGCCCCATGACGCGCGATCAGGCGCGAGCGAATTGGGCTTGAAGCGGCGATAGCCGGTGACGGTGGGCGTCGCGAACACGGTCGCGGGCGCTGCGTGTTCGAGCAGACCGGCCACATAAGACAGACCGAACGGCGAGAGAGGCTCGCCCGCCTTGTCCGGCGTGAACTGATTGCGGCCCTGCAGATTGACGATGGACTGATGCAGATGCCACCCGCTTGAATAATAACCCTTGAGGCCGGGGCGCGCCATGAAGGTCGCGAAATGGCCCATGCGGCGGCAGATCTGTTTCGTCGCGGTGCGAAAGAGCATGGCGTTGTCAGCGGTCTCCAGCGCGTGCGACGGCGCGAAGGTGCATTCCAGCTGTCCGGGGCCCCATTCCTTTTCAATCGAGCGCACCGGCAGGCCGATGGCTTCATAGCCTTTCACCAGCGCGCTGAGGATCGGCTGCATCATGTCCATGCTCGTCTCGGAGTGGAAATGATAGCCGGGCTCGACAGGACACACGCTCACAGGTTTCCCGCGCAGGCCCGGCGCACCGACGTTTTCGAAACCCAGATGCTCCTGCGTGACGCGCAGAAGATAGAACTCCATCTCAAGGCCGACCATTTGCGCAAGACCGCGCTCGCGCAATTTCGCAATCTCCCGCTTGAGCAATTGGCGCGGCGAGAAATGAAACGGCTTTCCGGAATCAAAATATTCGTCGCCCACAATCCACGCCACCCCCGGCGCCCAGGGCAGGATGCGGAAGGTTGAGGGATCGGGCACGAGGGTGAGATTGGGCGAACCCGTCATCTCGTCGAGCCCCATGCCGCCGCCGCGCACGAAAGACGAGAAGGTCCGCGTGCCCGCGGAATCAAGCGTGCTCGTCGCGACGTTGATGTTATGGCCGCTGCGCAGCGCGCTCAGGAAGGCTGGAACCGTGAGCGCCTTGGCGCGCGAATAACCGTGCGGATCGGCCCATGCGAGGCGCACGAGGTGGATGTCGTTGGCCTTGATGCGCGCGGCGATCTCGGAGGCCTGCCGACGCTGGTCTTCGCTCCACAGGCCGTGGCGCTCGATGAAGGGGAGGGTGCTCATGCCGTCATCCATCCTGCGGCGTCATGCGAAGACTGCGCGCGCGTCATTCCCACGCGCAGCTTCCCTCGGCTTCCGCCACGTAATAATCCCAGGCGCGCACAGGCTCATGTTCGCGGTCGTCGCCATGGCGGCGCGCGGCGCCTTCCGGCGTGTAGTATTGCGGCGCAAGTCCTGCGGCCATGGCTTTGAGCTGCAGCTCGGCCGTTTCCTCCATGAACAACGCGTTCACGCAGGCATGGGGTATCGACATGCCGGTGGCGAGCATGCCGTTGGCTTGCAGGATGACGCCGACGTGATCGCCCAAAGCCTGCGCCACGCCCTCGCCGAGTTCGGGATTGGCGGCGAGCACGGGCTTGGCGAAGACCGGCACGAGGTGGCCGAGATTTGCGCCAAAGCCGTGGGCGACGCGCAGGGGTTCGGCTGCACAGGCGAAGGCTGCGACATTGCGCGGATGGCCGCGCGCGATGGACGTCACGTCAGGCCGGAGACGATAAACGGCGAGATGCATGGCGGTCTCAAGCGCGGGGCGGCCGCCGCCGGCGAGCTGCTTGCCGTCCATGTCGAGCTCGATGAGATCCTCCTCGCGCACCGTGCCCAGCGCGATGCGCGGCGTCATGAGGATGCGCTGCGCGCCGGGGATGCGCGCGCTCACATGGCCAAAACCTTCGACGATGCGGAAATGATGCAAAACCCGGCAGGCGCGCAGCATAAGCGCGCGCAGGTCAGGGGAGGAGACATAGGACATGGACGCCTCTGGCTTTAGCGCGCCGTCCTTGGCGATGCGCGCAAATCGCAGCGCCCCAGACGTCGGATTGCTCCCAGATTGGGCTTTGCCGCATGGTTTTGCAAGTCGCGAGGGGCTTTGCGCATCTGCGAACCATTCGCGCCGTTCCTCATTCCTGAAAGGCCTGCGCGCGCGACCGGCGCACGCCCGGCAGGATGATGAGCGCAAGCATCAAAAGGCTCAGCACGAGCAGGGTCGCCGAGATCGGCCGCTCAAGAAAGATCATCGGATCCCCGCGCGAGAGGGAAAGCGAGCGGCGCAGATTCTCCTCCATCAGCGGTCCAAGCAGGAAGCCCAGCACCATGGGCGCGGGTTCGCAGCCAAAGCGCACGAGCGCATAGCCGAACAGCGTGAAGAAGACCGTCATGCCCATCATCGCCCAATTGGCGTTGGAGCTATAAACGCCGATCACGCAGAACAACAGAATGGCGGGATAGAGCAGGCGATAGGGCACGCTGAGCAGGCGCACCCAAAGACCGATCATCGGCATGTTGATGATGACCAGCATCAGATTGCCGATCCACATGCTCGCGACCATGCCCCAGAACAGATCCGGGCGGCTCGTCATCACGGCGGCGCCGGGCTGCACGCCTTGAATCATCATCGCGCCCATCATCAGCGCCATGATGGGGTTGGAGGGCAGGCCCAGCGTCAGAAGCGGAATGAAGCTTGTTTGCGCCGCCGCGTTATTGGCGGATTCAGGACCTGCGACGCCTTCGATCGCGCCCTTGCCGAAACGCTCAGGCGCGCGCGCGATCTTCTTCTCCAGCGTGTAGCTCGCAAAGGCGGCGAGCACGGCGCCGCCGCCCGGCAAAACGCCGAGAACGGAGCCAAGCCCCGTGCCGCGCAGAGCGGCTGGCCATGCGCGGCGGAAATCATCGCCCCTTGGCCACAGGTCGCGCAGGCCCGTCTTCACGGCGTCGCGCCGCAGATCGTCCTGTTCGAGATTGCGCACGATCTCGACGACGCCGAACATGCCGATGACCATGGGCAGAAAGTCGATGCCGTCCCACAGGACGGAGACGTTGAAGGTGTAACGCAAGGCGCCCGTGTTCACGTCGGTGCCAACGAGGCCGAAGAGCAGGCCCACAAGCACCATGCCGATGGCTTTCAGCACCGAGCCATGGGCGAGCACGACGGCCATCAGCAGGCCGAGGGTCATCAGCGAGAAATAATCCGGCGAGTTGAATTTCTGCGCGAAGTCGGCGAGCGGGGGACCGAAAGCGGCGATGAACAACGTTCCCACGCACCCGGCGAAGAAGGAGCCGAGCGCGGCCGTTCCGAGCGCGGCGCCCGCGCGCCCTTGGCGCGCCATCTGGTGGCCGTCCATGCAGGTGACGACGGAGGAGGCCTCGCCCGGCATGTTCACGAGGATCGACGTGGTGGAGCCGCCGTATTGCGCGCCGTAATAGATGCCGGCGAGCATGATGAGCGAGGAGAGCGGATCAAGCCCGAAGGTGATCGGCAAGAGCATCGCGATGGCGGGAATGGGGCCGATGCCCGGCAGCACCCCAATGAGCGTGCCCAGCAGGCAGCCCGCCATGGCGAAACCAATGTTTTGCAAACTGGCGGCGGCGGAGAAGCCGGTGGCGAGATTGGCGAGCGCGTCCATCAGGCTCACCATGGAAAGGCGGCCATGGGCTGGCTGAGCCCATAGACGAACAGAAGCACGCTGAAGACGGCGAGCCCCAGCGCGAGCAATCCGGTCTCGCGCCAGTCTGCGCCGGGGCGCGCAAGGGCCGCGAGGAAGGTCACGGCGATGGCTGCGAGCGCGAGGCCGGCGCGCTCCACGATAAGGCCGAAGGCGAGAATGGCGGCGCTGACGGCGAGCAGCGGGCGCAGGCGCGGCGCCTCAACAGACTGGCCCTCCAGCACGAGCGCGCGCAGCGCGAGCAGGGCCCCCACGCCCAGAATGAGCCAGCTCAGAATGATCGGGAAAAAGCCTGGACCCATGCGCCCCGGGGAGCCGAAGGCGAGATCGCGTCCGAAATAGAGGCCGGCTCCGCCGACGAGAAAGAACACGCAGGCGGCGCCCAGGTCTTGCGGGCTTCTGATGCGGATCATGTCTCCCCCGCGGCCATTGGTTGCGGCTCGTTCAGCGGCGCGCAGACTCGTTATAGCCGGGCGGGCGGGGGCGATCCAGCAGGCGGCGGGAACCCGAACGGCGCAGCGTCGTTTTGAGAAAGGCGCCCCAATCTGCGCCGACGCGGGCGCCGGACGCGCGCGCCCGGGGCGCCCGTCGGTCAGCCTGTCGGCGGCAGGGAGCGTCTCCCATGGAACATAAAAGCGTCGAAGTCCTGCGTGGTCTGGCGGAGGTGCGTTTCGAGCCTCCCGCGCCCCTTAGCCGGAAGGAGCGTCTGGAGGCCTGGGCCAAGGCCCTTGACCGGCAGGGCGCAGCGCCGGTTCGCCTCTTCCACCAGCTCGAATTCATGCCCCGCGCCGAATGGGGCCCCCTGCGCGTCGAGGGCTCGCCGCTGACGACCGCCTTCAACGATCCGCTTCTGCGGGCGCAGGGCCTCCAAAGCGACCGGCTCGGCGACGCGCTTGCGTTCTTCGATCTGAACGAACGCGAGGCCCATCGCCTGCTGTGCTCATGCATGCACGGCGCTGCGATGACATCCAGCCGGGCAGCAAGTCTCGTGCGCCAGCTCGCCTCGCCTTTGCCGCATCTGGCTATGCGCGCAGCGGTCGGCGCGGGAGCGTTCTCACTTTTGGGCCTGCTTTTGTATATGGGCTGACCACGGCCCTCATCGACATCGTTTAACGCCCCGGGTGCCGCTCGGGGCGTCATATCGCCTTCGTTTTAAGCAGATTGAGCCCATTTCTTGGGCCGCCGCCGCCCGCGCTGTGCGGCCGCGCTTTCGTTCCTGCTCAAATCCTCCTCGAAAGCGCGCTCCTTGTGCGCCCTGAACGCAGATTGTGCAGGCTGGCATGTTTTTTGTTCACCTCCCTCAGGTTCTCGACCGTGGTGGAGGGGTGACGTGCAGCGCTTTATCTTGGGCTTTTTCGCAGCGCTTGGATGCGTCTCTCTGGTCGGGCAAGCTGCGGCCGCTGACGCCCCGCGCATCGACGCGGCCGACACGGGTTTCATGATCGTCGCCACGGCCCTTGTGCTGATGATGACTCTTCCCGGCCTCGCCTTATTCTACTCCGGCATGGTGCGTCGCAAGAACGTGCTCGCCACCATGGCGCAGAGCGCGGGCGCTCTGGCGCTTGTCTCAATTTTGTGGCTGGCTCTGGGCTATTCGCTCGCTTTCAGCGGGGACGGCGCATGGATCGGCGATTTGCAGCGCGTCTTTTTCGCCGGCATGGGGCTTGAGACGACAAGCCCGCTTGCGAAGACAATCCCCGAGATTTTGTTCGCCATCTATCAGATGACCTTCGCCGTCATCACCTGCGCGCTCATCGGCGGATCGGTCGCCGACCGCATGCGTTTTTCGGCCTTCCTTCTGTTCTGCGCCATCTGGCTGTTCGTGGTCTATGTGCCCTCCGCCCATTGGGTGTGGGGCGGCGGGTTCCTCGGCGCCATGGGCTTCATCGATTTCGCAGGCGGCGCGGTCGTCCACATCAACGCAGGCGTCGCGGGTCTTGTGGCGGCCATTGTGCTCGGCAAGAGGCAGGGCTATGGCCGCGAGAACCTCGCGCCCTTCGATCTCACGCTCGCCGTGATCGGCACCGGGCTTTTGTGGGTGGGGTGGTTCGGCTTCAACGGCGGTTCGGCTCTGGGCGCGGGGTCGCGCGCGGTCTTCGCCATCGCCTCCACCCATCTCGCCGCCTGCGCGGGCGCGCTTGTGTGGGCCGCGATTGAATGGAGCCATCGCGGCAAGCCCTCCGTGCTGGGCATCGTCTCGGGCGCGGTCGCAGGCCTTGGCACGATCACGCCGGCTTCTGGCTTCGTTACGCCGGTGCATGGCGTCGTGATCGGCGCCGTCGCGGGCGCCGTCTGCTATTGGTTTTGCACCATCGTGAAGCACCGCCTGAAATATGACGACTCGCTCGACGTTTTCGGCGTGCATGGCGTCGGCGGAATTCTCGGCCTGCTGGCGGCGGGCGTGTTCGCCACCTCGTGGCTGTCTGCGACGCCGGACGCGGCGGGCGTGTCAGGCCTGATCGAAGGCAACGCCAGCCAGCTCGGCGTGCAGGCTTTGGGCGTGCTCGTCACGACGGTCTGGTGCGTCATCGGCACGCTGATCGCGCTCGGCCTCACGCGCGTCTTCACGCCTCTGCGCGTGGACGCGGACGGCGAGCGCGAGGGCCTCGACCTCGCGCTGCACGGCGAGGCGATCCACCAGTGACGAAAAAAGGGGGCCGCGAGGCCCCCTTTGCTTTCTGACGACGCGCCGCCTTCAGCCGACGACCGCCGCGTAATAACTCAGATCGATGTATTTCGACGGGTCGCTCAAACGTCCGCCCGAGCCGTAACGCGAGCGCAGATCCAGAACGGTGTTCACGCCGTCCATGAGCATGGCGGCCTTCGGCGTGAGGCCCGAACGGGACGAGAGCAGCGAGTTCATCACGGCGCCCGCCACCTGCGGCTTGATCTCCGGCATGTTCTCCAGAAGGATCGCCGTCGCCTCTTCGCGATTGGCGGGATCAAGCGTCCACTCAAGGCCCTTCAGATAGCCTGCGATGAAACCTTTCAGCGCATCCGGATTTGCCGCCGCCCATTTGCGGCTCGCCGCGAAGGCGCCCCCCTGATAGGCGGAGAACACGTTCGTCGACGTGTCGAGAACGTTGAACCCCTGATTGCGGGCGATGCTCGTGAAGGGCTCGATGGTGAGCGTGCCCACATGCTGGCCCGCCTTCACCGACTCCCAGCGAGCGGGCGTCGCGCCCACGGGAACCATTTTGTAATCCGCCTTGGTCAGGCCGTTCTTCGCGAGCATTTCATAGAGGCAGAAGGCGAAGCCGGTGGAGAGCGCGTCAAGCGCCAGCGACTGGCCCTTGAGGTCGGCGTAGGACTTGATCTGCGGCGCGACGACGAAGGCGAGCTCCACCTGCGTCGCGCCCATGAAGGCGAAGAAGTCCTTGTCCTTCAGAGCGACCGCGCCCTGTCCTTCCTGATAGGCGACCACATTGTCGAAAGCCGTTCCGGCGATCTGGAACTTGCCGGCCGCAAGGTTCTCCGCCTGAAAGGCGGAATTGGGCGTGGTGTTCATGTTCACCACAACGCCTTCCTGCGCGAACCAGCCCTTTTTGAGCGCGGCGAAGATCGGCAGGTTTGGCGCGCCGGGAAAACAGATAAGGTCGATGGTCTTCGTCACGATGTCGCTCCTTTGGCGGCTTTTCTTTGCTGGATCGGCGCGCGTCCGTTGCGCATGGCGCGCCATACGGCGAATGGCGTCGCCGGCATCTGAATGTCGCGCACGCCGTAATCCTGAAGCGCGTCGCACAAGGCGGTCACCACGCAAGACAGGGCAGGGGTCGTGCCGCCTTCGCCGCCGGCCTTCACGCCGAGCGGATTGGTGGGCGAAAGCACTTCCGCGATCTCCGTGCGGAAAGAGGGCACGTCGTCGGCGCGCGGCA
>Ga0315899_10002958_pt1 | contig 18591 bp, 16 predicted proteins | sample LakEriMetagenome_2_FD_203518 | JGI IMG/M metagenome (GOLD analysis project Ga0315899, IMG submission 203518) | Freshwater fungal communities from buoy surface, Lake Erie, Ohio, United States - Buoy 4 MA112 | ecosystem: Environmental > Aquatic > Freshwater > Lake | place: USA: Lake Erie, Ohio... | reverse complement strand
AGGTAATTCGAATCGCTCCATACGGCTAGGCACAATTCGCCGAAGTATCTTCTATTCGTCAAACAATGCGTCCCCTACCCCGTCCGCTTTCGAAAAAGCCGGGCATTATATCACAAGATTTTGCTTTACGCTAGCTGGACATTGCGTGTAACATCTATTTATGCCATTGATTACGAGATCCGAGGCAGCGCGCGCGCTGGGCGTGACACCAGAGGCGGTGTATGCAGCAGTGAAAACAGGTCGCTTGCCGGTGGTGCGAACAGCGGATGGTCGAGAGCTGGTGAACAGCGAAACCATGCGTGAGCACTGGGCAAAAAACACACAGCGCAGGATCGGGCGTGGGCCAAAGCCGCCCGCTGGTGAGAAAGCATTTCCGGCAGCCAGATCGCGGATGGCGAGGACTGAGGAGTCAATTCCTGATTACGACGAGTCAAGAGCACGTACAGAGCACCTAAAAGCGGAGTTGCTTGAGCTTGATCGCAAGCAAAAGGAAGGACTACTGATCAAAGCAGACGAGGTGGAGTTGCAATGGGTTGAGATTGTGACGCTGGCTAGGACAAAGATTATGGGCATACCAACCAAGGCAAAGCAAAGGATCCCTGATCTTGATACTGATGCGGTATCAATGCTGGAAGATATTGTTCGCGAAACACTGGAAGACTTGTCGGAGAGCGTGACTGATGACTGAGGACAACCTGTTAAGGGTAAAAAAAGCAGCGTTTATGGCGTTTCGACCGCCAGAAAAGCTGACTTTGAGCGAGTGGGCAGATCGTTATGCATTTTTAAGCGCAGAAAGCAGCGCAGAAGGCGGCAGATGGCATACTTTGCCGTATCAAAAAGGAATTATGGATGCAATAACGGATGCAAAGGTTGAACAGGTGACGGTGATGAAGAGCGCCCGCGTGGGGTACTCGAAGATTTTGAACCACACCATTGCATTCCATATTCATCAGGATCCGTGTCCGATCATGCTGGTACAGCCGACGATCGAGGACGCTCAGGGTTATTCGAAGGAAGAGATCGCGCCAATGTTGCGTGATACACCTTGCTTGAAGGGTTTGGTGAGCGAGTCGAAAGCGAAGGATGGCGCGAACACAATTTTGCAGAAGCAGTTTCCGGGTGGAACGCTGAGCATGGTGGGCGCCAATAGCCCGCGCGGGTTTAGGCGTGTGAGTCGGAGGGTGGTTTTATTTGACGAGATCGATGGCTATCCGGCGTCGGCGGGTGCAGAAGGTGATCAGATCAAACTTGGTATCCGACGGACTGAGTACTACTGGAATCGCACAATTGTGGCTGGTAGCACGCCGACAGTGAAGGACTTCAGCCGCGTGGAGCGCATGTTCCTGCAAACGGATCAGCGTCGCTATTTCGTCCCGTGTCCTGATTGTGGTCATATGCAGTACCTGAAATGGCCAAACATTCGCTGGACTGATGGCGACCCGAGCACAGCGGGGTATTGCTGCGAGTCATGTGGCGTAATAATTCCACATTCTAAAAAGCGTTGGATGGTGGAGCGCGGTGAGTGGCGCGCTACTGCGCCGGGAAACGGGAAGCATGTGGGGTTTCATATCTGGGCGGCGTATAGCTACAGCCCGAATGCAACGTGGCCGAACCTGGTGGAAGAATTCTTAGACGCAAAGAACGACGCAGAACAGCTAAAAACGTTCGTCAATACGGTGCTTGGCGAGACGTGGGAAGACGAGTATGCGTCGAAGGTTGGCGCTGATTCTCTGCTCGAGCGCGCAGCAGAGGAGCAGTACCAGCAATATGTGCCACCTGCCGAGGTACTGGCTTTGACGATTGGGTGTGACGTGCAGGATGACCGCCTGTCGCTCAGCGTGTGGGGATGGGGCCGCGAGGAAGAAGGCTGGCTGATCGATCGCGTGAAGCTATATGGGAGCCCATCTCGGCCAGAGGTGTGGAAGCAATTGGACGAGATTTTGCAGAAGCCTTACCTAAACGAGGCCGACGAAGAGATGAAGGTGCTGTGTTGCGCGATCGACTCTGGCGGTCACCACACGCAAGAGGTGTATCAGTACAGCAGGGAGCGCGCGGCAATGGGTGTGATTGCGATTAAGGGTATGTCGCAGAAGGGCAAGCCACCTCTGGGGAAGGCCACCAAGGTTGATGTGGACTACAAGGGCAAGGCGTTAAAGAAAGGGGCACAGTTGTTTCCGGTCGGCGTCGACACGGTTAAATCGTTGTTGTTTGGCCGATTGAAGCACAACGAGCCCGGGGCGGGATATTTGCATTTCTTCCCAACGATTGGAACGGATTATTTCGAGGAATTGACAGCCGAGAAGCAGATCCTGCGGTTTAGGAATGGCTATCCCGAGCGCGTGTGGGTGAAGAAGAGTCAGGCTGCAAACGAAGCGTTGGATGAAATGAATTATGCGTATGCGGCATTGCATCGTTTGTACCAGAAGATGGACAGGAGGACGATATGGGATCAACTTGAAAGGCGCGGCGAGGAGAAGCCGAAGCGTGTGCGTGCGGCAGCGGCACCGAAGCGGAGTTTTGTGAAGCAGTGGTGAGTTACGGCGCTAAAGTACCAAGAAGCCTGAAGTTAGAGGTCGAATGGCGATTCCCCCGTCCATAACAGCCGGCGTGGACGTGGTGTGGGCTGACGCTGCGACCACGGATATTTTCGGCAGCGCGGTAACGAGTGCAACGCATAATCTTACGTATTATTTCAGATTAAATACTGCAGGCGAGGGCGTGACCGCGACCGGCACTGCGTATTCAGATGGTTGGCAGATCACGATCCCGGCTGCAACCAGCGCCGGAATGGACGCAAGCACTGGGTGGTATTTCCAGGCGGTGCTGACTGCGATCAGCGGTGGTGCGGTTAGCGAATACAGCCGAGGTCAGATTGAGGTTCAGGCGTCACTGGCCTATGCGGGATCGCCTGCAGCATTTGACGGTCGGACGCAGGCGCAGAAAGATTTAGAGGCGGTTCAGGCTGCAATTCGCTCTCTGATGACAGGGGGTGCGACCCAGGAATATCGAATTGGTAATCGATCGCTGAAGCGGTATGACCTGGCTGATTTGCTAGCGCTTGAGTCGCAGTTGAAGGCAACTGTGGTGCGCGAGAATAAAGCGAAAATTATCGCCTCTGGTTTAGGCGATCCAAACAATCTGTTTATCCGCTTCGGTAACGGCTGATGGGCATCCGCACCAACATTCTGCGTCGTATTGGTCTCCAGCCGATCCCCAAGGCATTGCCACCTGTGAGGCGGCGTAACTATGCGGGCGCAATGATCAGTCGCCTGACCGCGGACTGGATGTCGTCGCAAGCGAGTGCGGACGCCGAGATTCGCACCAGCTTGAAAAAGCTGCGTGATCGCAGCCGCGAGATGGTGCGGAATAATCCGTACGCAAAGCAGGCAAAGCGGACAACGCAAATCAACGTTGTTGGCAGTGGCATCAAGATGCAGTCGCAGGTTGCGTTGCTGCGTGGCAATCGTCGCGATGAGCGTACAAATAGCCTGATTGAGCAGAAGTGGGCATCTTGGTGCCGCGCTGAGCATTGTGATGTAGCTGGGCGCCAAAGCTTCCACATGATGGAGTGGTTGGCAATTGGCGCACTGCCGGAATCAGGAGAGGCGCTGTTCAGGATTGTTCGTCGTCCGTTCGGTGGCAGTCGAGTGCCATTGGCGCTCCAGATGCTTGAGGCTGATTACCTGGATGAGGAGTATCAAGGCCCAACCCTCGCCCAGGGGAACGAATGGCGTATGGGCGTGGAGGTCAATGAATGGGGCCGCCCTGTGCGGTACGCCTTCCTCACGCGCCATCCAGGTGACTACTGGTTCCAGAATGCCCCGCAGCGAAATGAAAAGCATGTCTTCCTGCCGGCGGAAGATGTCATTCATTTGTTTATCCCGGAGAGGCCACAACAGCATCGTGGCGTGCCGTGGTTCCACTCTGTGATGGCTGACGCGCATCAGCTTCAAGGGTATGAAGAAGCTGCTGTGATTCGGGCGCGCGCTGGTGCGTCAATTATGGGTTTTATTACCAATCAAGAGGGCGAGCTAAATGCTGACGACGTTGAGAACGAGCGTCGGATCAGTGAGTTTGAGCCAGGGATGTTCAAGTATTTGATGCCGGGCGAGAACGTGACGGTGCCAAGCATCGATTCGCCGGATCAGCAATTTGAGATGTTTGTTAAAAATAAAGTACGTCGATTTGCGAGCGGCTTTGGTTGTTCGTATGAAACGCTCAGTCGTGATTTTAGTGATACAAATTATTCAAGCAGCAGGCTGTCATTGCTTGAAGATCGCGAGCATTGGAAGGTTGTGCAGGCTTATCTGATTGAGCATTTCCACTTGCGCGTATTCCGTGAGTGGCTGGGGCTGGCCGTGCTTGCTGGCGAGCTGCCGTTTGATGATTTTGAAGCGCGGCCTGAGCGTTATGACACGCCGCGCTGGATGGCGCGTGGTTGGGATTGGGTGGATCCGCTGAAGGAAGTGAAGGCTTATCGCGAGATGGAGCAGGCGGGCTACATGACCAAGGCGCAAATTGTTGCGAAACTTGGCGGTGACTTTGACGATAATTTGGCCGAGATTGCTCGCGAGCAGGCTGCTGCTGAACGTTTGGGCGTTGAGTTGGATCGGGACATCATTGAGCAGCCAATGTTGCCGGCTGATCAACCGTTACCGCAGGAGGAAGGCTGATGGGCGCAATGCCGACTGATGGGATGCGCGAAGAAGCGCGCAGATATCGAGAGTGGAAAGCTGAAGGACGCAAGGGTGGAACTGAGGTTGCAGCCAGGCGTGCTGGGCAGATTTTGAGCGGTGATGAGCTGAGCGATGAGACTATTCGCACGATGAGTGCATGGTTTGCTCGTCATGAGGTTGACAAGCGAGCTGATGGTTTCAGTCCTGGCGAAGAAGGGTATCCATCGCCTGGCAGGGTGGCATGGGCAGCCTGGGGAGGTGACTCGGGTAAAACATGGAGTGATGCACTTGTGGCTCGCATGGAATCTGACCGCGAAATGATGGCTGAGAGGCCATATCCAAATGAGCATGCAGCGCGGCTGCGTGATCCAGATCAGTACGACAGTTTCAGGCGTCGTAATGATGAAGGCGGCAACGGAGTCGACTTTATTTTTGGGATCAAGGAAGGCGAAGAAGGTGCTGAGCTGCAGGCAATCAGGTTTCGTTTAAGCGAATTCACAGCAGCAGAAGCACGCGCATGGCTGAGCGAGCGCGATTATGAGCCACTTGAATTTGAAGAGGCAACAGGCGAGCGTTCTAAAGTGGACGAAATTGAGAACGCAGCCGTGACCGAAAAACGTGCAGCGCCTGACGCGCTGAAGGAGGGTGATTTTGTTTCGTGGAACAGCTCTGGCGGTCGCGCACGCGGTCGTATTGAGCATGTGATGCGCGAAGGTACGCTGGGCGTGCCTGACACTGAATTCAGCATTGATGCAACCGAAGAGGATCCGGCTGCGTTGATTCGGATTTATCGCGACGGTGAGGCGACTGAGACGATGGTGGGTCATCGTTTTAGTACTTTGACCAAGATCGATCCGATCCGTGCGACTGAGGGCGGCAAGTTCCAGCGGTCGGAAGTGACTTCATTCCGCGCGCTGGATGAAGAGCGGAGCTTTGAATTTCCGTTTAGCTCTGAGTACCCCGTGATGCGGTACTTCGGGAATGAAGTGCTAAGCCACGAGATGGATGCAGCAAATCTGAGTCGTCTGAACGATGGCGCCCCACTGCTGTTTAATCACGATCCCGATCGCGTGGTCGGCGTTGTGGAACGCGCTTGGGTTGATGGGCAGAAACGGCGCGGTTATGTGAAGGTGCGCTTCTCGCGTAACAAGTTTGCGCAAGAAGTGCTCGACGATGTCCGCGATAATATTTTGCGCGGCATCAGCTTCGGCTATTCGATCGACAAGATGGAAGAGCGAGGCGATGACTTCGTTGCGACTCAATGGTCGCCTTACGAAGTCAGTGTGGTCTCTATACCTGCTGACCCTACGATTGGAATCGGCAGGTCTCTAACTGATGAGACCGTTGTTCAAGCGGCCCCAGCCGCATCACCAACACCTGAACCCGAAATGGAAAACACTCCAGATCTGGAGGTGATCCGGTCCGAGGCCGTTGAGGCCGAGCGTACCCGTATCGCCGCCATCAGTGCACTGGGCGATAAGCACCAGATGCAAGACCTGGCTCGCGAGCTGATCGACGGTGGTCGCACTATCGACGAAGCTCGTGCTGCTGTCCTTGAAAAACTCGGCACTCAACCCGTGGAACAAGTCATTCGCTCTGCTGACATCACCTCTAACGATGTCGGCCTCTCCGATAAGGAGACCCGTTCGTTCAGCTTTGCTCGCGCACTGAACTTCCTTGCTAACCCCAGCGACGTTTCTGCTCGTCGGGCTGCCGAGTTTGAGATCGAAGTCGGTAAGGCTGCTGCTCAAAAGTATGAGCGCTCCTCTAACGGCATCGTGATCCCCAACGAAGTGCTGCGTCGCGATCTGGTGGTGGGCACTCCTACTGCTGGTGGCAACCTGGTGGCCGATGAGCTGCTGGCCGGTAGCTTCATCGATCTGCTGCGCAATCGTCTGGCACTGGCCCAGGCTGGCGTGACCATGCTGACCGGCCTGCAAGGCAACATCAGCATCCCCCGTCAGACTTCTGCCGCTACCGCCTACTGGGTGGGTGAGAACGGTTCGCCGACCGAGAGCCAGCAGGCAATCGATCAGGTCAACATGACCCCCAAGACTGTGGGTGCTTTTGTTGATTACAGCCGTCGTCTGCTGCTGCAGTCTTCCATTGATGTGGAAGGCATGATCCGTAACGATCTTGCTCGCGTGATCGCTCTTGAGCTTGACCGCGCTGCCATCTACGGCACCGGCTCTAGCAACCAGCCTCTGGGTCTGACCAACACCACTGGTATTGGCAGCCAGACCATCACCACCTTCGGTACTTTTGCTGAGTACATCGGCATGGAAACCGATGTGGCATCTGCCAACGCCGATGCCGGCAGCCTGCGTTACGTGATTAACGCTGCTGCTCGCGGTGCGCTGAAGTCGACCGATAAGGGCACCGACACTGGCAACTACGTGTTCGAGAACAACGAGATCAACGGCTACCCCGTGATCGTGTCGAACCAGCTCCAGAACAACGATGCGCTGTTCGGTGACTTCTCCATGATGATCATGGGTATGTGGTCTGGCCTGGATCTGACCGTTGATCCCTATGCCGGCGCTACTGCTGGTACCGTTCGCGTGATTGCACTGCAGGACGTGGACGTGGCTGTTAAGCAGCCTGGCGCCTTCTGCCTCGGCACCTGATCATGAGGATCGAGATCCTGCGTCAAGTCATGATCTCGGGGGAGCCAGTTCAGGCTGGCTCCTTTGTCGAGGTCACTGAGGCTGACGGCAATCTGTTGGTTGGTAGCGGTAAGGCCGTTGTGGCACCTGCCGTTGAGAAGCCCGCACCTGTTGAGGTGACGGAAGAGCCTGCTCCAGTGCCTGCTGTTAAGCCGGTGCGGAAGGCTAAGACTGTGACTTCTGAATTCCCCACTAAGGACTGATCATGGCCATCCTTTCTACCGGTCTGGAGAAGCTTCAGCATTTTGCGCTGGCTCCTACTGCTCAACGCACTTCCAACTTCAATGGCGCTGCCGTCGACATGAATGACTACGAGGGCGACCTTGTGATCATCCTTGACGTTGAGGCTGGTGGTACTTCGACTCTGGATGTAAAAATCCAGTCCAGCGACACTTCCGGCGGTAGCTATACCGATGTGACCACCGTGTTTAATCGCGGCGGCACTGAGCAGGCTTCTGGCGCCGTGGCTTTCGCCCAAGCAAGCACTTCTGCTTCCAAGCAGTTTCTGGTGTTTCCCAAGGACGCTGCTAAGCGTTGGATCAAGGCTGTGTCGACCACTTCGACCTCGACCCACACCTATTCGATTAACGGTGTTGGCGTGAAGAAGTACGGCTGATAGCCGTACTGCATTGGCCCTGGGTTGCTTCGGCGGCCTGGGGCTTTATGCTGTTTGCATGGCATTCACTGAAGACCTAAGCGTATTTTTAGCTGATTTCGGCGTTCCGATTTCGGCTGGCGCTGCGAGCGGCTTGGGGATTTTGGATATGCCAAGCGAGATGATCGCTGACGGCGTGGTGATGACCACTGATTACAAGGTCACCTGTTTGGCAAGCTTGTTTGGTGATTTGCAATACGGCACTGGCGTCAACGTTGATGGATTGCCCTATACAGTGCGCAATGTTGAGCTGCTTGATGATGGCAAATTTTGCGATTTGATGCTGCAGCGAAGCGCGACACCAGTGCTTGCTGCAGTGTCGCCTGCGGTGCTTGATGGCGATGGTGTTGAGACAGTGAGCGAGGTTATCCTTGATGGAGGCGGTCCTGGGACCGTTTATATCGACGGCAATGTTCTTGAAGGCGGAGCGCCATGAGCGACACAATCACCCGGTTCAAGCTTCGTAACGGTACTGCTGCTGCGTGGACTGCGGCAAATCCGGTGCTGCTGGCGGGTGAGGCTGGGATTGAAACTGATACGCGCAAGTTGAAGCTGGGCAACGGATCCACAGCCTGGAATTCGTTGCTGTACGTACAGGGGCTGGAAGATGATAATCCAGAATTTACTACGCTTTCCGTCACTGGCGTAGCGACTCTTCCACACATTCACGGCGCACTTGCTGGGCCTGTTTATATTCATTGCCGCAATGGCACTGCTGGCACATTGGCGAAAGGCACACCTGTGTACATCACTGGCAATGTTGGCAATACAGCCAATGTGATTGTGGCAGCGGCTGATGCATCAAATTTGGCCAAGATGCCAGCGATTGGCATTCTTGATCAGGCGTTGGCTGCTGGTGCTGACGGGCATGTGGTGATCTCAGGTGAAATCACGCAGATGGATACAAATGGCTATGCGGTTAATTCTCCTTTGTACGTAGCAAATGGTGGAGGCTTCACAACAACAGCGCCACTCAACGGCCAGGCGATCGGCCGTGTTACAAGAGGCAATAGCAATACGGGAGCTTTGGTTGTGATGGGGCCAGGAATTACTGACAATGTGGACGAAGGCGTTTATTGATTGGAATTATGAGCATGGATCGCGACACCTTCAAGAACTGGGTCAAGGTCATGCAAGCGCTAGAAGAGGCCGGAAAGACAGATAGCTATATTTATTATCGAGCGAAATCAATTGTGACCAAGCAGGTCGATCCTGGCGCGTTTGGTCCGCTTCCGAAGCGAGGATTCAATGACCACTAAGCGCGAACAGATCCTGAGTGCGATTGCAAGCGCACTCGCTAGCACTGCGGGTGTGAATGGTCGCGTGTATCGCAGCAGAGTGACTGCGATGCAGCGCGCTGAGTCGCCTGCAGTTGTAATTGAACCGATCAGCGATACGCCAACGCAAAACACCAGCTTGCCGACATTGGATTGGCGGATGCGTGTGCGTGTGACCGTGATTGTGCGCGGTGACACGCCAGATCAACTTGCCGATCCGATTATTGAGAGCATGCACGCCAAGATGGTGGCTGATTTGACGCTTGGCGGCTATGCAATTGACGTACAGCCGGACGAAGTGACGTACAACATGCTGGACGCCGATCAGCCTGCCGGTGTAATTTTTAATGATTATATCATTCAATATCGCACAACTGTGGCAAGTTTGGCGACGTAGAGTCTGATAAGCCGCGCGATTTACAGTGATTGATGAGTTTCAAGGGCAAGGTGGCTCGTACATCCTTGACCCCGAGACAGGCATCCGCACTCTCGTTAAGCGGACGCTGCCACCTGTTCCACAAGAGGTAATTTCCAATGCCCCTTCTAACTCGGAAGCGCCTGATCCTTCTGGAGACGGAATCGACGTACGGGACGGATCCGATTCCGACCGGCGTCGACGCCGTTCTGGTTCGCGATCTGAATATCACTCCTCTGCAGAGTGATGTTGTCAGCCGTGATCTGATTCGCCCTTATCTGGGTGCGTCTCAGCAACTGCTGGCTAATACTCGTGTTGAGTGCACCTTCAGCGTTGAATTGGCTGGTTCTGGTGTCGCTGGTACCGCTCCTCGCTATGGCAAGGCTCTGCTTGCTTGTGGCATGAGCGAAACCATCGTGGCTACTACCAGCGTGACCTATGCGCCCGTTAGCGCAAGTTTTGGTAGCTGCACCATCTACTACAACATTGATGGCCTGCTGCACAAGGTGACTGGCGCTCGCGGCACTTACACGCTGAATGTAGCCGTTGGTGAGATCCCCACCATTGATTTCACTTTCACTGGTGTGTACAACGCTCCCACTGACACCGCAGCTCCTTCGGTCACCTACGCCGATCAAGCCAACCCGGTAGTTGCCAGAAACGGCAACACCACGGACTTTCAGTTGCTGTCTTATGCGGGATGCCTGCAGTCGGTGACTTTTGACATCGGCAACACCCTGGTTTATCGCGATTTGATCAACTGCACCAAACAGGTGCTGCTGACCGATCGCGCCAGCACTGGCAGTGTGACCATCGAAGCACCAACCATTGCGCAGAAGGATTACTTCACTGCTGCGCTTGCTGACGGCGCGCTTGGCAACCTGCTGTTCCAGCACGGCCAGACCGCCGGCAACATCGTTGATTTCGTCTCCACCAAGGTCGACATCGGCGATGTCAGCTACAGCGACCAGGATGGCATCCACATGCTGACCATCCCCTACACCTGCGTCCCCTCGACCGCAGGCAACGACGAGTTCAGCCTCGTCTACACTTGATTCGTTGGACAGACGGATGATGAGGGCCGGTAATGCGGCCCTTTTTTATTGGGTGTATGCTGTTGCAGTATCGCGTGCATTACGCATGGCATTTGTCCGCAAAAAGGTAAAGGTTTTCTCTTGGCCCGTTTCCATCGAGGAGCCGAGTGATGGCGGCACCTTTGATACTGCAACGTTCGACGCAAAATTCAAGCGTGTTGGGCGCAAAGAGTTCCAGAAGCTTGGCGAGAAAGGCGAACTGGATCTTCTGAAGGTGATCATGGTTGGTTGGGAAGGAATTCTTGACGAAGACGGCAAAGAGATCCCGTTTTCGCTTGAGGCAATGCGTGAGTTCAGCGATGACCCATATTGGATTCGCGGTGTGCTGAAGGCGTATACCGAGACTTTTGACGGCGGTCGCCAGGGAAACTAAAAGATGCTGCCGTCTATTGGGCGGGCGGTGGCAAGCGAATAGAAGACAAAACCAAGGAGGACGCTGCCGTGTTTGGCATCGTCCTCCCTGAGCAACCTGCCGAGCGATCGAATGATTTTGAGGTTTGGGAGGAAAATTGGGATGTGGTGATGATGTTCTTGCGTATGCAAACGCAATGGACGACCACGATGGCGGGTTATATGGGGCTGCGATATGACGTGCTCGTTTGCCCCGGCGGAATGTTCGACCTCTACAATGTGGAGAATCGCCGCGAGATGCTTGAAGACCTCCAGATCATGGAGGCTACGGCATTAAGCGAATTGGCCAAGGACAAGGATGGCTAGCAAGCAGGTTCAAGACATTAAAGTCCGCCTTGGCATTGAAGGCTTTGAAGGGCTGGACCGGCTAAAGGGTTCCTTTCGCGAACTTGGAAAAGTAACAAATCTTAGCGATAAAGATATTTCTCGCGCTCGCGATAGTCTTGTTAATTTTGCTAAAAACGCTGGAAATACAGAGCAGGTAACCAAGGGCCTACTTGAGGCGCTTAAGGGTCTTCAAGGCCAGGCGACAAGAAGCTCTTCAGCGTACAATAAATTAAGCGAAGACATTATTAAATTAAATCAATCTTTAAAGTTAACAGATTCTGAAATTCAAAAGCAAGCAGAATTGCTTACAAAATCTGCTCGCGCGCATTCTCAATCGGAAGCGTCAATCAAAGGGCATGTAAAAGCTCTGCAAGATCTTCGCACTCAGGCTTCGCTTGGCGGACAAGCATACATTGGCATTGGAGCTGAAATTGATCGATTAAATACTAAACTTGAAGAGGGCACCAAAAAAAGTCGCTCATATCGGAGTGTCCTTGGTCAAGCTTTGTCTGGCGATCCAGAAAAGCTTTCTGCTCAGCTTGAAAAGCTTAAGCAGACTTTGGCTGACACTGGCAACACGGCCGAGCAAACTGGTCGCGCGATGGCTCAACTGGCTATCGGTGGAGCCACAGAATCACGCGCTCGTATTGCTGCATTTACAAAAGAAATCGAAGATCAGCGCCGAGCTATTACGCGATTAGACGAAGCCTTTTTGGAGCTTCCTAGGACTTCTGCTATTTATGCTCAAAGACTTAACGAATTAAATCTTGAGCTCAATAACACTGTAATCGCAAGTACTCGTTATTACGAAATTCTTGCAGATATTTCAACACTTCAACTTGAGCTTCAGAGGGCTCAGTCCATTGGTCGCGGGCAGGTTTTATTTGAGCGACTTTTCCTGCCAGAAGGAACGGCATCAAGGCTTGCGTCAACCCAAAAAAACCTGGGCATGGTCATTGGCGCATTGCGCGAAGAAATGTCCATGCTTGATACAAGCACGGCAGAAGGAAGCGCTAAATTTGCCCAGCAATCTCGTCAAGTTGCACAATTAGAGGAGCAACTTAAAAAACTAAATAATCAATACATTAGCGTTGGTCAATCGCAAGCTGCAGCAGCGCAAACTGAAATTAATCCATATCAGCCATCTGGCGCAAGAAATCTGCTTTTCGACAAAGAAATTGCTCGTCAAGCCGCTGAAGGTGTCAAAGAATTCAGAAAAACATATAATGATGCGATAGATTCGCTAATTAGCGCAAAACGTAATTTTAGAGAAGAAGAAGCTCGCCTTATTGAGCAAAATAATCAACAGCAAGAAAGTGCTCATAGAGCCGAAATGGCTCGTATTGAAGCTGAAAATAATGCTGCAGTTACTGCGTTCGATGAACAGTTAAGGATTAGAGCAAATTTACTTGACGCACAGCGAAAAGCAGCAGCTTCCGCCATGGGTTTTGGCGGGCGTGAGTTATCACCTCTTTACGAAAGAATCACGGGGCTAGCTGGCGCTTCGGTTCAGCGCGAACAGCTAATGATGGGGCGAAGCGCAACTCAAGTCTTAACAGACATGCTGACTGCCTTTGAGAAGGGCGGTCGAGGCGTTGACATTGCACAAAAAAGCACCCAAATTGGGGAAAGCATTGCGCAAGGCGTTACAGCAGGGGCAACAGACAAAGGAATCCTGGCTTCTGGCGCAAATACACTTTCAGAGCAATTTATTTTTTCGCTTAAAAAAGCTTTCAGAATTAAAAGCCCCTCTGGCGAGTCGCGCGATGAGATTGGGGTACCTATTGGACAGGGTATTGGTCAAGGCATTATTCAAGGTCTCAAAGAGGTTCGTGGCGATGTTATCTCTGCTGTTCGTTTGTTGTTTTCTGATATAGCAGCTACTCCTCAACGCGCTAATTTACCTGCGCAGCAAACTGCTCTTGCTGACAAGCTTCAGTCTTTCCTGGCTCGCACTTCAGCCAAAACATCCACCTTTCTTCCTTTTGCTCGTTTAATGGGAGAAGAAGCCGTCTCTTCCCCCGCGCTCACTCTCGCCACGTACAGAAAAGCGTATGAGCGAGGTGGCATTGTGCCTTCGATGTACATGCCGACCGAGCAACGTAGGAATGTTCGAGGCGTTTCTGGTCTTCCTGGCTTTGGGCTGGAGCAAGAGATTGTTGCCGGGGCAATTCGCAATGTTGGTCGCACTGGCGCCTTTGTGGGTCCCCTGAGCGGCCCTCGGGTTTCGCTAGGAGGCGCGCGCTCACCCTTTGCAGCCGGAATTGGCATGCAGCAGCCTGCGGGAACACCCGCAGAGTTTCAAGGATTGGCGAATGCTCTTGCCTCTGTTGCAAAAAATGTTGACGTAGCGGCTCGTCAGATTCAAGACGTTGGATTCCTGAATTTACCGACAAGAACAACTGGCGCGCGAGGGTTTGCTCTTAATGCGGCAATCAACCAAGCCGCATGGCAGCGTCGAGGTGCAACATCTTTTGCGGGGCAGTCTGCACCACTTTTTGGTGCGTCTTCTCCTGTGCCTGCGCAGGGTTCGTTCCGTTATGGGATGGCAGCCGCGCAGTCGTTTCCAGTTGAGGGAATGCTTGGCGGTGGTCGCTCTATGCAGTTTGGTAGAGAAGCTGCCGCTAGTTCAACAAGGGAAGCAATTGTTTCTTATCGTCAAGCTGTATCAAATTTTTGGGAAGGTGAAACAGGCACCTTTGAAACAGTTCGACGTATTGTGTCATCAGGCGTTCAATTAAGCGCAAGTCGTCTTGCAAGGCGTTTGACTGAATCTATTGAATTACCAAATATTTCTGGCATTGGTCGTCGGATTGGTGGCGCCATGCCAAGCCTGTCTGGTCTTCGCGCAGGGTTGTCAAATATTTCGATACCAGGTGCATCGGCGCTGCATGAGCTTTTAACCGGAGACAAAGCCTTTATGCAGCGACTGGAAAGGCAAGATATGGCGTATGGCGTTTCAAGACTTGGCGAATTTCCTATATCTGGGATGGCGCAAATTGGAAATATCGGTGCAGGTGGTGGCTCTTTTATTCCGCTAATGGCCGGAGCTGCTGGCGGTGGCGGTGGCGGTGGTCGTCCTCCCGCTGCAGTCATCCCTCCTGCCGCTCCATCTGAGTATGAAAAGCTCACTGCGGCTGTAAGCCGTTTTGGTGATGTAAATCGCCGTAGTACTGCTGATTTGCGTGAGTTTTCTGGAAGCTTGGCTTTGCTTCAGGACATACTTGATCCAACGGCTGCTGATTTTAAGCAGGTAAATCAAGAAATTGAAAAACAAGGACGGTTGGTTGACCGTGAGCTGGAAAAGCGGCAACGAGGCGCCCGCCGCCGTATGAGCGGAATGGAAGTCGCTCAAGCTGCTGGCGCTGCATTGAGTGGTGGCATCTTTGGCGGTCCCGAGGGTTTCCTCGGTGGCGCAGTTGGCGGCGTGTTTGGCGGCGTGGGGGGTGCATTTGCTGGTGCTGCTGCTGGTGCGCAAGTTGGCATGCTGAGGCAACAGCTTGGTGGATTTGCTGACTATGCAGCACAGATCCAGAAAATGCAGATCGCACTGCGAGATGCGGCTGGAAGCCAGGATCAATTCAACCAAGCCGTTGAAGCAGCTAATTTTGCGGTGCGCAACCTGAATGTGCCGCAAGACGTTGCGATTCAGGGCATGACGAAATTGACCGCTGCGGTGAGAGGAGCAGGCGGTCAGGTCACCGATGCCGAATTGGTCTTCAAGAATGTGACCGCAGCAATCAAGGCAACCGGTGGGTCGGCGCAGGATGTTGACGGTGCCATCACTGCGATGGTTCAGGTGTTCTCGAAAGGCAAGGTAAGCGCAGAAGAGTTAAGCGGTCAGCTTGGCGAGCGCTTGCCCGGCGCAGTTACGAAGTTTGCCCAAGCGAACGAAATGACGCTGCCTGAGCTGTCAAAAGCGCTCGAGCAAGGTCAGGTTGGCTTGAACGAGCTAATGAATTTCATCGTGCAGCTTGGTGATGAATACTCTGGTACCGCAAATCAAATCGCAGATTCCAGTCAGGATGCTGGCGCTCGCCTGACGGTGGCATTCAACGATATGAGGATTGCGATTGGCGAAACGCTTCAGCCAGTTGGTGCGCAATTCCAGGAAGCCTTTGCTGATTTTATCGTAAATATCACTCCAGGTCTTGTTGCAGCGGCTAAAGCGGTCGGGGATGGGATCAAGTTTATTATTAACAATGCATCACAAATTGGTGCTGTTGTTGAATTTGCAGCAAAGCTTGCTGGCGTCACTCTTGCCCTGAAAGCTTTGCAAGCGATGCAGGGGCCAATTGGCGCTTTGTTCGTTGCCCTTCAGAGCGGATTTACTGCTACTACGGCACAAGCGGCTGCAGCTCAGACTCGGATTATTGCTTTTGGTACGGCAGTTAAAGCTGTTGCTGCTTCGCTTGTGGCTCCACTTGTGGTGACATTTGCAATCGTTGGCGCTGAACTGGTTATTCAATGGCTGCAGAAGATTAAAAAAGCTCGTGATGAGTTGCGTAACATTCAAAGCCAGGCAACTGGCGAGCAGTTCCTCAAGGAGATAGGCGGAGATGCGCTTACTCAAAAGCAGCTTGCAAAGGCCGCTTCGGACATCGGGAAAGAATATGCGCGTGCAAGTGATAATGTAATTCGTTTGCGCAAAGAGCTAGACCAGCTTCAATCTGCAGCGAAAATATCTGGTGGCGCGACACTTGCTGCTACGCCTGGGATAGAACGCCTTAAGGCTCAACTCGCTAGGGAAGAAGCGGCTGTTCGACTGGTCGAAGGACGCTACAGAGCGGTGGTCGGTCGCCTGCCCAACGCGCCTACGGCTGCAGCGGGACCCGCCTTCACCCAATTTCCAGACATCGCTGGAGATGGCGCCAAAGGCAAAGCAGATAAAGAAGCTGAAAAGGCTGCTCGTGAAGCTCAACGCCTATACGAGGAAAATCTTCGCAATGCAATGCGCTTGCAAGACGTTGGCTTGCGGACGCTTCAGCTTGAAGAGCTGACAACGCTTGAAAGAGAGCGCCAACAGCTTGTCAACCGCGACGCCGACAGAATTGAGTTTGCAATCCTTGACCTAAAGCAAAAACAACTTGGCCTTGATATCAGGCAAACGCATTTGAATGAAGTCAACGAGCGCTTGGAAGACTTGCGTGTCCAGGGGCTAAGGCAAGGACTTGATGTTTCAAAAACAGCGGAAGAAATTTCTAGAAATAAAATTGAATATTTAGAGCTTCAACTTGAAGCAGAAAAAAATATCACTGATCAACTTGAGCTGCAACGGCAAATTATTGAAGCCACGGGACTGACGCGGGAAATGCGTCAAGCCGGTCGTCGCGCTGCGATTGGCGTTTTTGATTACGGCCAAGCTGGCGCTGCCAATTTTGCTGGTGGCGAGCAGATCTACCAGCCTCAAGAATTTATGACGCCAGAAGCTCAGCGCTTCCAAGAAATGCGCCAACAACTGGAGGAAATGGTTTCCCTTCAGAATCAAGTGGAAGCAGGCGCGATGCAAATGGGGGAGGCGTTCTCTAGCGCATTTGTTGAAACGATTACGGGCTCTAAGTCAGCAAAGCAGGCACTTGCCGACTTGATGGCGTCAATTGGCAAGCATTTTCTGGACATGGCGCAACAAATCATTACGCAACAAATTGCGATGATTCTTTACGGCACGATCATGAAAGCGCTTGGGGTGGGTCTCAGTGGTGGAGGCGCCGCTCCTAACTACAGCGGTGTTTTCAGTAGCGGTCAGGCAGGGTTCAATCCATCTGTGTTTACGGGGCCAAGTTTGCTTCCGGCAGCCAATGGAGCGGCGTTTGCTCAAAACGGCATTCAACCCTTCGCAATGGGCGGCATCGTCACCAAGCCCACATTCTTCAAGTACGCGAAGGGTGGCGAAATGCAAAACGGCCTCATGGGCGAAGCCGGGCCTGAGGCGATCATGCCGCTCAAGCGTGGTGCTGATGGCAAGCTTGGCGTCGCCGCTCGCCTGGACGGTGCTATGAAACGGTACCGTTCGACGCCTGGTAGCGCAGCCGCCGCAGCAGAAGGTGACAGCGCCTCGCTGGCTGCGGCAGGGGCGGCCACAATGGAGCCAATCGACGTTCGCTACAGCGTGGAACGCATCAACAACGTGGATTACGTCACCGCCGATCAGTTCCAGCGCGGCATGGCACAGGCTGCCCAGCAAGGCGCAATCCAAGGCGAGCGCCGGGCCATGCGTAGCCTCAAGAACAGTAGTGCGACGCGCCGAGGAGTTGGCATCTAATGGAATACGCCTACGGCCACCTACTGGACATCGGCCCCAGCGGCCAAGCAGCCCAATACCGCTTCCAGAACTACGCGATCAACCAAAACGTAGATGGCTACTTGTTTCTGCCGTTCAGCTTTGGTGGAGCGGTAGCCACACTTCAAGGCGACAACCTTGACGCCACAATTCAATTTGCAAACATTGAAATGACCCGCGCGTGGATTGTTGACGCCCTCGATAACCTATGGGTTGCCAAGGTCACCACGGTGCTCTGGGAGCCCTCCACTGGAGCAGTCCAGCGCACCCTTTACACCTACTGGGGCACCTGTTCCAGCGGCGGCTGGGATGAGGTCAACAGCCAAGTCAGCTTAAACTCAGTGCTTGACGCGGTTCAAACCAACATCCCGGGGCGCCGCCTTCATCGCTGGCAGGTCGGCAGCATCCCGTTTACAGCTCAAATCAGTGTGTGAGCACCTGATCGGCCGACGTTATGAATACGGCGGTGACGACTGCATCCACCTCGTCATCGACGCGCTAAAAGCCCTAGGTAAAAACCCGCCAGACGTCGCTGACGATTGGTATCGGCTCAGCCCACGCGGCATCTTGCGGGAGCTGTCGGTTTACTGCGACACTCTGGATGCTCCCATCTACGATGGTGACATCATTCTGTTTGGCGCCAAGCCACCTGAATTCGGAGTCCAATGGCAGAGTGGCATCCTATTCATAAACCACTTGATTTCCGCAGTGGACTGGAAACCGGTGGCAAGCTTTACGATCCGCCGCTCTTACCGTATGAGATCGCGCTAATTGAAGCGCTGGGCTGCAG
>Ga0315899_10002957_pt1 | contig 18598 bp, 13 predicted proteins | sample LakEriMetagenome_2_FD_203518 | JGI IMG/M metagenome (GOLD analysis project Ga0315899, IMG submission 203518) | Freshwater fungal communities from buoy surface, Lake Erie, Ohio, United States - Buoy 4 MA112 | ecosystem: Environmental > Aquatic > Freshwater > Lake | place: USA: Lake Erie, Ohio... | reverse complement strand
ACCTTACCCATTGCATTTCTTGGTAAATCATTAAGGATTAAATATCTTCTCGGTTTTTTATAAGAAGCTATATAATTTACAATCCAATCTGATAATAATTTATCGTTAAAGTCATTGATAAACTCAGGTTTCAAAACAATGGCTGCCACAATTAACTCACCCCACTCATCATCATCAATACCAACCACCGCACAATCTTGTATCATTTTATTGGTTCTTAAAACTTCTTCAATTTCTAATGCTGATATTTTATACCCACCCGACTTGATAATATCTACAGATTGTCGACCCATAATTCTATAATAACCATTTTCAATGACAGCAACGTCTCCAGTTTTAAACCAGCCATCATTTGTGAAAGCAGCTTGGGTTGCTTCTGGTCGTTGCCAATATTCTTTAAAAACATTATCCCCTCTTACTAATATTTCCCCTGGCAATTGATCTTCAACTTGAATAAAGTTTTCGTCTGCTAATTTTATTTGAACACCGGGCAGTGGAATGCCAACATATCCCGCCTTTCTATCTCCATGGTATGGATTACTAATTGCCATTCCAAGTTCAGTCATCCCATATCTTTCTAATAATTGATGGCCACTCATTTGCGCCCACTTCTCCATCACACTAACGGGAAGCGCCGCAGATCCGCATACCATCAATCTAAATTTCTTCATGGATTCACGCAATGAATTTTGATCCTCCATCGCTAAGGTTTCAATATAGGCAATCAGCTTATAGTAAATGGTAGGAACCGCCATAAATACATTTAATTTGCCTTGTCTTATTAAATTAAATATTAGTTCAGGCGAAAATCCGGAAGTAAAATAACAGGTAGCACCTGCCCAAAGTGAACATCCAACCACATTTATAATTCCATGCACATGGTGCAATGGCAATACACAAGTGATTCGGTCATTGGATGACCATTCCCATGCATTAATTAATGTACTAATTTGGGCTTCAATATTTTTATGCGTTGTTACCACCCCTTTAGGTTTGTTGGTGGTACCACTTGTATATAAAATCAATGCATTCCGATGCTTTTCTATTGGAGGTAATAATATAGGGTAAGCAATTTGCTGATTATTTATTTCTTCAATAACAATGACGCTAATATTTGAAGTTTGTAAATAAGGTGCTAATACTTCTTTAAATTCTTTGGAGACAACTAAGATAGAGGATTGCGTATCGTCCAAAACATATTCCAAGGAGGGAAGTGGATGCGTGATACATAGTGGAACTGCAACACCTCCTGCGATCCAAATTGCCCATAATGTTTTTACATAATCAAAGCCCGGGGGTACCATAAAAGCAACCCTAGCCTCTTCTAAATCAGATGTGTTGTTTAAGAGTATTCCAGAAAATTTCTCTGCACTTGCGATTAGTTGCTCATACTTATAAATGACGCCATCATGAATGATGGCGTCATTAGTTAAATGCTTTTTTGCTTGTTCAAAAAATTGAAGCATTTAAATAACTATTTACAAATTGATTATTTTTTCCTTTGGAACCAATGACTTCATAATACCCCAAGCAATTAAATAAGCCACCGCACAAAAAGCAAACATCATTGAATAGGCAGTCGTTAATGAACCACGAACTGCTTCCTTTTGAATATGAATAAACAACTCATATTGGCTTGGATCCACTGCTTGTAATTTTGCTTGAATATCTTTGGTTAAATTTGACCAATCTTTTTGTGCCACATTGACCAATATTCCTTTTTTATCAGTAACATTAAGCGAAACCACTTTGTTTAAATAATCTGAAAAACCAGTATTGGTTGCACTTGACCAGGTAGCATTTACCGCTTTTAATTTGTAGCTATCGAATAACCACCCACCTACTTTTGAAACCACAACACCCCCTAATCCGCCAGCCATTCCTCCAATACCTACCACTGTTGCAATGGATCGCTTTGGAAACATATCAGAAACAGTAGTATAAATATTTGCAGACCATGCCTGATGTGCAGATGCACCAATACCAATAAAAATTACGGGCACCCAATAACTCAAATAACCCAAAGGTTGCACTGCTAATACCACCAATGGAATAAAGGCAATCATCAACATAGCTTTCATACGACCATCATAAGGTTTCATTCCTTTATTAATAAAATATGTAGGAAAATACCCGCCACCAATACTGCCCACCATGGTCATACTGTACAATACTGTTAATGGAATAATAATTGCAGTGCCTTCCATACTATATTGGTCCTTCAAATAGCCTGGTAACCAAAATAAGAAAAACCACCAAACCCCATCTGTCATAAATTTACCAATAGCAAAAGCCCAGGTTTGCTTATAACCCATTAAGGTAGCCCATGAAATACGATTGGTTACTTTACCATCTACTACTGTATTCTCTACCTCAGTATGATCCGTGATGTATTCCAATTCAGCAGCAGATAACCTTTTTTGCTCAGTGGGTTTATCATAATAGATGATCCAAAAAATTAACCACAAAAATCCAATAGCACCAATAATAAAAAATGCTTCCTCCCAACCCCAAGTGGTTACGATCCAAGGAACAGATAGTGGCGCTAATATGGCACCCACATTGGTACCTGAATTAAATATACCTGTTGCAAATGCTCTTTCTTTTTTGGGGAAATATTCGGCTGTTGCTTTGATAGCCGCTGGGAAATTTCCCGCTTCTCCAAAACCTAATAAAGCCCTAGATAACATAAAACCTGCAATTGAAATTGGCACCGCAGTAATTCCTACCCATCCTAAAACAGTGGCTACCATCATTCCAGCTGGAACTGCATAAGCATGTAATATTGCAGCTAATGACCATATAATGATGGCCCAAGAATAACCTGCTTTTGTACCTAATTTATCAACAATACGCCCAGCAAACAACAAACTGATTGCGTAACTAAATTGAAATACCGAAGCGATGTTTGCGTAATCACTATTGCTCCAATCAAATTCACGCTCCAAAGTGGGTTTTAATAAACTCAACACTTGGCGATCTAAATAATTTACGGTTGTTGCAAAAAACAATAACGCACAAATTGACCAACGATATTTTCCAATAGTAGTTTGTTTCATTTACTTTGTTTTAATTGTTTGGATTAGTTCCAACACTTTTATTGTTTCTGTTTCAATAGTCGCATATTCCTTTGCTTCCATTAATTTTTTACTAATTAACTTACTGCCCATACCCACTGCACATACCCCTGCTTTAAACCAACCTTCAATATTTTCCCTAGTCGTATCTACACCCCCCGTAGGCATAAATAAAAGTTTAGGAAATATATCTTTGATACCACTTAAAAATTCAGGACCTAATAAATTACCAGGGAATAACTTAATAAACTTTACGCCATTATTTTCAGCTGCAATAATTTCCGTTGGGGTCATACAACCTGGCGCATATAACAATCCTTTTGCGTGCGTATAATCAGCTACCTCTGCTACATAACCAGGACTCACTAAAAAATCAGCACCTGCATTGATATAATCAGTGGCTTGTGCTACATTTTTGATGGTGCCTACCCCCATTAATAACTCAGGCATTTCTGCATTTCTGATTGCCACCATTGCTTTGAAGTTTTTTAAAGCCGCTTCGCCACGATTGGTATATTCTACCGCTTTCACACCAGCTTTATAAATTGAACGCAAAATTTCAATACTTACAGATTCATCTGCATTAAAATATAAAGGCAACATTCCTTGGTGAATGATTGCGTCGATTGCTTGTTGATTTTTACTCATATTTTTTTTATTACTATTATTAATTAAAATAAAACTGATCCGTTATGCAACGTAACAACTATATACGCACTTTTATCACCATTTTTGTAATCTCCCCATCCCCAATCATTGGGGCATGCACATCTTCCGGAAAGAAAATAACAAACTGGTGATTAGTTAAACTAAAAAAGGTATCCGGTTGATCCAAATACAATTGCACATCTTTTTCTTCGTTATAATCACCATTAGGCAATTCGCACTTACTTCTTGGCTTCCATCCCATTTGCTCGTCCCCTTTGATACAAAGTTGAATATCAATATTTTTGTTATGGCATTCAAATTTAGCAACACTTGCTTCGGCTGTTTTACCAACTGCGATGTTGTTAATCACTTTTAATCCATCTGAAATATCAAATTTGCCTGTTTCGATAGCAGCTAAATTTTGTGCAGCGATATATTCAAAAGCTGGCTTAAATAAAGGGTGTACACTGTAATATTTGTGTGCATTCTGAAGGGTATCTATAATCATATTATTCCGTTTTAAATCATCTATTCTTTAAATGGATGATGCAATTCATTATAGAATTGCATCATTAGTAAGTTACTATTTTTATCGTTGAACGCGGCCACTACCATCGCCTTTCATTAATTCCTTAACATCACTTAAGGTGGCGTGGTTCAAATCACCTGGGATGGTATGTTTTAAAGCACTAGCTGCAACACCAAACTCTGCAGCATCTGCCATTGGCATGCCAGTCACTAATCCATAAATCAAACCACTTGCAAAACTATCCCCACTACCTACTCTGTCCACAATACGAACATTATATTGTTTGGTATGGTAAAAATCAGTTCCATTATAAACTAATGCGCTCCATCCATTATCACTTGCGCTATGGCTTTCGCGTAATGAGGATGCAATAAATTTAAATCCAAACTTTGCTTGCATCTGCTTAAATACATCTTTAAATCCATCTAGGTTTAATTCTCCTTTGGTTACATCCGTATCAGCAGCTTTAAAACCTAAAGTGGTATCTGCATCTTCTTCGTTTCCAATACATACATCCACATACTTACACAATTCAGACATTACTTCTCTAGCTTTTTCCTTCGTCCACAATTTTTTACGATAATTCAAATCGATACTTGTGGTTATTCCTTTTGCTTTTGCCGCTTTCAACGCAGCTAAAGTTAATGCAGCTGCTTTATCACTTAAAGCAGGTGTGATACCTGTCGTATGAAACCAATCAGCCCCATCTAAAATTTTATCAAAATCAAATTCCGACGCATCCACATCAGCAATTGATGCACCTGCACGATCATACACTACTTGCGAAGCACGCATGGATGCACCTGTTTCTAAAAAGTAAATCCCCAGTCTATCACCACCACGCGCAATAAATTGGGTATCTACACCATATCTTCTTAAATGATTAATCGCCGATTGGCCGATTGGATTATTAGGCACTTTTGTAACAAATGTTCCATTTAATCCATAATTACATAAAGCTGCAGCCACATTCGCCTCTCCACCACCATAAGTGATATCGAAGGTATCTGCTTGTACAAATCTTTTAAAATCAGGTGTTGACAATCGCAACATAATTTCCCCGAGTGTAACTACTTTCTTGCTCATAACTTGTTTTATTTTGTATTAATTAATTTTAAAATATTCCTTAGCATTATAATAACATATATTTTTTAAGATATCTGCGATCCACTTTTCATCATTGGGTATAAGTCCTTTTTCCATATCCTGTGCAAATAAATTACAAATGATACGTCTAAAATATTCATGCCTCGAATAAGATAAAAAGCTACGACTATCTGTTAACATACCAATGAATGTGGATACAACACCCATATTTGATAAAGCATTTATTTGCTTCTCCATGCCATCCTTTTGATCCAAAAACCACCAGCCTGATCCAAACTGCATTTTACCCTTTAAATTACCATCACTAAAATTACCACACATGGTTGCGAAAACCTCATTATCAGAAGGATTGTTATTGTATAAAATAGTTTTAGTTAATTCGTCACTTTGATCCAACGCATTTAAAAAATTAGACAAACTAACTGCTTGTGGATAATCGCCAATTGAATCTGTTCCGGAATCAACTCCAATACGAGCTACTAACTTGGTGTTATTATTGCGAATCGGGCCTAAGTGGAATTGTTGTACCCAGCCTCTTTTACAATACATTCTCGATAATGATAAAAGTATAGCACCCGAGAAACGCTCTGGCTGAGAAAAAGGTGAACTGTTTTTGTTTTTAATAAATTGAACAAACTCTTTTTCCAATTCCGTAGTTAAAGTAATTTGGGATGGCATTTGTGTAAATGCATGATCCGACACGCGACAACCATGTTGATGAAAATAATTAACCCTACTCTCTAATGCAATTAAAAAAGTACTGATGGAATTAATTTTTGTACCTGATACCTTTTCCAACTTTTGCAAATATTGTATAAACGCTTCCTTATTTAAAATATTCAAAGCCTTATCGGGTCTGAAAGTGGGTAACACTTTACACTTAAATCCACTTTTTGCTATTTTTTTATGATCCGCCAAATCATCACATGGATCATCGGTGGTTCCTACTAATTCGACCTTATAGTTATTTAAAATTCCTTGTGTTGAAAATTTATCTTGGGCCAAAAGTGTATTGCACTTTTTATAAATTGCACCCGCACTTTTTACATCTAAATATTCATTGATCCCAAAAGGGCGTTTTAATTCCAAATGTGACCAGTGAAATAATGGATTACGAATAGTTTGTGGCATACATGCAGCCCAGGCTTTAAATTTATCTTCATCAGTTGCATTGCCCGTAATTAATTTTTCATCTATACCCAAAGCGCGCATCGCTCTCCATTTATAATGATCCCCTTTTAACCAAATCTCAGTTAAATTTTTGAATTTTTTATTTTCTGCTATTTCATTCGGTGGCAGATGATTGTGATAATCAATAATAGGCAAATTGGCTACATGATTATGATACAATTTATTGGCCATTTTACTTTCAAGTAAAAATTGGTCCGTAAAAATGGTTTTCTTTTTTGAAATTGCCATGCGTCTATTATTTTATTATTTATTTTCTTCTAAACTTCTTAATATACCCAATTCAACACCTCTTAATTCCGCCAATCCTTTTAATCTTCCAATAGCAGAATAACCAGGATAGGTTTTCTTTTTCAAATCATCTAACATTTGATGTCCATGATCAGGTCGCATTGGAATATCTACCCCACGCTTTTGCATCACAAGAACGATTTCTTTAATCACCCCATACATATCCACATCCCCTTCTAAATGATTGTCTTCATAAAAATCACCTTGCGCGTTTCGTTTTGTACTACGCAAGTGTATAAAATTAATTCTATCCCCAAATTGCTTCACCATTTCTGGCAAATTATTATCAGGCCTAACGCCAAAGGAACCTGTACAAAAACACAAGCCATTACTCAAAGACGGCACTGCTGTTGCTAATGCTTGTATATCAGATGCTGTACTTACTATTCTTGGCAAACCTAAAATTGCATGTGGCGGATCATCTGGATGAATTACCATTTTAATTCCTGCCGCTTCTGCAACTGGAACTACTTGTTGTAAAAAATAGATCAAATGACTTCTTAATTTTTCAGCATCTATTCCTGCATATGCATCCAACGCAGCTTGAAACTGCTCCATCGTAAAACTTTCCTCACTTCCCGGCAACCCTTTGATCATGTTTTTTTGAATCAATTCTAGTTCAGCCGCACTTGCATTTTCAAATTTATTTTTTGCAATAGCTATTTCCTCAGCGGTATAATCTTTTTCAGCGCCTTTCCTTTTTAAAATAAATAAATCAAAAGCCATGACCGCTGCTTTTTCATACAACAAAGCCAAGGAACCATCTGGCATAGGATATTCTAAATTAGTTCTTGTCCAATCCATCACAGGCATAAAATTGTAAGTCACAATTTTGATCCCACAATGTCCAAGATTTTTTAAACTGATTTTATAGTTTTCGATAATTTGCAAATAGCCCTCTACTTGAGTTTTTATAGACTCATGCACAGGCAAGCTTTCAACTACTGACCATTTTAATCCAGCAGCGGCCACTAAATCAATTCTTTTTTGAATTTCTTCCACTGTCCAAACATCACCATTCGGAATATGATGTAATGCGGTAACAACGCCAGTGCAGCCTGCTTGTCTGATATCTGACAAAGAAACTGGATCGTTAGGCCCATACCAGCGCATGGTTTGTTCCATTCTGTTTTTTACATTCCCATATGAAGGGTAAAAATGATGTGCCATTATTTTAATTCAACTTTTATAATTTAATCAAATACAATCTCAACAAACATTTGCAATAATTAAATGATCGGCATTAAAATATTTTTATGCCCTCATTCAACGTATGTAAATTTTTATACCCCACTATTAATGGTGAATCCTCCATCCACGCCAATATCCATACCAGTCACAAATTTTGACGCGTCACTTAATAACCACACCAAGGCACCTATTAATTCATCTGGTTGACCAAATCTTTTGTAAGGTGTATTTCTAATAATCGCATTGCCACGTTCTGTATAAGATCCATCTTCATTGGTTAGTAAAGTTTTATTTTGACTTGTAAGAAAAAAACCAGGCATGATGGAATTGATTCTTATTTTATCACCATAACGATTGGCCATTTCAATTGCAAACCATTTGGTATAAATATCAATAGCCGCCTTACCCATACTATAACCCAACACTTTTGTAATGGCACGTTTTGAACTCACCGATGAAATATTAACGATACTTCCATTGCCTGTTTTTGCAATTTCAGGTCCAAAAACTTGCACAGGAATAATGGTCCCCCATAAATTAAGGACTAATGCATCCTTCATTCCATCAATATTCAAATTGAAAACATCTTCTGTGGGTTGTAAAACACCCGATGGTATATTTCCACCAGCGCCATTCACCAAACCATCTATTTTACCATATTTCCCTAAAATTTCATTTTTCGCAGAAACTAATTGTGCTTCTTCTAATACATTCACCGAAATAAAATGCGCATCCCCTCCATTCGCTTTCACTTCAGCTACTCTTTCATTTCCCTTCTCCACATTCTGACCTAAAATAATTGGAATCCCGCCCTGTGCTGCAATTCCTTTTACAAATCCTGCACCTAATACACCAGTACCTCCAGTAACCACAATTACTTTTCCTTGCAAACTAAACATATCCGATTGTCCCATTTTTTATAATTTAAAATTTTAAAAACATCTTTAATTTTTACTTCATTTATGATCCCCAATTTAAAAGATAAAATTATCTAAATAAAAAAGAGACCAAACAAGCAAATGATTTAATTAATTGTTTCTATATTGTTCAAATACAATAAGTTAAGTGCGGAGATACCTTCACTTAATGCAAGCACAAAAAGCCAATTAACTAATTTGAAAATTACTATATTTTAGACAAATTTGGAATTATTCAATCGACAAAAAAATAAGAAAACGATAATATTTACGCAAACGATGTAGTTATTTTAGTAAATTGGCATTTAATTAGGTGGTCACAAGTAAAATATCGCACAAACTCCATGGCAGCAGTCAATTTAAAGCAATTAGCAAAAATATTGAACCTTTCCATTTCAACGGTATCAAAGGCCTTACGGGATAGTCATGAAATTGGGGATGCCACCAAATTACGCGTTTTGGCGAAAGCTAAGGAAATGGACTACACCCCCAATCCATTTGCCAGTGGATTAAGAAGAAATAAAAGCAAAACTATCGCCGTTGTGGTTCCAGAAGTGGCCAATAACTATTTTTCATTGGCCATTAATGGCATTGAGCGTATCGCACAGGAAAATGACTACCACGTGCTCATCTACTTAACGCATGAAGATATTGAAAAGGAAAAAGGGATCATGAAGCATTTGGAAAACAAAAGAGTAGATGGTGTTTTAATGTCAGTAACGATGAATACCAGTAATCAAACTCATTTATCCGATTTTCAGCAAAAAGGAATACCCATTGTATTTTTTGATCGTATTTGCAATGAAATTGAAACTGCAAAAATCACCACTGATGATTACATTAGCGGAATGAATGCAACCAAACATTTAATTGAAAATGGATGTAAGAATATCGCTTTTCTATCCCTAGGAGATGAAATATCCATTATGCAAAAAAGAAAAAGTGGCTATTTAGAGGAATTACATAAAAATAATATGGAGGCCAAACCGGAACAAGTAATAAAATGCTGTAATGATGATGAGATGAACTACGATCTTATAAAAAAAAATTTGAGCGGAAAAAATAAACCAGATGGCATTTTTGCTTCCGTAGAAAAACTAGCCATCACCACCTATCAAGTTTGTAGAGAATTAAATATCAATATCCCCAAAGATTTAAAAGTAATATGTTTTTCAAACCTTGAAACAGCGTCCTTATTAAGCCCTTCCCTATCTACTATTACACAACCTGCCTATAATATCGGAAAAACCGCAGCGGAAGTCATGTTCAAATATCTAGATAAGAACAAAACCTATATTCCTAATGAGAATATTGTATTACAATCTACTTTGCATATTAGGGAATCGTCCCAACAAATTGTTTAATATTTATTTCACCAAGCAGAACCATTTGCAAGTTTAATTGTTATTAGTATATATGAATAAGATAATTATTGCGATTACGGGTGCAAGCGGTGCTATATATGCCAAATGTTTGATGGACGCACTAGTCCCACTAAATGAACAATACGAATCAGTGGGTGTGGTAATGAGCGATAATGCAAAAATGGTATGGGAAACAGAATTAGATAATAAAGATTATACTAAATACCCTTTTACTTTTTATCAAAAAAATGATTTCAATGCCCCTTTTGCATCAGGATCAGCGCAATACAATATCATGTTTGTGGTCCCTTGTAGCATGGGTACATTAGGGCGTATCGCATCAGGAATAAGCGATGATTTAATTACGCGCGCGGCCGATGTGATATTAAAAGAAAGAAGAAAACTCATCTTAGTAGCGCGCGAAACACCGTATAATTTAATTCATATTAAAAATATGGAAACCATCACATTAGCGGGTGGTATTATTTGTCCTGCAACACCAAGCTTTTATAGCAAGCCTAAAACAATGGAAGAACTAGCCATGACGGTGGTCAATAGAATGTTAGATTTGGCAGGCATTGACAATAAAAGTTATCGCTGGGGCCATACCCAATAAAAAAGTCCTACCCAATGAAGGATAAGACTTTTTAGTGAATACTGTTTCTATTTTTGCCTACCAATGTATCGATACAAAATTGATTGCTAATATTTGATAGCTGATTTTATATTAATCTTCCGCAGCCATTCTTCCTTTGAAATAACCCACTGACTCTGCAATTCCTGGCAAAGGATCTGACATATCTTTTTCATATTCGATACTACATATCCCTGTATATTTAACTTTACGTAGTGATTCAATGACTGCGCCAAAATTAATTACACCGCGGCCAAACTCAATTCCTTTTCCCTCTTTTGCTGCCGTATTAATGTCCTTAATATGCAAATCAAATAAACGATCCTTAAAGTCGCGAATCGCTTTTTCAGGTAATGTACCAGCGCGCAAAGAATGCCCAATATCAATACACATACCCATTCTTGCATCTAAATTTTTAACACGATTATATACATCTCCAGGTGCGGGATATAAAGCATCCTCAGGTCCATGATTATGTATGGCTAATTTAATATCATACTCCTTCACTTTTTGTTCTGCGTATTCAATTAAATCATAATTAGGAACGCCTACAATCATATTTACACCACATTTTTTTGCGTATTCAAATGTTTTATCAACCGCCTCTTTGGATTTCATGTAGATAACCCCTACCGTATAAATATTGATACCTGCTGCTTTATACTTAGCGATTGCCGCGCTAATTTGTTCATCTGTACTATTCAATGGCAAATGAATTTCTTTTAATGACATATTTGTCAGTCCAACGCGTTTCATCATTGCAATGGACTGATCCAAACTAAATTTTGCGAAACTGTAACCAGCCATCCCAATTTGCAAAGGGCTATTGGTGCTACTTATTGACTTAATTGAACTATTATTTGCATTTCCAATCACTGGCAATAATGCAGATCCTGAAATCCCTAAAATAGTTTGTTGAATAAATTTTCGACGATTTGACATGGCCTTATTTTTTAAAATGAAATGATAAAATTATTATTAAAACTGAAGTTACTATATTAAAATCAAAAAAATGTCCCCGCCCCGAAGATGCGAGACAGGGACATTTTAATAAAATTTGCGATTACTCCTGAATTTTATCTAATGCAGGTTTATTCGTTTCGGAACCGGCATAACCGATATTTTGGTTTATTTGGCCCAAACTATTGGCTAATATTGCAGGTCTAGGAATTGGCCATAATACATGATAAGGACTTATTTTATATTGATCCCCTCTCACATTTTTAATCCCTTTTCCGTAAAAATCATTCTTGGCCATCAATCTGTCATACCAGAAATTTGCTGTAGAAAAATTTGCAGCTGTATAAGATTTGCCACCAAATGATTTGCCTGTTTTTGCTAAAATAAAAGCAACTCTTGTTAGTTCAGTTTTTCTAGGCTCTTCATAATACAATTCTCGTCCACGCTCATCTAAGATTGTTCCTAAATCAACTTGAGACGCAGTATATGGCGAACATTTTGCTCTTGTTCTAACCATGTTAACATCTGCTGCAGCGGATGCTAAATCGTTTTTATACCAATAAGCTTCCGCTCTTAACAAATAGGTTTCAGCCAATCGAAATATATACCAATCGGAGTTACCCCCTTGATAAGGATATCTAATTTCATCTTCCACATATAACTTATAATGTGGCCATCCAAACCAAGTACGAATAGTATCACCCCCACTTACTAATAAGGAACCATCCGCTTTTCTAAGTTGAAGTCTTTGTCCATAATAAGGTGACTTTCCTTTTAAAGTGGCCGTATTATTGTACGTTAGCATAGTCATTTCCATCCAGTTTCTCGATAGGGTGTCATGTCTCAGATCTTTTGGATCATCCCAAATATATACAGTAGCATATGGAGTGGCTCTACAACGACCAATCCCGCGGCCGTAATCTTTCATATGATCAAATTCAACTTGGGAAGCGGTCATCCCCACTTTACCATCTGGCGTTAAAATAATTCCTGAAGATGAAAAAGGCAATGCTTGACGCATAACAGTAGTTCCATTTACGGTAGCAGACGGATCGCCATATCGATCAATTACAGAAAATAAAACCTCCGTATTGGCTGAACTATATTTATTATTTCGTCTGTGTAAATCCCAAATAACATTTTTACTTGCAATGCCTGCATCAACCCCAAATCGATTGGTCATTAACTTATATGTGCCATTATTAATTACTGCACTTGAAGAAGCAATTGCATCATCAAACAAACCTAATGCAAGATTTACCTTAGTTAATAAATGACCAACAGCCGCCCTATTCACTTCCCCTTTATTGGATACCCAAGGCACATTTAGCATCGCAAAATCAAGATCAGCCTTTAATCGTTGTAAAATCACCTCACGCTTAACCGAAGTGAAATCTAATTTTGCCGAACTAAGTTCCGTAAATGTAGTAGGCACATCCCCAAATTGGTGTACTAATCTATAATAAGCATAGGCCCTAAAAAAGTAAGCACGACCTAGTATACTATTTTTTTTATCATCTGCAATTGTTTTTACAGTAGCAATCCTTGAAGTAATGGTATTCGCTAAACGAATAATTAAATAATTTCTTTCCCAAAAATAGCCAATTCTGTTAAAGTCATTACTATTTAATTGCGCATCTGGCGTAATCAATACGTCCATATTGACCGCTGGGCCAAACTTATCAGTTGTGCCTTCAACGGCCATTTCAGAAAAAATGTTTTCTGTAATAATTGGCGCACCATCTTCGTAGAATTCTTGTCGTACATTTTTAGCGATACTCGCCAATGCAGCATTAAAACCTGACTCATCCTGAAGCGTATTTTCAGGAGAATAAAAAGACAAAGCCTTCGGTTCCAACCAGTCTTTGTTGCAGGATTGACCAACAAACAACACCATACACATAGTGAATAGGTATTGTAAATATTTTATATTCAAATTTTTCATATCCAATGATTTGTGTTTTAAATTAATAATTAAAATGTTAAGTTAATACCAAATGTACCATATGATGGAGTGAACCCTTTGTTTTCAGGATCAAAATACTCCCATGGCGAAACAACCAATGCATTTTGTATATTGAAATAAAACTTCAATGATTGGAATTTCATTTTCTCTATATATTTTTTAGGCATGTTGTAAGCAACACCGATATTATTTAATCTTACAAATGATGATTTTCTCCAAATATTAAATCCAATTCCAGAACCTATTGAGGACATCATCCTTCCGTAATCATTAATTTGATTTTCTGGTGTCCAATAAGGTCTTTTATAAAACTGTGAACGATCATAAAAACGATCCGTGTTAGCAGCTTCATTAAATTGTGAAAGTTGTCCTATTCGGCCATATAGTTGAAAAGAAAGATCCCAATTTTTATAAAGCGTAAATTCATTTCTTAAATTGAATGAAAGCTTAGGTGTAGTTCGACCCAAAAATACTTTATCATCCACTGTTAATTTTCCATCCTTATTGACGTCCTCAAGCTTGAAATCACCAGGTGAAAAACCAAAAGATTTTGCTGTGGCAGCTTCATCCACACGCCAAACACCCAATACGTTAAAATCCCAAACCGTATTGATGTCCTGTCCAATGAACCAACCATTTGCCCTATCATCCTTTTCCACATTTGTTACATTTCCAGTAGCATCAGTTACGGGAACTTTGCCATAAAGACTAATTATTTTATTTTTATTAGTCCATGCAGCTACTGTAGTTCTCCAAACAAAATTGTCCTTTTTTATATTTTCAGTGTTCAAACTAAATTCAAAACCTGAATTATCCACTTTACCTAGATTGGTAATTACACTATTAAATCCGGTAACATTAGGTAATGCTCTGTTCACCAATAGATCATTGGTATTTCTAATATAATAATCTAAAGCACCTGATATTTTACCCCCTTTGGTACTAAAATCAATACCAAAGTTGACCGAAGCTTGTCGTTCCCATTTCAAATTAGGATTAGACATATTGGTTGTTTGTACCGCACCAATAGGAATATTTACGCCACCTGGAGAGGTATATAAATAAGTACTTGCGGCAAGTTGCGCCAATGCGGAATAACGACCCACTTCACGGTTACCGTTTTCACCATAAGAAACACGCATTTTTAAATAATCAAGGACACCTTGTACTTTTTGCATAAACTTTTCATCAGAAATCACCCAAGCTAAAGCCGCAGATGGGAAAAATGCACGTGGATTACCTTGACCAAATGCAGAATAACCATCACGACGTCCTGTTAAGGTGATTAGATATTTTTCATCATAGGAGTAATTTAAACGTCCCATGATCGCATCTCCAGTTTGATATTGGTCATTCGCACTAATTTTTTGGATACTAGCTGCTTGTATACCATTCCAACCTAAGTTATCATTTGGAGAATATTTCTCAGCATTCATGGTACTTGAATAAAATTGAAACTTTTCCGCATTGAATAAAGCCGTTGCGTCAAAACTATGTTTCCCAATTTTTTTATTCCACATTAACAAATTATCAACCTGCCATTGAAAAGTACGGCTATCCGTTCTTTCGGTAATCCCACCTCTACTTTCTAGCAATGGTCTTTGGGAAGAAATATGTTGATAATTTTGAGACCATTCAAACCTTGGTGTATAATTGACTTGATAAGAAAAACCCAAAGGAAGTTTACCCTTCACATATACTGATCCAAAAAGGTTATTGAACCTGATAAGTCGTTTAACATAATAAGGTGTCATCAAAGGGTTTGTATTATTACCTACATCGTCATTTGGACTAGCACGTAGTCGTCCATCATCTTGAAACACTTTACCAAAAGGGATGGTACCTAACATATCTCCAATACTTACAGGAGTTTGACCTTCATCCCTACTTGCAAACTGCATATTTAAACCAAAAGTTAAATATTTAGCAATTTCAGTTTCTAAATTTAATCTTGATCTAAAAGTTTTAAATATTTCTCCATTGGACATGCCTTGATTCTCAAAATATCCTAATGATGTGTAATAGGTAGTATTTTGTGTCCTACCTGAAATACCAACAGTATGATCTTGCTGCATACCATTTTTATTCAAAATGAGTGATTCCCAATCAATAGGGGTACCATTCTTGTAGCTTTCAATTGAAACCGGCTGCATTCCAGTACCACCACCTAATCTTTGCAACCAAATACTTACGGGATCTGCACCAACTTGACCTGAAAGGCCTAGCCACTGATCTACGGTGAAACCATTAGGCAATTTTCTAGGATCCCACTCAAAATATTTCATACCTGGCTTAGAAGTTGAATCATACCCTCTCATACTATATCTCACATCTTGTCTCCAAGACAAAAACTCATCAGGACTTAGTAAACCAGGCCAACTAGAAATTCGATTCATGGTGTAATTGGAGTTGACTGTAATAATAGGCTTACCCATTTTACCCCTTTTGGTGGTAATTAGAATGACACCATTTGCTGAACGTGCACCAAATACAGCAGCTGAACTCGCGTCCTTAAGCACGTCCATAGTGGCAATATCATTTGGATTAATATCTGAAAGATCACCAGGATAAATTACCCCATCCAATACAATTAAAGGAGACGTAGATGCGGTCAATGAAGCACGACCACGAACTTGTAACGATCCACCACCCTTAGGAGTGGCACTAAAACCTACATCTAATCCAGGGGCGTTTCCACGTAGCATATCTTGAATAGATCTTGCATTTTCATTTTCCAATTGGGTCGCTTTAATTTGAACCACCGCTCCAGTAAGGTCTTTTTTCTTAGCAGTACCATAACCAACCACCACCACATCAGACAAAGAAGAAACTTGTTCTGTTAAAAAAACATTAATTACTTTGTTGTTTTTTACTGCAACTTCTGATGAAATAAATCCTACAGCAGAAAATACAAGTGTCCCATTATCCGGAACACTAATAGTAAACATACCTTTAGCGTCAGTAATCACTGCAGTTTTACTACCCTTTACTGCAACACTAATACCATCCAAAGGAGTATTACGACTGTCAGTTACTTTACCAGTTACAGTAATTTGCGCTAATGATAATTTGCGTGTTGCAACTTCCGCACTAACGGAGATAGCACTCGTTACGAAAAAACTAAATAGACCAAGCAGGAGTATGCTACTCGATATTAGTTTTTTTGATTCTTTTTTGTTTTTTTTCATTTAACTAAAGTTTAATTTATTGTTTTGCCTCATTACAAATGCAACAATCAAATGATAAATGGATATTAAGGTAAAACCGATATTACTTTTTAAAAAAAGCAAGAGAATTAAACCTTAGTGTACTAATTAAATCAAAGCGAAATAAGCAAGCAATCGTAAATAAGCACTATCAAAGTATAAATTTTATTTTATATTTGAAATATTTTAAATAACAACTTGTTAACATATAACGAAATCGTTGTAGTAAATTTCTAGCTTTACAATTACTATTTTAGTAATTTAACTCTAATAAAATATCATGAAAAAATACATCTTCAAGTGGATCGGGGTTATAACAATTTGTGCAATTAGTAGTTCATTTAATTCATTTTCAAACGATTATAAATTAACAACTAGAAGTACCTCTATAAATAAATTCGCGACAATTAAATATAGCAATTTGAATGAAGTTGCAAAAGACAAACTTGCCGGTAGTCAGGTTTTAGTATATACTAAAAATGGGAAAGGATATGTGCACGATAATATTGCCTCCGCAGTTGCATGTATTCAACAGTTGGGCAAAACCAATAATTTTAAAGTGGATGTTTCTGACGATCCTACGGTATTCTCTGAAGCAAATTTAAAAAAATACCAGCTACTTATTTTCACAAGTACGAATAATGATGTTTTTGATAATGATGAACAACGCGTTCACTTTAGAAGATATATTGAAGCAGGTGGCGGATTCGTAGGCGTGCATTCCGTTACGGGCACGGAACGCAATTGGACTTGGTTTAAAATGATGTTAGGAGAAACATTTTCATGGCATGCAAAATTTCAAAAATTTAGTGTAAAAAACTTAGCGCCTTCCCACCCTTCCATGAATGGTGTTCCTAGTTTATGGACAAAGGAGGATGAATGCTATTTTGGTAAGGAATTATATCCTGGCATTCAAGTTTTAATGGCACATGATTTATCAAGCCTAGATACCACCCAAAAAGCGATGATCGTTAAAAATGCAGGCTCTTTTGCAAACTATTATCCCGCAGTTTGGTACCAAAATTTTGAAGGGGGTAACATTTGGGTGACCGCTTTGGGACATGCAAAAGAAAATTACCAAGAACCTACCTATATTAATCATTTATTACAGGGAATAAAATATATTGCAAATCAATACAACGGGTTGAATTATAAAAATGCAATTGCCGTAAATAGAGATGATCAATTAAAAAAATAATGAAATCATTAAAATAAAAAAAATGAACAGACGCAACTTTGTTAAAAACAGTTTGAAGGCAAGCGCCGCAACTACCATGGCTGTGACAGGCTTTCCTACCATTGTTCCTGCATCAGTTATTGGTAAAAATGCGCCTAGTAATAAAATTAATATTGGTGCCATTGGAGTGGGTCGTATCTCACGTGACCATGACATGAAAGAAACCTTACCATTTGATCAAGCACGCATCATGGCAGTTTGTGATGTGGATAGTAAAAGATTAGCTGATGGTAAAAAATATGTCAATGATTATTATGCTGCAAAAACTGGCAAACCTTATGAT
>Ga0315899_10002955_pt1 | contig 18608 bp, 15 predicted proteins | sample LakEriMetagenome_2_FD_203518 | JGI IMG/M metagenome (GOLD analysis project Ga0315899, IMG submission 203518) | Freshwater fungal communities from buoy surface, Lake Erie, Ohio, United States - Buoy 4 MA112 | ecosystem: Environmental > Aquatic > Freshwater > Lake | place: USA: Lake Erie, Ohio... | reverse complement strand
ACGCAAGCATTACAAACGCCCACGTCCAAAATGTTTTGAAAGGTTTCATGTTATTGAATTTGGTCAAATAAGGTGGGCAAAGGTGGCCTAAATGCGCTTGTCCATTGTTAGGAGAATGTTTCCATTCCTTGAATTCTTATGAACATTGAATTCACTAAATAATTAACAATGAAGGAGTACAGGATAGCAGGATAGTAGGATTATAGGGAGCCAAAGCGCCTGTTATGTTATAAAGCTAACCTTTCGACATTCAGGTCTCGGTGTGTTTTACAGGAGAGATTCTAGGAGTATAGGATTGGAGGATTATAGGGAATGCGGCCGCCCCCTATAATCCTACAATCCTGCTATCCTGTAATCCTCCCCCAACTATCTTCGCGCCTCAATTCTCACCCCCATGGACTACAATTTCTCGGACATTGAGCGCAAATGGCAACAGCGCTGGAACGATAATGACACGTATCTGGTAACGGAAACGGCCGATCGCCCCAAATACTACGTGCTCGACATGTTTCCGTATCCAAGCGGCGCCGGATTGCACGTGGGGCATCCTCTGGGATATATTGCCAGCGACATCATCGCGCGTTACAAGCGACACAGTGGGTTCAATGTGCTGCACCCGATGGGCTACGACAGCTTCGGGTTGCCGGCAGAACAATACGCCATTCAAACAGGGCAACACCCCGAAATCACGACACAAACCAACATTGCACGCTACCGTCAGCAGCTCGACCGAATTGGCTTTGCCTATGATTGGAATCGCGAAGTGCGCACGAGCGATCCGGAATACTACCAATGGACCCAATGGATTTTCGGACAGATTTTCAATGCATGGTTTAATAAAGACACCAACAGAGCTGAACACATTAACACGCTGATTGAGAAATTCACGCGCAATGGCACATACGGCGTGAATGCCAAGCAGGACGACAACTGGTATGAAAATATTCCGAAGGAGAAGTTCTTTTTCGGCAACCATTTCGAAGGCGAATTCACTGCTACCGACTGGAAAAGCATGAACGAAGAGCAACAACAGCTCATCCTCATGCACTATCGCCTCGCTTATTTGGCCGATTCTGTGGTCAATTGGTGCCCCGCGTTGGGCACTGTGCTCGCCAACGACGAAATCAAAGACGGTGTGAGCGAACGTGGCGGCCACCCCGTGGAGCAAAAGAAAATGCGCCAATGGAGCATGCGCATTAGCGCTTATGCCGAGCGACTGCTTCAAGGGCTCGATACCATTGATTGGAACGAGAGCATTAAAGAAGTGCAGCGCAACTGGATTGGCCGCAGCGAAGGTGCTTCAGTGCAATTTGCAGTCGATGGTCACGATGCGCACATAGAAGTGTTCACCACCCGACCTGATACCATTTTCGGAGTCTCATTCATGACGCTCGCGCCCGAACATGAACTTGTAGCGCGCATTACCACCGACGAATACCGCGATACCGTAAACGCATACGTCGAAGCCGCAAAACTCAAAACCGAACGCGATCGCCAAAGCGAGGTAAAAAACATCAGCGGGCAATTCACAGGCGCATACGCATTGCATCCTTTCACAGGCGATAAAATACCGGTGTGGATTGGCGACTACGTGCTCGCAGGATACGGCACAGGTGCGGTAATGGCGGTACCCTGTGGCGATCAGCGCGATTATGATTTTGCGAAAAAATTCGCATTACCCATTCCGAATATTTTCCGTGATACAGACATCAGTGAAAAAGCAGAAGCTTCGAAAGACGCTGTGCTTGCTCAATCACACATGCTCGACGGACATAGCTACAAATCCGCGATGCCCATCATCATTGCAGAACTAGAAAAGCTAGGCGTCGGAAAAGGGAAAATCAATTTCCGCATGCGCGACGCAGTGTTCAGCCGCCAGCGCTACTGGGGCGAGCCGTTTCCAATCTACTACGAAGGCGAAATTCCGCGTTTGATTTCAGATGATGAACTGCCGGTTGAGCTGCCCGAGGTCGATAAATATCTGCCTACGGAGAGCGGGGAGCCGCCGTTGGCGAGGGCGGTGGATTGGTATTATAGGCCTCACCCCCAACCCCTCTCCAGAGGAGAGGGGAGCGCGTCATCCATGGCCGATGAAGAGAGCCCTTCTGTAACCGCGGAGAATTCTGAGACGTATTCTGTCAATGGCGAGGCTGATATTCATGATAGGGTTCGTCATTGGCAAACCGCCAATAAAGCGACATGGTCTAAGTTCAAAGAATTTGGAAGAACCAATCGCAAAAATCCAACACAGGCGGAAGACGTCATGTGGCAGAACCTCCGCAATAAAAAACTTGGAGCTAACTTTCGACGACAACATAGTATCGGTGAATTCATCGTTGACTTTGTTTGTCTTCGAGAAAAACTAGTCATTGAAGTTGATGGTGATTATCATAACGAACAAGAGCAAAAGGAATACGACGAAGTAAGAACTGTGTATCTCGGATTTTTCGGATATCGTGTCATCCGCTTCACCAATGAAGAAGTAATACATGGATTAAATGCTGTTCTTAAAAAAATCCACGAAAATCTAACTCTAGAAAACACGGAAGGCGCTTCCCCCCTCTCCCCCGGAGAGGGGTCGGGGGTGAGGCATCACCGCTTCGACTTCAACACCATGCCCGGCTGGGCGGGATCCTCGTGGTATTTCTTGCGCTACATGGATCCTCGCAACTCAAAGGCATTTGCCGATCGCAGCAAAATCGACTATTGGAATCAGGTTGACTTATATATGGGCGGTGCAGAGCATGCCACAGGCCACCTGCTCTACTCGCGCTTCTGGACCAAAATCCTTTTCGATCTCGGCTACATAGGCTTCGATGAGCCCTTCAAAAAGATGATCAACCAGGGTATGATTCTCGGTCGAAGCAACCACGTGTACCGCATCATGGGCACGAACAAGTTTGTAACCGCGGAGCTAAAGGACCAATACGACACGCAACAGCTCTATGTCGATATACACATTGTCGACAACGATGTGCTCGATACAGAGGCGTTCAAAAAATGGTTGCCGGAATATGCAGATGCCGAATTCATATTGAACGAAAAAGGCCAGTATACATGCACCTATGCCATCGATAAAATGTCGAAGCGCTGGTTCAATGTCGACAATCCGGATGAGCTGTGCGAGAAATACGGAGCCGATACTTTGCGTCTCTATGAAATGTTCCTCGGACCCGTTGAGCAAAGCAAACCATGGGACACAAAGAGCATCAATGGTGTGCACAATTTTCTTCGCAAGTTGTGGCGTCTGTTTCACGATCAGGACAACAACCTTCAAATCAGCAATGAATCAGCTTCGAAGGAAGAATTGAAGACGTTGCATAAGACCATCAAAAAGATTACTGAAGATCTAGATCGCTATTCGTGGAATACATGCGTAAGCGGATTCATGATTTGTGTGAATGAACTTCAGGATTTGAAATGCAACAAGCGCGAAGTATTAGAGCCACTTCTCATTCTCCTATCTCCTTTCTCCCCGCACATTGCAGAAGAATTATGGGAAAAATTGGGACATGCAAATTCGATTACAGAAGCTGAATGGCCTGTGTTCGATGAGTCAAAAATGAAAGATGACTCATTCGACTATCCCGTTTCGTTCAATGGAAAAACGCGCTATTTCCTGCCGTTAGGTGTTGAACTTTCGGGAGCGGATGTGGAGGCTGCCGTTCGCGCCAATGAACAGACCGCTCGCTATCTCGAAGGAAAAGAAATTAAGAAAATAATCGTAGTGCCAAAGCGCATTGTAAACGTGGTGGTTTAATCTTTGTGACAACCTCCGGATGCGCGCCTCACTTCGAACGAAAATTTACCTCGCCATGCTTGCCATGGTGACAATTTCGTTTGCGGTGACGTATACACTCACCATTTACGATCAATATGAGCACAATGACCAGGACAATGAGAGGCATTTCCTGGATAAAGAGCAAGCCATTCGCGCATCGATGGAATACTTCGTTATTCAAAACGGAGGATACATTCCGGCCGATTCGGTAGTGTCCGTATTCAGTGATAAGGTGTGTGAATTGAGTGATGTGCACAATGTGTTCATCGCGCTATTCGATTTGAAAGGCCGCTATCTTATTTCATCCAACTTCATTGAAATGGATACACTCGACATACCGGAGTCGGTGAATTATTCCATATTGAAACAACTTTCAACCGGCAACGAACGCGCCTACGTAGACCGCAATTTCGGCAAGGGGAATTATACGCTTGCTTACTGGTACTTCAACGACTCCAAAGGGAAGCCGATGCTCATTGCCAATGTAGTCTACGAAAAATCCTATGACCGTATCAGTGAGCTGAAATCCTTTCTCCGTGAAATCAGCACCGGCTACATCGTACTGTTCCTATTAGCTGCATTGTTGGCCTTTTTACTCTCGAAAAACATTACGCGTCCGCTCGACATTATTACACGCCGCATCCGAAAAACAAAACTGGGTGAGTACAATGAACCCATCGACTGGCAAGGGAAAGACGAGGTTGGCGAATTGGTTAAAGAGTACAATCGCATGCTCGCGCAACTGGAGTCGAGCGCATTAAAACTCGCACAAACCGAACGCGAAAGTGCATGGCGTGAAATGGCTCAGCAAGTAGCGCATGAAATTAAAAATCCGCTTACACCGATGAAACTGCGCATGCAACAGTTGGTGCGCACGTGGAAAGAACAACCTGAAGGATTCGATGATCGCTTGAAAGCCTTTAGCGAAAGTATGATTGAGCAAATTGACGCGCTCACACGCATTGCAAATGAGTTTTCTCACTTTGCGAAAATGCCTAAGTCGCAACTGGCAGAAACAAATTTGCGCGAACTGTTGGAAAAGGTAATTGCGCTCTATGGCGACCAGGAAAACGTGCAGCTTTCTTTTCACAGCATCGGCCAATCGAATTATTCGGCCATGATCGATAAAGATCAACTAATTCGCGTGCTCAACAACCTGATCACAAATGCTATTCAAGCCATTCCAAGCGATCGAAAAGGCAACGTGAGCGTATGTTTACGAGCCGGTGAAAAAGGATTCCTCATTCGCATTTCTGACAACGGTGTGGGTATTTCGAATGAAAACAGAAAACGCATTTTCGTTCCCAACTTCACTACGAAATCTACGGGAACAGGATTGGGCTTAGCCATGGTCAAAACAATCGTAGAACAAAACAACGGACGTGTATTCTTTTGGAGCAAAGAACAAAAGGGCGCTTCGTTTTTCGTGTTCATACCGCATCCAAAAGGGTGATGCTCTTTGCTTTATTTTCGTGCCATGCATGAACCCTCAGAACTAGCGAAAAAACTTGAACATTACTTCGATCGACTCTGGCCCATTTGCAGAAGCATAACGGGCAACGGCTTGCGACAATCGATGGATATTCTTCAAGAGGTCGTTCCACTCATCAAGCACGAAATCCCCAGCGGAACATCCGTATTTGACTGGACCATTCCCAAGGAGTGGAACATCGCAGACGCCTACATTCTTTGCCCTGACGGAAGAAAAATCGCTCAGTTCACTTCCAACAACCTACATGTCGTGAGTTATTCAATTCCAATCAATCAAAGCATTGGATGGAATGAACTACAGCCGCATCTGCATCACATACCCGAAATGCCTGATGCCATCCCTTATATGACCAGTTATTACAAGGAAAACTGGGGATTTTGTATTACACACAATGAATGGAAAACACTGCCTCGCGAAGGAGAGTATCGCGTCGTAATCGAAAGCACATTAGCTCCCGGAAATCTAACCTGGGCAGAATGTGTGCTCCCGGGTGAAACAGAAGAAGAAGTGCTCTTCAGTACCTACTTGTGTCATCCTTCCATGGCCAACAACGAACTGAGCGGACCGCTTGCTCAAGCATTCCTCTATGAAAAACTGGCAGCGCTTCCGAAACGCCGATACACCTATCGTTTCTTGTTTGCTCCGGAAACCATCGGTGTCATTGCATTCCTTGCCGAACGCGGTGAACTATTGAAGAAACAACTCCAAGCAGGCTATGTGCTTACCTGTTGTGGTGATGCCGGCGAGCTCACCTACAAGCGATCCAAACATCGCACATCACTAGCCGACCGAGCAGCAGAGCATGTCCTTAAACATCACTACCCGAAGCACAGCACCATAGAATTCGCGGTGGGCGGAAGCGATGAACGACAATATTGCTCTCCGGGATTCAACTTGCCCGTAGGCTCGCTGATGCGCACCCCTTATCAACGCTACAGTCAGTACCACACGTCGCTCGATAATAAATCATTCATTTCATTTGAAGCCTTGGCAGAAACAGTAGAAGCGTACTTCAACATCTGTAAAGTGCTCGAAGAAAATGTCTGTTATGTCAACCAAATCTCACATTGCGAGCCGCAACTGGGCAAACGAGGACTCTACCCTTCGAGTGTTGACCCTCTCTTCAACCGAGAAGAAACCCACAGACTGCTTCACTTCCTAAGTTTTGCAGATGGAGATAGGGATCTTATTGAAATTGCAGAATGGCGCAACGAATCGGCCTTGCTTTATCAAGGATTAATCGAAAACTGCAAAAAAGCAGCCCTTATTTAAACGTAAATTCCAACTACCTTTGACCGGCTGCAAGGTCAGAAACCACACCTATGGAACTGGTTCCCTTTTCCGTCATCAATGAATACCTGAAAGAAAAGCTGTTGCATTCCTCGCGCTACAGCAGTGCTTCCTATTCATTTCTAAAGATTTTCCAACATGGACTTTACTTTCACTTTACCAAACAAAAGCACAAGGTAATTTTCAATTATCTGCGCTTTCCAGTTTGGTTTCAAGAGTTTGTTTATTGGGTAAAATCGAAGAGAAAGGGCCATAACGCATCCCAGACGTACTCATTGAAAGAATACGTCATTCTTGACCCAGGAAGAGTCGTTCCGGGGCACGACAACCAATGGCACTCCATTTATTTCGATAAAATCGCCGCATTGATTGGCCGCGATAAGCTAACTATCATCAACCAGCGAGAGGGGACGAACAACCAGGCTGACTATACCCTGAGAGGTATCATGCATCGAATCCCCTCGCTTGACGGACTAGAGCGCTCACTGCTGAAGGAACTTAATGAATCGCTCCAATTCGCGAGCAAAAGCAAGCAGTTCTCCTTCACAGAGATGAGCCAAATTCGATCCGCCATGCACATCTTCTTCGAAGAGTTTCGAGTTTATTACAACCTGCTGAAAAATCAACCTACGAAAAAACTCCTATTCATTTGCCACTATCACAACGAAGGACTGATTGCCGCTACAAAATCGCTTGGCATTGAGTGCATAGAGTTTCAACATGGGCTCATTGCGTCGAATGACCTCTACTACGTTTATCACGAACAATTTGCTTCCGTGATCGGAAAATCATTCTTCCCCGAGAAAATCCTGGTTTACGGGCCTTATTGGAAGCGAGTTCTCGAAAATGGTTGCGAGTACCACTCACATCAAATTTTCATTGCCGGCGACTATCTCTATCGCACCAATCAGCAAAAAGCGGCTGCGATCCAAAAGGAAAACCTCATATTGGTTTGTGCTCAGAAGAACATGCACGATGACTACACTCATTACGTGAAACAACTCATGAGCCACATGTCTGTTTTCCCTGAATGGAAGGTTATCGTGAAACTTCACCCGTTGGAAAAAAACAAAGACGAATACTACCGCCTAGAATCGCTTGGTGTAGAAATCCGGGATATCGAAACTCCGCTTGATACCCTTTTGGGAATGGCTAAAATTCAAATCAGTATCTATAGCACCACTTTCTATGACGCTCTTGGCTTTGACGTGTGTAATTTCTCACTTCAGAACTATGGCTCCATGAGCGATTATGCTGCCGATATGATAGCGGAAAGCGTTGCACTGCCGCTGTTAGTTCATGAAAACCCGATACATAAATTTCTTGAAAAACAGGAGTCTTCTTCGCCCCTGGCCCCTCGAGAAGAAGTATACTGCCCATTCAATCCATCCATAGTCGCAGAAGCTATCGGGCTGCATCAAGTTGATAATTAAGTTAATTCTGCATCCGTGCAACTCCTTGTAATGACATTTGTCTTCTATTTTTGGATAACAATACACCAAAACATGAAAGCACTTTGTTTATTCTCGGCATTTCTTTTAAGTGTGCTCTGCGCGCTTGGGCAAAATGAAGATGCTTCAGGATCCATATTACTGAATCCTGTATCCATGGTTAACTATGCCAACTTGACTACTTCCCAATGTGGAACTACGACCTATAATCTCGGCGTATCGACTTCATCTCAGATGCCTGCCGCTATCTCGGGAATCATGGGCAACGATGTTTGGTTTCATTTTGTGGCTGTAGCCGAGGTTGCTAAAATCAAAGTGTGTAACCCAAGCGCCTTCGATGTTGCGCTCGAGCTTTGGAATGCCGGAGCAACCGGAACTCCTATTTCTGCCTCGAACACTAACGGGTCAGGACAAAAAGAAGTAATTTGTGCTTCTTCACTCGTGGTAGGAAATACCTACAAAGTGCGCGTCGGGCGAGCCAACTCTAATGGCGCCGGCACATTCAATATCATCTACGAGCACCTGGCCGTAGAAATCAGGGCCAACTTCTTTCCAGACCCTCCCGGCTCAGCTACGTGCTACGACTTCTCTACCAACTTTCAACGCACTCCTATTACTTACAGCGTTGGAAACACGCGTTGGAAATTCGTTGATGGAAGCGGAAACGTTTATGGTCCATACACAGGAACGTATCTTTTCAACTTTGGACAAGCACCTGAAATTTGTGAGACGCTCTCTTCCGTTACTGCCTACGTTGAAGTGCAGGCAAGCGATGCCGATTGCGGCAACATCTGGTGGGGTTATTCCGTGGCCCGGCCCATGAATATTTGTGCACAGATTTGCCCAACCCTAAGCGCTTCCGGTGGAGCTGTAAACTGCGGTGGAACCATTTGCGATATTTTCAACAATTCGGTAGCGGCATCCAATGTCGGAACCGGTTTTCAATACCAATTTCGGTTCGTTACAGACAACGGCCAAACCGAGTTCATCACTTCGTGGAGCGCATCTCCCATCTTTACAACAAGCACCAACCCATACGTAAATTATTTCCGCTACGGAAAAGTTTATCAGGTATACGTCCGGGTGAAAAGATGCAATAGTAATCCCACCTGGTGTGGGCCTTGTATTTTCAACTCTTGCGGATTCCCTTATGCCAATATTACATCGGTCAATGCGACTAGCGGACTTTCCAATTACTGCCTGTGGCGCAATAAGCAAGGGCCAAACATGGAAACATCTGCTATCCCCGGAATGGACCAATACCGATTCCGACTTATGCCGGTCGACGCCTGTGCATCCAACCCGTTTATACCTACCGGAGGAGCGATTACTACAGGCTGGGGAAGCAATTATTTCTTCTACCCTGCCGCACATCCAATAACACTCAATCAGGTGTACATTTTGCAAGCTCAATGCAGGGTACTACCGGCAACGTATACCAACCCAAGCGGACAAACCGCTACAATTCCGGGTCAACAATCAGACTGGGGATGGCCTTGCTTTGTAGGCTTCCGAAGCAGTGCTTCGCCGGCAGCCGGCTCCACCATTAGTTGTTGCTCTTTCCCCACCCCTTCCTCTATGATGCTCCCGGAAGAATACTTGGGTGAAAACAAATGGACAGAATTTTACGAGTGGGAAGAAGAACCTCAACCAAACATCGCATCAGGGAAAATTACCATCATGAACACGAATGGTAACGAGGTTATCGTCAATTCATCCGAATCACTTCTCTTTGGTGCAGCTCAATGTGAAATATACTCCATGAGCGGACAATTGATTCAGTCTGGACTGGTGCCTGCAATTCATGAAAGTGAGATTGTAAGCATTACCACCAGAGAAGAGTTACCCAACGGCATTTATCTCATCACGCTTTCTACTCCGGAAGGAAGAGTAACAGAGAAATTCCTTGTAGCGAGATAGGATTAAAAATTCAAGACCAACTGCTCAGGCAATAGGGTAAACGACATGCGGTGGTGTTCGCAGGCTCCATGCGAGCGAATGGCCTCGCGATGATCGGCTGTAGGATAGCCCTTGTTCTTTTTCCAGGCATAGACCTCATACTTCGCGTGCAGGGTTTCCATGATTTCATCGCGATGCGTTTTCGCCAAAATTGAGGCCGCCGCTATCGACCGATAGATGCTGTCACCTTTAATAATGCACGCGTGCTTTATTTCCGGATATGCCTTGAAACGATTGCCGTCAATCAATAATAACTCGGGCCGTTCTTTCAATTGATCGATGGCTCGGTGCATGGCCAAAAATGAAGCATTGAGAATATTGATTTCATCGATTTCTCGCTCCGACACGATGCCAACAGCCCAGGCCAATGCCTTCTCTTCTATGATGGGGCGCAACAGCTCTCTGTGTTTCTCACTCAATTTTTTGGAATCATTGAGCAAGGGATGATCAAAACGTGGGGGAAGAATAACAGCCGCTGCGACAACAGGACCCGCCAGGCAACCTCGACCAGCCTCATCACAACCGGCCTCCAACATACCCTTTTGATGATATTTCTTCAACTCGCTCATTTCTGAGAAACCGTCATTTCGATTACGCGCCAAAAGCGCTCAGCTGATTGATCCCAATCGAAGGAAGAGGCACGCTTCAGACCCGATTCTATGCACTGATTTCGCAAGGATTCATCACTACTAATGCGCTCCATCGCCTTTGCAATTTCCTCTACGCTAAAAGGATCGACCAACACAGCGGCATCACCTGCCACCTCCGGCATCGCTGTAATGTTCGAGGTGATGACCGGAACACCGCTTTGAAAGGCCTCTACAATGGGCACTCCAAAGCCTTCGAAATAGCTCACATAAACCAGCGCCAACGCTCCACCCAACACATTGCACAATTGCGCCTGTTCCAGATGCCCGGTGAAGATCACATCAGCGCCAAATTGCATCTCCTGAAGTGTCGTATCGAGCAATTCATTCTTCCAAAACCGTCGCCCAACCGTTACCAACTTCACCTTTCTTCCCGTGTTCAATCTGAATTGATCATACGCCAACAAGAGACGCTGCAAATTTTTGCGCGGATGAATAGAACTGATGAAAACGAAATAGGGCTCCCCTTGCGTTAGACTATTTCTCACCTCTGTGCGCTCTCTTTCGCTTATAACACGATAGGCTTGCTGCGCAGCATTGTGCACAACGTGGACGTTGGAAGGATCCACTGAATAGTGCGCAACAATGTCGTTTTTACTGAACTCACTTACCGTAATTATTGAATCAGCCTTCGCGGCAAACAAAGGTGTTTGACTCCGCAAATAGCGGGCAATGTGGGCGGGTAAGTCTTGCGGATAATGCTCAAAATTCAAGTCATGAAGCACAACAATTTGCTTGCAGTTGGTGCGCAATGAGAGCATCATGTCGGGAGATACAAATATGTCTGCCCCAATTTGCCGCAGCTTGCGAGGCACCATCCAATTGTACCACAAACGAAACAACCAAGGGTGTCTTGCCTGCGGCATAACAACATGGGCGTGCACGTTAGGAGCAAATACGAAAGCCGGATCGAATGGCCTGTCAAATAGGAAGTGGAACTCATGCTCCGGATGGGCACGAACAACTCTTGAGATAATTTCATGCGTGAACCAACCAATGCCGTCGAGCTTTCCTCGTAGCAATAATCTCGTATTCACCGCAATCTTCATGTGCCGAAATTAAACCTTGTACTACAAAAAAAGGCCGCCCTAAGGCAGCCTTCCATATTGTTACCGAAAGAATGCTGTTACAGACGAACAGTACCCTTGTGACGACGCTCGCTTGATACAGACAATTTCTTACGACCTCTCTTACGACGAGCTGCCAGCACCGCGCGACCTTTAACAGTAGACATGCGCTTGCGAAAGCCGTGCTTGTTACGACGCTTGGTATTCGATGGTTGGTAGGTACGCTTACTCATGACTCAATTTTTTAAACGATTTTACACAATTATCCCTTTTCGGGGGCGCAAATATACTCTGCCTAATTCATTTTTCAAGCTAACACCGGATTTTTTTCACTTGCCATGACCACACTCACTGATAATCAGGCGTTTTACTAAAAACCAAGGTCCTCCTTTCTTATTCTTTGGGTGAACTCTACAGGTACCGTTTTAGTTACCAAAAAAGCCTTTGCTGTTACGGCACCCTTCCCCTCAATCACCAATTCCTTCTTGAATACCAATCCAATTGCTCCTCCCACGAGTTTGGGAATACTGGATGGCTCTGCAGTGCAGGTAAGTTTTAACAGCATCTTTTCTTCGCCATTCAGAACTGCCAATGAAGGAAGCTGCACTTTACCCAGGCGGGTGCCCTCCAGGAAAAGGTCGACTTCCGACTGCATCAAGGTAATCTTGTATGGATTCGGATTGTATAGCTCCACATCAAACTCACAAGAAACTCCTTGTGCATTAAAACTCGTAAAACGCGTATCCTTTACACCCTTGAACTCTACGTCACGGTATAGTCTGCATCCTTGCAATGTTAGGATTAAGAGCAACAATAACCCGTATCCTCTTTTCAGTACCATTACGATTGAGCGAAATAGTGATGGAAATACGGGATGGTTTCGATGCCTTTGAAGTAGTTGAATACCCCGTAATGCTCATTGGGTGAATGCAAAGCATCGCTATCCAATCCAAATCCCATCAATACAGTCTTTACACCAAGCTCCTTCTCGAACAAAGCAACAATCGGAATAGATCCGCCGCCACGAGTTGGTATTGGTTTCTGGCCATACGTCTTTAGCATTGCATCGCTCGCAGCCTTGTAAGCTTTGGAGTCGGTTGGCGTTACAACCGGCTCACCACCGTGGTGCGGACGTACTTCTACTCTCACACCTTTCGGAGCGATTTTTTCAAAATGTTGCTGGAACAGATTCGTAATCTCATCGCTCACCTGATTGGGCACAAGACGCATCGAAATTTTCGCAAACGCCTTCGATGGCAAAACGGTCTTTGCTCCTTCTCCTATATATCCTCCCCAAATTCCATTGCAGTCTAATGTTGGGCGAATTCCGGTGCGCTCAATCGTGCTATAACCCTTCTCTCCCCATACCTCATCGATCTCCAAGTCGCGCTTGTATGCTTCAACATCGAATGGAGCTTTGTTCAGCTCCTCGCGCTCAGCGGCCGACAACTCCTGCACTTTATCGTAGAAACCGGGAATGGTAATGTGGTTGTTTTCATCGTGCATGCTGGCAACCATCTTCGCCAGTATGTTGATCGGATTGCACACTGCACCTCCGTATACACCACTGTGCAAATCGCGGTTAGGGCCCGTCACCTCGACCTCGAGGTAACTCAATCCGCGCAAACCACAATCGATAGAGGGCGTGTCGTTTGCGATAATGGAAGTATCGCTGATCAGAATAACATCGCTCTTGAGTCGCTCTTTGTTTGCTTTCACAAACGGACCCAGGTTATTGCTTCCGCACTCCTCTTCACCTTCAATCATAAACTTGATGTTGCAAGGAAGCGAGTTCGTTTTCATCATGGCTTCGAAGGCCTTCACATGCGAAAACATTTGGCCCTTGTCGTCGCATGAACCTCTTGCGAAAATGGCTCCTTCAGGATGAATCTCCGTTTTACGAATAGTCGGCTCAAACGGTGGTGTGTGCCACAACTCAAACGGATCGGCCGGTTGCACGTCGTAGTGGCCATATACGAGCACGGTTGGCAAAGAAGCATCAATCAACCTCTCGCCATACACAATGGGATGGCCGTTGGTAGCACAAACCTCTACGTTGTCGGCACCTGCATTGCGCAAGTGCTCTGCAACCTTATCGGCACAGCGCGCTACATCGGCGGTATATTTTGGGTCGGCACTTACGCTCGGGATGCGAAGTAATTCGAAGAGTTCGTCCAGAAAGCGTTGCTTGTTTTCCTGAATGTATTGGGTAGCTTTTTCCATATCCATTTATTTGGGCCACGAATGTAGTCTACAATCAAATTTGTTTTGTGAAACAGGAAAGAGTGCTGAAATTCGCCGCGCATGGAAATACGACCGCAACCATCTTTCGACAATACCGAAATTGCTTTCAGTGGCAAAACAAACGGTGAACTGAAACGCGCCTACTGGCTTTTCAAACTAATCGGAAATCCGGCGCTGGTTGTAGCCGGTCGCATCTTCACAAACGTTGCACTTACGCTGCGTATTCCCATTGGATGGGCGCTTCGAGGCAACATCTTCAAACAGTTTTGTGGTGGCGAAACCATCGTTCAGTGCGGGCTCGCTGTTGAGTCGCTTGGAAAATTCGGCATCGGCACCATCCTCGATTACTCTGTAGAAGGCAAAGAAAGCGAAGCCGATTTCGAAAACACCAAAGCCGAAATCATACTGACTGTGCAAGAGGCGGCTCGCAAAGGATCCATTCCGTTCAGCGTTTTCAAGATAACAGGCATTGCTCGATTCAGCCTTTTGGAAAAAGTGAATGCCCAGCAATCTCTTTCCGATACTGAAAAACTAGAATGGGAGCGTGTGCAGGCGCGTGTCGATGCGATTTGCGCTCAGGCCGCACAACTTGCCGTACCTATTTTTATTGATGCGGAAGACAGTTGGATTCAGGATGCGATTGATGGATTGGCCGACGCGATGATGGCCAAATACAACACATCAAGCGCCATCGTTTACAACACCATTCAACTCTACCGTCATGACCGCCTTGCGTTTCTAAAAACATCGCATCAAAAAGCAGTTCAGCACAAATACTTTTTAGGTGTGAAACTAGTTCGCGGAGCTTACATGGAAAAAGAGCGCGCACGAGCAGTTGAGCTAGGTTACACCGACCCCATTCAACCCAACAAAGAAGCGAGTGATCGCGATTTCGATTTGGCGGTCAACTATTGCCTGGACAACATCGATCGTATTGCGGTTTGTGCCGGCACCCACAATGAGAAGAGCAGCCTGCAACTGGCCACGGCAATGGAAAGCCGCAACATCGCTCGCAACGACAAGCGTGTGTTTTTTGCGCAGTTGTTCGGAATGAGCGATCACATTAGCTACAACCTGGCGAACGCCGGATTCAACGTAGCGAAGTATTTACCTTACGGACCCATTCGGGAAGTCATACCTTACCTCATACGCAGAGCTCAGGAAAACACTTCTGTGAAGGGTCAAACAGGAAGGGAGCTCACGTTGATTTTGCGCGAGATGCAACGCCGGAAGGTGAAGTAAAGAATCGTTGCCAAATTAAAATCGCTCAGCCCCTAATACTTGGGGTTCAAATTGCGCACATACTTCTCCAGCAATGCAGCAGTACCCAGGCCTGTTAGCGCTCCTAGAAAGTCAGCCAGCCAATCCAACAAATCGCATGAACGCTCATCGGTAAATGAATACTGCACCCACTCCAGGCATGCCCCGTATACAGCGCATCCCAGCGCAATCATGAGAATCGATCTTCGGATTTCTCTTTTCGAATCACGCGCTAACAAACTGATTGCAGCCAGCAGAAAGAACAGCACGCCGTGTATCCATTTATCAGCGAAGGGAAAATCAAAACGACTTACCCGTTCAGTATCGACCGGCGCAACGTGCACCACAAAAACAAAAGCCGCCCAAATCCATTGGGCGGCTCTGAAGAGTTGTTTATTTCTAAATGAGCTATTCATTTGCTCATTAAAGTTCAAGCTTAAAGTGACGCTTCGTATGCTGCCGCGTCCATCAAGTGGCTCATGTCGGCACCGGCGTCCATTCTAACTTTAATCATCCAGCCACTTTGATAAGGGTCGTTATTCACAGAAGCCGGATCGTCAGCCAATGCTCCATTCACCTCTACAATAGTTCCTGCAACCGGCATGTACAAATCGCTCACGGTTTTTACTGCTTCCACCGTGCCGAACACTTCGTGCGCGGCAAATGACTGTCCGTTGGTTTCGATTTCTACAAATACGATGTCGCCCAATTCACCTTGGGCGAAGTCAGTAATGCCAATAGTGGCTACATCACCGTCGATGCGCACCCATTCGTGGTCTTTCGTGTACTTGAGGTCTGCTGGAAAATTCATAGTCGTGTTTTTATTCTGGGTCAAATGTAACGCAATTGGAGGTACGAAATGTGAGGTGGAGATAGGCCATTCCTTTACCCCCAGGTGCAACCCGCACGTTTGGAAGGTGACGTCCCGCGGGCTTTGGGGCCAAAGGGGTGCACAACTCCCAAGCCCGAAGGGCTTTATTTTAGTGTCATCCGAACGCAGTTCGGATATCGCGTCCGCTTTTCAAATACCGCCCGCTCACGCAGCATGCGTCACAAAATACATTTTCATCTTGCCCTTTCCCTTCGCGTCTATTTCGCCGCGATACTCGCATGCAAATTGATCTTTGATTAGCATGTATGTACTTTCACTAACATTGATCTTGCCCGGCTCACCAGCTGACTCCATTCGGCTGGCCGTGTTCACCGTGTCGCCCCAGATATCGTACTGGAATTTCTTTACCCCGACGATACCCGCTACGACCGGGCCCGTATGCACACCAATGCGTATTTCGAAAAAGGACTCTCCTCGTGCTTCGCGTTTCCGGCGCTGCTCAATCATATAGGCATTTATTTCCATTGCGGCCATAATCACATCGTGGGCGTGTGTTTGGTTGGTCTCGGGTAAACCTCCTGCAGCCATGTAAGCATCGCCTATAGTCTTAATTTTTTCAATGCCGTATTTGACGCTGATGGAATCGAAGGCGGAGAAATATTCGTGGATTTGACCAACAAGCACTTGTGGTGTCATCTTTTCCGATAGTTGGGTGAACCCTTTAAAATCGGTGAAGAGCACGGTTACTTTATCAATCAACTTCGCTTCAGCTTCACCTCGTTCTTTAAGCTCTTCAGCTACTTGCTCGGGAAGGATGTTGAGCAATAGTTCATCGCTGCGTTTTTTTTGTTTTTCAATTTCTTCCTTCTGCCTTTGGACTTCATCCTTCTGATAAACTGCAATTTGCAATGCTTCCTCAACCTCTAACTTCAGTTGGATGATGCGCTCTTTTTCCTGATGGATGGCGGCACTTTGTTCCCACAGCAATTTGTTCTTTTCATTGATTCGTAATTTTTCGCTCTCAAGCTCGGCCTTTTCCAGCCGGATATTTTCGAGTTCTTCATCCATTTCCTTGCGCTGAATGAGTAGTTTCTCATTCATTTCAATCAACATCTTTTGCCGAAGTGTATTTCTTTCGTCGCTCATGATTAGAAGGAGATGAGTTTACTAATACTGACATAACTTAAAACAAGTGCCATGTTAATTGTATGTCGGCTCTTTTGATGGAGTGTATTGGAGTTGATAGTGCGAGCTTCAAGTATGTTAGGGGTTGTGGTTTGAACCCCGTGAAGCTCATTAGTCGCGTGTAATATTCGGTGATTGTCCCCAGTGGCGAAGCTGTAAATGCGCAAAGCAGCTTGTTGGCTACTCACCTCCTCTTTCATGTACTCGCTTAGCTTAAGCATGAGACATAACCAAATTATAGTAGCTACATTATTCATATCGGATTGAAGAGGAAATTTTAAACCCCTTCTTAGAGCGAAGTCCGAGGCCCAAACCGATTTGAAGGTAGCTCATTTTAGTTGGCGAATCGGCATAGAACTTATTGATTTGAGGATCTACCTCCCAAATCATGTTTTTATTTGTATATGCGAATAGTGCGTTTTGGTATGAAACGAAAAGACACAATTCGGCTCCATTGGCCGTGTTATAAAACCTATATTTTAAATCCAAACCAACAGTCCAATTGTATTTTGTGCGTGAATTCATCAGATCTAAATAAGTCTTCGCAGTTGAATTGCTTGGGGTTTGTGAAAGTGAGTCAATTGACCCATTGAAAGCGTAATCCGGCACATTCGAAGTAATTGAGCCGAAACTAGAGCGCAGCTTCATAAAGGTGAAGGATGGGCCAAAGGAGAGTTTACTGGGTGTGTGCCCTTTTTTAAACCTTTCCAAATATGAATCATATAATAAAGAGACTTTTGTGTGGAAAAAACGTGAATCCTCCTTGAGTTCTGATTGGTAGATTCCATTAGTATGTATAACCGTTCGCCGAAGGGCGATGTCACACCATAGTGGCGTGATTCCACAACTAAAATTTTTGAAATTACGAAATATGAAAAATCCAATTTCAGTGTTAGATTTCGTCCAATCACGCGATAATGATTTCGAATAGTCAAAATCTTCGTGAAGCGTGGCGTTTCTTATATTGGTAAAAAAAGGAAGTGTAAGTGGAGTAATTAGGCCAAATGAGTATTGCGGCTCTATGGTCTGGTTCTCAACGATTGTTCTGAATAAAAATGAATGATCCTTTGCTGAAGGGCGAAAGTGATTATTGAAGCAGAGCAATTCCGTTATGGTAGAATCTGCTCCTCGAAAATCCTCAAGAATCAACTGAATTCGCGCTTTGTATTCGAGAAGGTTTTCACCCATCCAACGCATACTCCAATTCTTATTTATCTCGTCTTTTCTGAATAGGAGCTGATTGCAAATGGCGAGTGCTTCGATGTACTTTCCATTAAGAAACAGCTCCGCTACCTCATTGTAGGAGGCTAACCAATTATTTTCTTGTTTAATGGATGAAGAGTAACTCAAATTAAAAAAATGTTCTGCTAATTCATGGCTCGCGGACTGTTTGCTTTCAT
>Ga0315899_10002953_pt1 | contig 18618 bp, 16 predicted proteins | sample LakEriMetagenome_2_FD_203518 | JGI IMG/M metagenome (GOLD analysis project Ga0315899, IMG submission 203518) | Freshwater fungal communities from buoy surface, Lake Erie, Ohio, United States - Buoy 4 MA112 | ecosystem: Environmental > Aquatic > Freshwater > Lake | place: USA: Lake Erie, Ohio... | reverse complement strand
CAAAAAATCAGTTACTATTTACGTGTAGTTATTCAGGAAATGCTGGATAACCACGAAATTGACCTTGATCCTTATTATCATGCATTCTCAGACAAACGTTACCTTGGTGATTTCCGCTTTGTATTGATAGAGGAAGAGATAACGCAGGAAAACGAATTGCCGCTGTTGGACAATTTTGTACTCAATCTGTACGGAAAAATGAAGTTTCTGGCCGGCAGACCCGAGAAATGGTTTGGATTGGATGAAAGCATGGTAACCAAAGAACTGGTGCCTGTGATCATTAAACGCACCAAAGACATCAAACTTACCCGTATAAAATGATTGTGAAAAAGCTTATTGTACTTTCCCAAGCATTAATTTGTCTTTCTGGTTTTGCCCAAAAATCTCCTTTTACCCTGGAAGATATTTTTTTGAAAGGGACTTTTAAAACTTCAGGCATCGCCGGATTTAACGTGATGAATGATGGGTTGCATTACACAGAACTGATTACCGAATCCAATGGATGGCCCAAACCCGGCACCCCTGCCCCCCGCTGGCGCATTATCAAGCGCAAGTTATCGAACGGAGACAGTGCCGGAATTATCATCAGAAGCTCAGAAACCACCATCGATTTAGTACCGGACCGCTACACATTCTCCCGGGATGAGAAATACCTGGTGATTACAGCTGCCACAGAATCCATTTACCGCCACAGTACAAAATCCCTTGTTTTTCTGGTAGACTTAACCAATGGAAATTCCCTGAAAATCAGCGAGCAGAAAGCCATGTATCCGGAGTTGAGCCCCGACAACCGCTATCTGGCCTATGTGCGCGACAATAACCTGTACACGTTTGACCTGAAAAACATGGTAGAAAAAGCGGTGACCACAGACGGACAAAAGAATAGCATTATTTACGGCGCCGTAGACTGGGTGTATGAGGAGGAATTCAGCATGAGCAGGGGTTTTGAGTGGTCGCCCGACAGTAAATATCTTGCCTATTACCGCTTTGATGAAAGTGGGGTTAAGGAATTCAGCATGGATATGTTTAGCGGACTTTATCCATCGCAGGAACGCTGGAAATATCCCAAAGCAGGAGAAGACAATTCAGTAGTTGAAGTGTATGTGCACGAACCCGGAACGGATAAAAGAATCAAAGCAAACATTGCCGCCGGAGACCAGTATCTGCCCAGAATCCTATGGACTCAGGTGCCTGGACAGTTAAGCATTCAATGGCTGAACCGCACCCAAAACGAATGGAAACTACTGTTTGCCAATGCCAAAACCGGCGCGGTCTTAACGGTGCTGTCAGAAAAGAGCAAAACCTACATTGATATTCACGACAATCTGTATTTCTTCAAAAATTCTCCCGGATTTATTACCACTTCGGAAAAAAACGGATACAATCATATTTACCGTTATACCCCCACCAAAGTACTGAATCAATTTTCGGAAAAACCCGTAACCCGCGGCAATTATGATGTTTTGGGGATTAACCACGTCAATGAGTCCACCGGGCTGATATACTTTAACAGCAGCGAAATTTCACCCACAGAGGACCATTGCTACAGCATTGACCTGGCAGGTAAGAAAAAGACAGCCATTACCCCGGAACCGGGCCATCACAGTGTATCTGTGCTGAACGGAGGCAGATTTTACATCGATGCTCACAGCCGTTTTGGTGAGCCAACGGCTTTTTTACTGAAAGAATTTACAAAATCAACCCTCAACAACAAGCCCAGGATACTGGAAGACAATGCCGAAGCCAAAAAAACCATTGAAAACTATGCCTTTGGCAGAAGCGAATTTGGCATGGCCACCACAGACAGCGGTGTTTCTCTGCACTACTGGATGATGAAACCCCATGATTTCGACCCAAATAAAAAATACCCCGTGCTGATGTTTGTATATGGCGGACCCGGGGCCAATACCGTGAGAAACAGCTGGGGCGGACGAAACTATCTCTACCATCAGTACCTTACGCAGAAAGGTTATATTGTGGTGAGCTTCGATGGCCGCGGAACAGGCCACCGGGGTGAGGTATTTAAAAAATGCACCTACCTGAACCTGGGTAAACTGGAACACACCGACCAGACTTCTGCTGCACGCTGGTTGGGCAAATTACCGTATGTGGACAATGACCGCATTGGCATCTGGGGATGGAGTTTTGGCGGTTACATGAGCAGTCTCTGCATTACCAAAAGCGCCGATGTTTTTAAAACAGCAGTGGCCGTTGCACCGGTTACCAGCTGGCGGTATTATGACAATATCTACACCGAACGATTTCTGCGCAAACCCTCAGAAAATCCAGGGGGATATGACGAAAACTCTCCCATTCAGTTTGTGAAAAACATCAAGGGGAATTACCTGCTCATCCATGGCACCGGTGATGACAACGTGCATTGGCAAAACAGCGCTGAAATGATTAACGCCATGATCAAAGCCGGTGTGCGCTATGATGCGGAAGTTTATCCCAACCGCAATCATGGCATCGGCGACAGGAACGGTCAGTACCACCTGTACAGACGAATGGCAGAATACATTTTGGAGAAGCTCTAACCGTTTTATTTGTAATTCTCATTTTTTTTACCTATATTAGTAACTATGAAAAATATAATCATCCTTTCCGTTCTGATCTTTTTGGGCCAACAAGTCATGGCACAAAAGGTGTACAAGACATCCTACAAAAGTGAAGCCGATAAAATCATCTTCGTAACCGATTACAAAAGCGAGGCGGATATGATTGTGTACGAAACCCAATATAAGAGCGAGGCCAAACCATACAGCGGTATCTGGTTCTGGACACAATACAAAAGCGAAGCCGACTGGAAAGTGTTTTTTACCAAATACAAAAGTGAAGCTACGCTGAAGATTTACATCACCAAATACAAGAGTGAAGCGGGGATGAAATAATTCCTCATTCTCAGCGTTTAATTATTTTCTTCATACTTCATGTATACAAAGTATAAAAAAGTATTGCTTACGGCATTGTTTGCCTCCGGAATAAATTTGTATTCACAGTATTTCCCGCTGCAGTCTGTTAGCATATATCCCAACCAAGACAAACCCCTTTTTTCATGCGACACCAATGCAGTTTTTTATTACTGCGGCAGTCCTGACTGGATTATCTGGCATTCACCGGCCGACTGCGATACCCTTAGAGGGATTGGATATTATGACGGGGTGCCTTACAGTGGTTCTGCAGAATATAGAATTGAAGACCAAATAAAAGCCAAGGTAGAATTTAAGGAAGGATTACCTACACAAATATTGACATATTACAGCAACGGAAAACCTTTGTTTGAAGGCAATTATGTAGATGGTATAAAGCATGGAAAATATGCCGTTTACAGCGAAAATGGCAGTGTTTACCGGCTATTTAATTATGAGTATGGCAAGTTAACAGGCCATGGCGAAAGAAGATGGGAACTTAGGGATTTTGGTGACAGTGAATCATATTTTATGGACACCTGCTGGTATATCAATAATAAGAAGCATGGTAAAAATGTAAGTTACCGAAACGATCCAGAGCACTATGGAAGCAGAAATGGAAGTATTTATGCCATGAGTTATTACCAAAACGGATTGTTACACGGTGAAAGCATGGTATGGTATGTAAATGGTCAGCTGAAAGAAAAATGGATGTATAAAAACGGAAAGGTTACCGGGAAATACATTTGTTGGAAACCTGACGGAAGTCTTTTTTATGAAACTGAATTTAAGGACGGAAACGGAGTTGTAAAGCAATTGTACCAGGAGGGAACCTGGATTAAGACCACCAAATTCAAAGACGGATTACCTGCGGAAGACACTCCAAATATAGAGGAGGCGCCGGAAGAGTCTAATCCTGAAAAATAATACAAGCTGAACCAAATTTCATTTTTTTTGTTTAATGAGTATGAATCTTAAACCCGGAGACAAAGCCCCTGCGTTCAGCGCACCCGACCAAAATGGCCAGACCCTTACCCTGAATGATTTTGCAGGCAAAAAGCTGGTTTTATATTTCTATCCCAAAGACGACACCCCCGGTTGTACTGCTGAAGCATGCAGCCTTCGCGATAACTATGACGCCCTCCTGAAACAGGGTTATGCCATTTTGGGTGTGAGCCCCGACAACGAAAAGAAACACCAGAAATTTATAGCCAAGTACGAACTCCCTTTTGCTCTGCTGGCTGATACCGACAACAAAGTAGCTACTGATTATGGGGTATGGGTAGAAAAAAGCATGTATGGTAGAAAATACATGGGAATAGCGCGTACCACGTTCATCATCGATGAAAAGGGAATAATCAGCGAAGTAATCGAGAAGGTGGAAACCGCAAAGCATGCGGCACAGATCCTGAAGTAAGTCCTTTATTTTAGTGTTAATCCCTTTACTTCCGTACTTTTGCGGTTAGGAACATGGGGAACTTGAATCAAATCGGAATCATTGGCAGTGGCAGCTGGGCTACCGCCCTGGTAAAAATCATATCCGAAAAGCCCCAGGTTTCGGTTAGGTGGTGGATTCGTAACAGCGAAACCCTGGACTATATCAAAGAATTTCACCACAATCCACGGTATCTGTCTTCCGTAAAAATAAACCTGCAAAAAGTATCCCTGCACGGTGATCTTCAATCCATGATTGAACAATGCGATGCTATTATTCTTGCGGTACCATCTGCTTTTCTGCACGAAGCCCTGCAGAACATTTCACTGCCAAAAAACAAGATCTACATTTCAGCCGTTAAAGGCGTAGACCCAACAACCCGATTGGTGATAGCCCGGTATCTGGAGAACCGACATGGCATTTCACCGGAAAACATCGGTTTGATTGCGGGACCCTGCCACGCAGAAGAAGTAGCCCTTGAAAAGCTAAGCTACCTAACCCTTTCAGCCACAGAAAATGCATTGGCAGCGCAAATAGAATCTTTGGTTCAATGTCGCTACATCAACACCTGCATTAATAATGACCTGTATGGGGCAGAATATGCGGCAGTACTCAAAAACATTTATGCCATAGGCGCGGGCATTGCTCACGGACTGGGCTACGGCGATAATTTTCATGCCGTTTATACGGGTGCTGCCCTACGGGAAATGGAGTTGTTTCTGGAAGCCCTACACGAAACCCACCGTGATGTGAAAGATGCCGCCTACCTCGGCGATTTGCTGGTTACCTGCTACAGTCAGTTTAGCAGAAACCGCACTTTTGGCAATATGCTGGGCAAAGGATACAGCGTTAAAAGTGCCCAACTTGAAATGAACATGATTGCTGAAGGATACTATGCTACCGGCAACATTTACCCCATTTGTAACGAAAAAAATATCCCTGCACCGATTATCGAGGCGGTGTACAACGTTTTATACTCCAATGCCAATCCTGCCGTGGTTTTTGGCCAATTGAGCAGACAGCTTTTTTAATACCTATTGTTAATTTTACATTAACTTTATGTTTGCGTAAAACTACGTAATCTTAAACTCATGGTAATACTTGGGTAACCCCGACGGGGTTGTTTTGAAGAAAGAATTACTCAAACGAGATTATGAATCGCATTGTTGCTTATTCCCTGCTAATATTCAGTTTCAGCAGCCTCTCAGCTCAAACGGGAACCCTCACCGGAAAGGTGCAATCAGACAACGGAAGGCCGGTAGCAGACGCCAAGGTTTTTGCTGTAGGCAACAGCGATACGAGCCGAACTGATATGGACGGTTTGTTTTTGTTGAAGCTGAAAGCAGGCAAATATGTCTTCCATGTTGAAAGCCGCCTTTTTCCGGAATTCACCGATAGCGCTGTTATTCTTGAAAACCAGGAAACCTTTGTATATCCTTTGCTCAGCAGCATCAAGGATATGGGGGTAGCCACCGTGAGTGTATCCCGCAAGCAAAAAGAAAATACCATTGCAGGAGCCATCCGCTCCAAGCAATTATCGGTTCAGATGGTGGAAGCCATTTCAGCCGAAGATTTCAAACGCACCACGATTCGTACCTCTGCCGATGCGATGAAACGCATACCCGGTGCCACCATCATGGAGGGGAAATTTGCCAATATCCGCGGTATGTTTGACCGCTACAATGCCGGTTATTTGAACGGCGCTCCCCTGCCCAGCACAGAAAGTGACAGAAAAGCATTCTCTTTTGACATTATTCCGGCTACCCTGCTGGATAATATTGTGGTTATAAAAAGCGGCACACCTGACCTGACGGGCGATTTTGGCGGTGGTATTATTCGCATTAACACCAAAAGTATCCCCGAAAAATTAACCCAAAGTTTCAATCTGGGCTTCCAGTATAACTCCATCACCACGCTCAGGCCCATTGAAATGTTCAATACCTCTACCTCAGAGTATTTCGGAATACCCGGTGCAGACCGCAAATTGCCCGCCATTTCTGACAACATGAACCAAAACAAACCTGCTGAATTTCTGGCAGCAGAATCCAAAAAATTCAACAACAACTGGGATCTTACCACCACAAAACCCATGCTCACCCCTCGTTTTAACTACACCATTGGGGTGCCCTTCAAGCTCCCCAAGAAAAGGGAAATCGGTTTGCTGATGAGTGTGAATTATTCGGTAACCCAAAAATACAGTGATGGTTTAATTAATAAGCAGAACCTTGAAAACAATGCAACCGAAAGCCGTTTTGAGGATAAATTATTCACCTCCAATGTGCAGAATGGGGGTATCGTGAACCTGAGTTTCAAGATGAATAACCGAAACCGCATTGACTGGAAAAACCTGTATACCCTGAACTATGATGCCGCCAGCATTCTCAGGGGCGGTTATTACAACATGATTGAGCCTCCTGCATTCAGGGCGGAAGGATATTCCAACCAGGTAAACTACAACCGCCTCGCCAGCACCCAGCTGAACGGAACACATGTTTTCGGTACCAAACAGAATACGCTCAACTGGCTCGTTAACTATGGCAATACGCACCGCGAAATTCCTGATTTCCGGATTGCACAATACACCATTGATACCCAGTCAAACAACAGACAATTAGTTCTGAATGACTTTTTCAATTCAGGATCAGGCAGATTCTTCTCAACCCTAAACGAAAACACATTCTCTGCCAGTGTTGACATGCAGCATAGCATTACCACCGGCAAAATCACCAACAATATTAAGTATGGTTTTTTCAGACAAACTCGCACACGTACGTTCAAAAGCCGCGAATTTGTATACGGTCCAGTTAACCAAACCATTAACAGTAAGAACCGACCCGCTGAAGACCTCAAAGAAGAAAACATCAGTGCATCAGGACTTTACCTGATTGAAAAAACCTCTGTGGATGCCGATGAATATAATGGTAATAGCTCATTGAATGCAGGCTTTTTAATGATGGAACACCATTACCCCTTGTTCAAAACTGCCGGCCGCAATCAGATGTTAAAAGTAATCTACGGGATGCGCGTTGAAAGGTTCAATCAGTATCTTACAAATGCCTATTTTGACAAACTGGGCAAAAGACTTGCAGAGGGTGACACCAATACAGACCTGCTCCCTTCCATAAACATCATTGCACCTATTTCCGCAAAAACCGGCCTGCGCATGGCCTATTATAAAACGGTAAATCGCCCGGAAATGCGTGAAATGGCTCCCTTCAGTTTCTATAACTTTAACCTGAATTCTGAAATTATTGGGAATACTCAATTGAACAGAGCACTGCTGCACAATTTCGATATTCGATATGAGATATTCCCCGGCAAGGAAGATATGTTCAGCGTGGGTGCCTTCCACAAACGCATCATCAGCCCCATTGAGTTTTCGCTGGAAACAAGTCAGCCCGGTATTCGCACATTCAGCTATCAGAACGAGAGCAGTGCTGAAATTCAGGGTGTGGAATTTGAATTGCGAAAAAGCCTGAAATTCCTGGGTAGGTATTTGGCACCGGGACTATTTAATTACATGTCGTTGTACGGTAATTTTTCATTAATCAATAGCGCGGTTCAGTTCAAGCAATCAAACAGTACCCAAAACCGATCACTGCAGGGTCAGAGCCCCTATGTTGCCAACATTTCATTGTTCTTTGAGAACAAAAAAGGCCTGCAGGCAAGCGTGAATTTCAATAAAATCGGAGACAGAATCGCATACATTGGTGTGGCCAAAGATGTTCAGCCCTTTGGCAGCGATATTTATGAATTTGGACGCAGCATTCTTGACTTTCAGGTGGGCAAAAACATGAACAAAGCAGGAAACCTAAAACTCACCTTCGGAGATGTTTTAAGACAGGCAACCGTTTTCTACCAGGATATCAACGAAAACAAAAAGTATGATGAGACCGGCGATAATACGCTGTTCAAGTTTACCAATGGTATGACCATCACCCTTGGATATTCCTACACCTTTTAATAAAACTCTGGGTTTCATAAAAAATCCCGCCGAATTGGCGGGATTTTTTTATTTAGCTCTGGGCACCCAGGCAATTTCTTCACCACCACCCAGCTTATCCAGGTAACGGGCCAAGGTAAATAGATAATCGCTGAGTCGATTGAGGTAAGTAACAATCATCCCATCAATCTCTTCATTATCGGAAAGGTATACCACCAGACGCTCTGCCCTCCTGCATACACAGCGGGCCACATGAGCATGCGCCCCCTGTTGTGTGGCACCGGGTAAAATAAAGTTTCGTAATTCAGGGAGGCCGGCCGTCATGCGGTCAATTTCATTTTCCAGAAACACAACATCTTCATCATACAACTCGGGCAATATCATTTTGCTGCCGGGTGCCGATGCAAGGTAAGAACCAAGCGTAAACAAACGATCCTGAACAGTACCGATGGCGGCAATTACTCCCGTGTCGTTTGCACCGCTTCGAATCAGCCCCAGATAACTGTTTAACTCATCTACCGTACCATAGCTTTCTACCCTTATGTGATGTTTCGAAACCCTGTCGCCTCCCAGTAATGCGGTCTTACCGTCATCACCCTTTCGTGTATATATTTTAAATGTCATGTGTGTTTTGTGCATGGAAGTTACAACCAAGTCCATGGAATTGTTTTCAGTTTGGTATAATTCACTTGGAAATGTGCAAAAAATTGCTTATATTAAGTTATTGTTTTTGGTAGGTTAAAATGATAACCCTTAGTTAACTTTATCGTGAAAATGTGCTAATTGAATCTGGGGTATTTTGTATCAAAATAAAAACCCTATATGAAAAAAATTACGCAATTGTTTATGCTGACCGGCCTGAGCGCTATGGCAGCCCAAGCTCAGTTTATCGAGCAAGTGAATTACATTGGTGCATTAGAGTCGAATCCCGCAAAAGACTGGACTACTGGCTGGACAAATTTCAATCCTCAGCAGACCAGCTATGCTGCCATCACTGATGACACAACCCTGAACGCCATTGCAACCGGAAGCGGTGGTATCAAAAACATTAACGGAACCCGCACCCTTAGCGCTTCAACCGTTTATGGTCTGAAAGGCCTGATCGTAGTTCGCAGCGGTGGTAAACTTATTATTCCTGCAGGTACCGTAATCCGTGCAGAAGCGGACGTAACTGCTACTCCAAAAAATTATGCAACTATCGTAGTAGAGCGTGGTGGTATGATTGAAATAAACGGCACCAAAACCAGCCCGGTTGTAATCACCAGTAACAAGGCAGTAGGCAGCCGTGTACGTGGCGACTGGGGTGGAATCGTTATTGCTGGTAAAGCCAAAAACAACCAGGGCTCTGATGTTCAGGTTGAAGGCTTTAACAACGTAACTGCCGACCCTAACCTGGCTAAATTTGGTGGTACAGACGATAACGACAACAGCGGATCGATCACATACCTTCGTATGGAATTTGGTGGTTTGGCTTTCGAACCCAACAAAGAAATCAATGGCCTTACCCTTGGTTCAGTGGGAAAAGCTACTACCCTGCACCACATTCAGGTTTCTTTCATCGGCGATGACGGATATGAGTGGTTCGGTGGTAATGTAAACGCAAAACACCTGATATCTTACCGTATCACCGACGACGATTTCGATACAGATTTCGGTTGGGGCGGTGCAGTACAGTTTGGTATTGCAGTAAAAGATACTACCCAGTATGACCTTACCTACAATGCCCCAAGCGGCGCCAGCACAAGCGAAACTTTCGAAAGTGATAACGACGCTGCCGGTTCAGGCAAAACTCCTTACACACGTGGTGTTTTCAGCAACATGACCGTTGTAGGACCTGTAAGCATCGGTTCTACCTACAGCGCTCTGGGTACAGTGCCTAAGGCGGCTTTCCGCCGTGGTGCCCGTATCCGTCGTAACAGCCGTTTGAGCGTTATTAACTCAGTATTTATGGGTTATCGTAACTTCCTGATGTATGACGGTGACAGCTCATTGACTGCTTCAGGTGCTAAAGACAGCAGCTTCAGAGAAACCATGCTGTTCCGCAACAACCTGATTGTAAACTCAGCTGCTGCTGCTTCAGCCGGTTCTACCAATACAGGTCTGGTGGAAGTTGCTTCTGCCAATGCTTCTTCCCTGAACCGTTTTGACGGTTGGGTTAAGTCTGCTGCCAACCAAAACAAAGTTAATACCGTTGCATATACTGCTAAAACTGTACTGGAAGATCCTCAGAACGCTACAGCTCCTAACTTCCGCCCTGTTGCAGGTTCACCTGTTGAAAATGCATCTAACTTCACCTACAGCCGTCTTACTGAGTTCGGCGTATTCAATGGTGTTAACACCATCGAAACCGTAACCGGTGTGAACGTATATCCTAACCCTGCTCAGGAGAACATCAACCTTGAATTTGCTTCAGCTCAGGGCTTTGAAGCTTCTGCCAAGATCGTTGACCTGACCGGTAAAACTGTAATGAGCATTGGTAATGTGCGCGTAAACGGTGGCTTAAACACCATCTCTGCTAACGTTAGCAACATCAACAAAGGTATCTACCTGATTGTTGTTGAAGGTACAAAAGGCCGCATCAGCCAGCGCTTCATTGTAAAATAATCTTCATAGGTTTAGTTTTGAAAGTCCCGCCTGAAAAGGCGGGATTTTCTTTTTATACAAACCTACCTTTGCTTATCCAGATGAACTTGCCTGAATTAATTGACTTGTTTCACACCAACGCCGATGCGAACCTGGCAACGGCAATGTCGCGTTACATGAAGAACCACTTCCCTTTTTTGGGAATTCAAAAGCCATTGAGAAGCAAACTGGAAAAAGATTTCATCCAAAAAAACAAAAATCTTAAATTCACTATCCTACAAGGTTTGATTACTGAATTATGGAATCTGCCCGAAAGAGAGTTTCAGTATACGGCCATGGAGCTCATGATCCAATCTAAAATATGGAAACATAGAGAGGCCGTGAACTTGCTGTTTCAGTGCCTAACCCACAAAAGCTGGTGGGATACGGTGGATATATTGGCGGGCAGAATGGTAGGTGCGTATTTTATGACCTTCTCTTCGGAACGAGACGGATTGATAGAACAATGGATGAACAGCGAAAATATCTGGTTGAACCGGACCACAATCATTTTTCAGTTGAATTATAAAGCTGAAACCGATGAGGGCTTGTTATTTGCCTGCATTGAGAATTTCAAGGACTCCAGGGAATTTTTCATCAGAAAAGCCATAGGATGGGCATTGCGGCAATATGCCAGAACCCGCCCCGATGCGGTTTTACGTTTTGTAGAAGCGCACGACCTCAGTCCGCTGAGCAAAAGGGAAGCCCTGAAGCATTTCTCCAATAAATAAAAAGGGCCCGTCGTTGGACGGACCCTTTTGTTATGATGCTATCGCTGTAATCAGGAAGTTTTATTTGGTGGCTTTCAGCGAAATGGCAATTTCCATTTCCTTATTCACGATACCGTCTTTCACCTTCTTTTGGGCGGCTTCAGCCAGACCCAGGTTTTTGCTGTCGTAGTTAATACCCCACTCCAAACGGTTGATGGTAGCTTTGCCTGTAGCAGTTACCGTATTGCCCTCTACTTTGATGGTAGCAGGAAACGTGATTTTACGGGTGCTGTCGCGCAGGGTGAGGTTACCGCTTACTTCGTGGGTGTTGCCCTCAGAAGCTTTCTCTTCCACGCTCACGATTTCAAACTTACCGGTAGGGAATTTCGCTACGTTGAAGAAATCTTCAGCCATCAGGTGGCCTACAAGCTTTTTCTGGTAGCCGGTATCGGTAAGGTCGGTATTTTTAATGCTGTTCATGTCTATGACAAATGAACCGGCAACCACTTTGCCGCCTTCTACACTAAGACTACCTGCTTTGATACCGATGGTACCTTTGTGTTCGCCGGTAGCGACAATTTTCCAACCGCGCCATTCAAGGTTACTGCCTGCGGCATCAACGGTGTAAGTTCCGGCGCTTTCACCGGCTTTGGCTGCTGTGTCTGCTTCAGCAGATTGCTGAGAGTTTCCTCCGCAGGATGCCAGCATGCTCAATGCGGCGATTCCTACAACGTAAAACAATGTTTTTTTCATGTTTTTTATATTAGTTTGGTTTTGTTGGTTGCAAATTTATTTGTTTAAACAAACTTTTACAAGTGTTTTATAAAAATTTTCTTTTTCCGGTGTTCACTGTTGCTTTCAAATCGAACAGAATGTGATATAAACCATAATAAGTTCGGTTTATATACAGTGAATGCCTTGAACCGCGGGCCTTTTTGCTGTTGCGAACTTCGGGCATTTCGATGAGTCTGTCTGCAAACTTATAGATGCCGGAAAAATAGGTTTCATTACCAAAATCAAAAACATCCTGGGTAAATGGCAGGGTCAGCATGTCTATCATTTCTTTGAAAAGCGGCGTAAAGAAGGCAATATCTGCTGCTGTATCATCGGAGTGCAGTAATTCCAGCTCTCTGAATATCTGCATGGTTTTTTCTCCGTCTTTGTAAATATTTCTGTCTACCAGTTTGAAATAGGGAGTATAAAAACGATCCGGAATTTCTTTTACACAGCCAAAATCAAAGATATTGACGGTACCGTCCGGCATAAACAAAAAGTTACCGGGATGTGGATCGGCATGCACGGTTTTGAGTTCGTGGATCTGAAAGTCATAAAAGTCCCACAGTGCCTGACCAATGCGGTTACGCACTTCCTGGGATGGCTTGGTAGCCAAAAATTCTTTCAAGTGCATCCCATCCAGCCAGTCCATGGTAATAATTTTATCTGAAGACCATGTTGGATAATAGGTTGGGAACCGAAGATTCTCAATGTGCGCACAGGCCGCACTCAATTCCATGCTGCGCTTCAGTTCCAGGGTATAATTGGTTTCTTCCAGCAACTTTCCCTCAATTTCATCGAAGTAATTTTCAATGTCGTTTTTGCTCATATTCAGTAAGCGAACGGCAAACGGCTTTACCATTCGTAAATCCGAACTTATGGAATTGGCCACCCCGGGATACTGAATTTTTACGGCCAGCCACTGATTGTTGGCCCTTGCCTTGTGTACCTGCCCTATGCTTGCCGCAGCCACTGCCTTTGACGTAAATTCATCAAAAAATGCAGAGGGCGGCTGACCGAATGCTTTACGAAAAATCTGGGCTACCAGTGGTGCAGAAAGTGGGGGTGCAGAATACTGAGAGAGCTGAAATTTCTCTTGGTATTCTCTGGGCAAAATCCCCCTGTCCATGCTCATCATCTGAGCCACCTTCAGGGCACTGCCTTTCAGGGTGCTTAGCGTTTCATAAATATCACCGGCGTTGTCTTTGTGAAGTTCTTCCCTGCTTACATCGGCATTTACCAATTTTTTTGCATAATGCTTTAGGTAATTGCCACCCACTTTCACCCCGGCACCTGCAATGTGGGCCGCACGCTCAATGCGTGATTTGGGAATTCTCTCCTGTGTTTTCAACGGTTATGAAAAAGATTTTTTTGCTCTCTGAAACATGAACTTTCCGAAATCCAACACCTCATCAAACAGGTTTTCACCCATGAGCTTAAATCCAATATTGACCGTTTTTTCAATGGCTGCATCGGTATCTTCAAAATCTTTGGACGTGTCTTTCAGCCAGAAATTAAGTAGGAACAGGGTTTGCACCCAAAGACCGTGTTTAAACTGGTCTGAAATAAACTTGCGATCGGCGATTTGTCCGGCGCCAATGCCGGAGGACACGATGCTTGACGCATAATCGAGAAACGAACGACGAAAATCACCCAGTGCTGAATCCATGGGATTGATGCCCTTGTGATTTTTCTCTGCCACATACAACATATAACTCCTGTGCTGCATCAGCTCCTGTGTCCACAGAAAGTAAAAAGCACTCAATCGTTCTGCGGCACTGAATCCTTCGTATTGTGCATCTCCTTCCAGCTTGTGGCGGGTTGATTCAAAAACATGAACCCAGAAGTAGCTATCGAGCGCTTCAAAATTGCTAAAATGCGCAAAAAAATCAGCATCCGTTTTTTTCAGTTTTTTCATGAAAAGGTAAACCGATTCGGGCTTTTTACCATGTTCCAGCTGATACTGAATATACTTCTCCAGCAAAGTTGATCTTTCCATACGTTTTATACGCATAGATAACCCATCAACATGGGTTTTTGTTTGGTACGATCCTTAAATTTAAGCGTAGCGGTTACCCACCCATACAAAGCGTCGGTTCACGTACTCAGGGGTAGTAAAACCTGCATTTCCGCTTGGGTTCCCTCCGGAAACGTGAAAATCGCTGAAAGCTGCATGCTGGTTCACAAAAGCGGCCCCTGTAAAATTAAAGCTCACCGGGGTGAAGGCGGCATTCATGGCTTCGGCTACTTCCGTTTTAAAGCTCTCCTGAGTGCTGTAGCAAAGACAGGTAATGGCACCCAGTTCAGATGCAGAGGCAGCAGCCAGTGTAAGACTTTCGGCACTGTTAGCGGTTTTCACCACAAATACAGCCGGGCCAAAACACTCATGTTTCCATACGTTTGTGCTGCCGGCGTCTGTTACCATTACCACAGGGCTTTTCATGCGTGCATCGGGAAACTCAGGATGGGGAACAGGGATGCTATCGAGCGCCACATGTGTATGTTTTTTGGCTTCATCTACGCGGCTCACGGTAAGATCATTCTGAATGGCACCCAGGGTGTAAGGCCCCATTTTGGGATTTTCTGCCAGCCCTTTCACAGCGGCACTGATGCCAGCCACCACCTCATCAAAGGTTAGATGACCATCTGCCGTAGCGATGCCATTTTCAGGTACAAATATATTCTGGGGTGCTGTGCACATTTGTCCGCTGTATAGACAGGCACTAAACGCGATATTTCCAAAAACTGCCTGTGCGTCTCCCACCGAATCAAGGATAATGCTGTTTACACCGGCCTTTTCCGTAAAGGTAATTTTACCGGGCAAAGTTTCAATATAATCACCAAACGCGGAACCACCCGTGTAGTCTATCAGCTTCACATCGGAGTGTTCGGCCAGTTTTTTGGTAATGGGGTTTGCCAGTGTATCAGCCGCCATTTGCACCACATTGGCCGGCAGGCCTGCCGCTGTTAATGCCTTCTGAATTTCTTCAATCACGATGGCTATGGGCAGGATGCTTTTGGGATGCGGCTTCACAATCACCGGATTCCCTGCAATGAGTGAGGCATACAAACCGGGAACGGTATTCCAGGTGGGGAAAGTACTGCATCCGATTACCAAAGCAATACCACGGGGAATGGGTGCAAAATCCTTTTTGATTTGCAAATCAAACTTGCCCATGGGTTTCACCCAATCTACTGCGGGGGTAAATCGGGTAAGCTCCTGATAAGCCAGACTCAGCACTTCCATGGCACGGTCATTGGCATGGGGGCCACTCGCCTGAAAACTCATTACAAAGCTTTGTCCGGTAGTGTGCATGGTCGCATAGGCAATCTCAAAAAACCGCTCAGACACATTGTTCAGCGATTGTACCAGTATTTCGGCACGCTTCTCAACTGAAGTATTTTTCCATGCAGACCAAGCGCCGCGGGCATACGCAACCAAATCTTCTGCCTCATAGTAAGGGTACTGAATTCCCAGACCTACCATCATGTAAGGAGAAACTTCCTCACCAACCCTGCTGCTGTGTGGATTTTCTGCCACACCGGCAAAATCGGTATTGAGATGCTTTTGGAAGGCCTCGAGTCCTTTGGCATTGGCGTCTTCAGCATATGCTTTGGGGTTTTCGGGATAAGCAGCATAAAACTGCCTGTTTTTTTGTGCCTCTATGGCTTGAAATATCTGGTTTTGGGCTTGCGTGCTCATGGTGTGTAGAAGTTATTATGCCTGACCGGTTTGTCCGCCAAAGTTCAGGGGAATGGCGGAATTTGAATCGTTTTCATCCAGCTCAATTTCGCCGAAAGTGTGCTCAAATTTGGCAATATTATCACCCAATGCAAAAAGCAACCGTTTGGCATGTTGTGGAGCCAGAATGATGCGGGATTTTACCTTCCCTTTGGGAACGCCCGGCATCAGGCGGACAAAATCTACAATTACCTCTGTATTGCTATGGGTAATGATGGCAAAATTACTGTAAGTACCATCGGCGATTTCGTCTGAAATTTCTATATCAATGGGTGGATTGTTGTTTTCCATAATTCAATATTGGTTAATTGCGAGAGCAAAGATACTGAAGGTGTGAATAAGCTTGAAAAAAAATGGTAAGTTTGTATTAAACCGAACCCCACATCAATTCGTCTAAATGCTGATGAAAAAATTCATTCTTGTTTTATCCCTAGTACTGACCACCCAACTATTTGCTCAAACACCCAACTGGAGTGAGCACATTGCCCCCATCTTATATAAAAACTGCACCAATTGCCACATAGACGGGGGGATAGCCCCATTTTCACTGGTAAGCTATGAAAACGTCAAAACGTATTCGTACGGAGTGAAAAATTCGACTGCGTCCCGCAGAATGCCGCCTTGGCCTGCAGATGTTCAGTATCAGCGCTATGCCCATGAACGCATCCTCAGTAACGAGGAAATTGCTGCCATTGCCGGCTGGGTGGATGGTGGAATGCCCAAAGGCGATACGACCAAAGCGCCCGCAAAACCGGTACTAAAAACCGGCGGAGGCATTAACAATCCCACCCTAAACCTTAAGATACCTGATTATTCGGTAAAAACAACCTCGGATGAGTATCGCTGTTTTGTCTTGCCCACAGGATTTACCCAGGATCAGTTTTTGACGGCCATAGAGGTCATTCCCGGCAACCTGCGCGTAGTGCACCATGCACTCATATTTCATGACACCAGCGCTAAACCTCTGCAACTGGACGCGGCAGACCCAAAACCCGGATACCTGAGTTTTGGCGGCACAGGCAGCAGTGCTTCTGATTTGATTGGAATATGGGTACCCGGCTCAGAACCCTACTTTTTCCCCACGGGATTTGGAATAAAACTCCCCAAAAAAGGCCATATTATTTTGCAAATCCATTATCCGGGAGGGGTGAACAATGTGGTTGACAGCACAAGGGTCATATTGAAAACGACCACCATCAATCAAAGGCAAGTAGCCATTCAGCCTGCGCTTAATCATAACGCCCCGAACCTTCAAAACGGGCCGCTTTATATCCCTGCAAACCAAATTAAATCATTCAATAATAAATACGATTTGCCGGTAGATGTCTCCGTATTTACCGTGGGGCCACACATGCATCTTATTGGCAGTTCCATCAAGGCGTTTGGTGTAACACCGAATAAAGACACAATCAAGTTTGTAGATATTCCCAAGTGGGATTTTCATTGGCAACGATCCTACACTTTCCGAAATGTGGTAAAAATACCCGGAGGAACCAGTTTGCGCGGTCAAGCCAGTTATAACAACACTTCGTCCAATCCGTTCAACCCCAGCAATCCGCCACAGGCAGTTAGTTTGGGTGAAGGCACCAATGATGAGATGTTTCTGGTTTATTTTTGGTTTACCCTTTATCAGCCGGGTGATGAAAATATTATCATTGATAATACTGTACTCAAAAATGTGAGCAAAACTTCCGTATTAAAAACAGAAACTGCGAACATTTACCCCAATCCTGCATCGGATTTTGCCTGGGTTTCAGACACCCGCTTTACAGAGGGTTTGTGTGAGTGGAGTATCATTGATATTACGGGGAAAACCCTGCTGTCGGGTGCACAACCGATGAACAGCGGTCGCCGCTGCCAGATTCCTGTTTCCCAATTGCCCGCAGGTGCTTACCAAATTTTGGTGGAGCAGGGCAACACACGCTACAGCGGACGCTTACTAAAGCAGTAATTATTTTACGCAGGTAACTGAGATTTCAACGAGGGCATCCTTGGGAAGCCGCGAAACTTCCACTGTTTCACGTGCCGGAAATATATCATGGCTGAAATAGCTGCCGTAGATGGCATTCACCTTGGGAAAATCATCCATACTTTTAAGAAATATTGTAGTTTTTACAATATCTCCAAATTCCAATCCCGATGCGGTAAGCAGGGCTTTGATATTTTCCATCACCTGTTTTGCCTGGGCTTCTACCCCGCCTTCGGCCATTTGGCCTGTCTCCGCAATAAGGGCAATTTGTCCTGAAAAGTACCAGGTATTACCGGCACGTACTCCCTGACTATAGGGCCCGATGGGCGCAGGGGCATTTTTTGTAAAAATCGTTTCTCGCATGATGGTTTGCTTATTTTTGTGGCTGCATGAAAATAGGAATACTGGCATCAACAGACAGGCAACATGCCTGGCCGAAAGGTAGCGAAGCCCATTCGCAGATTTCATGGGTGCAAAATAGCCAAGATGCAGCGCATTTCGAGCTTTTTATTGA
>Ga0315899_10002952_pt1 | contig 18624 bp, 19 predicted proteins | sample LakEriMetagenome_2_FD_203518 | JGI IMG/M metagenome (GOLD analysis project Ga0315899, IMG submission 203518) | Freshwater fungal communities from buoy surface, Lake Erie, Ohio, United States - Buoy 4 MA112 | ecosystem: Environmental > Aquatic > Freshwater > Lake | place: USA: Lake Erie, Ohio... | reverse complement strand
GGCGCGAGCGGCGTGCCCGGCGCACCGTCTGCGCCGGCCTCGTCGAGCCGACGGCGCCAGGCGTTGCGGTACGGCGTGAACACCGAGAACGGGCGGCCCGCGCCGGTCATCACCTCGTTCGTCTCGAAGACCACCTGGTCCTTGACGACGCGCAGCGTGCGGCCGTCGGCGCGCAGCCGCGCGTCGACCTCGGCGTCGCGCCGCACGGCCGCCGGCTCGTAGTCGCGCGCGGCGACCACGAGGCCGACGCCGAGCGTCGCGGCGAGCGCCGGGATCGCGTCGACGGCACGGTCGTGCACGACGATCAGCCCGCCGCCGAGCGCGCGCAGCTCGCGGTCGACCTCGACGAGCGCGTCGCGGATGAACTCGACGCGGCGCTCGGCGCGCGAGGGCAGGGGGTCGAGGATGTCGCGGTCGAACACGAACGCGCACCAGATGCGCCGCGCGTCGGACAGCGCCGCGTGCAGCGCGGCGTGGTCGTCGACGCGCAGATCGCGGCGCAGCCAGACGAGGGCCGAATCGAAGGAGGTGTCCAAGGCGTCGAGGGGGTCCGGAGCTCGGCCGGGGCGCGATTGTGCCGCCCTTGGGGGGTGTTTACAATCGACGCATGACTGCCCCGGAAGTTGCGACGAACCTCACCAACCACTTCCTGCTCGCGATGCCGAACATGGCCGACCCGAACTTCGGCGGGGCGGTGGTGTTCATCGCGGAGCACAGCGCGAAGGGGGCGCTCGGGCTCGTGATCAACCGCCCGATGGAGCTCGACCTGCAGTCGCTGTTCGAGCGGATCGACCTGAAGCTCGAGATCGCGCCGCTCGCCTCGAGCCCGGTCTACTTCGGCGGCCCGGTGCAGACCGACCGCGGCTTCGTGCTGCACCAGCCGCTCGGCACCTGGAACTCCACCGTCTCGATCGGCGACTCGCTCGGCCTGACGTCGTCGAAGGACGTGCTCGAGGCGGTGGCGCTCGGCGAGGGCCCCGAGAAGCTGCTGGTCACGCTCGGCTACGCGGGCTGGGGCCCGGGCCAGCTCGAGGACGAGATCGCGCGCAACGCGTGGCTCACCGTCGAGGCGCACCCGGACGTGATCTTCGAGACGCCGGTCGCCGAGCGCCTGTTGCGCGCCTACGGGCTGCTCGGCATCGACCCGGCCTTCCTGTCCTCGTCGGCAGGCCACGCCTGAATGACCGGCGCGCGGCGCGGCGCGTCCGCGCCGGAGACGCTGCTCGGCTTCGACTTCGGCGTGCGCCGCATCGGCGTGGCGATCGGCAACACGCTGACCGGCGACGCGCGCCCGCTCGCGACCCTCGATGCGGTGCCGGTCGACCGGCGATTCGAGCGGATCGCCGCGCTGCTGCGCGAGTGGGCGCCCGCGCGGCTCGTCGTCGGCCGGCCGCTCGACGAGGACGGCTCGGTCACCGAGACCACCCGGCGCGCCGACCGCTTCGCCAACCAGCTGCACGGCCGCTTCGGGCTGCCGGTCGAGCGCGTCGACGAGCGGTTCTCCAGCCGTGAGGCTCAGGCTATCATCGCGTCCGCGAACGGCCGGCCCGAGGACGAGGACGGCGTGGCCGCCGCGGTGATCCTGTCGCAGTGGCTAGACGGGACGCGCCGCGCGCCGGGGCCCGACCCGTCCGCCGACGCCGCGGCCCGTGCGGACCGCCCGGACGACACCCGACCCGACGCACGCGACACACGCGACGCACCCCTCCACCCCGGACGCCCGCCCCGATGACCCCTGCCGCCCCCGCCGACCCGAGCGAGCGAACGCTCGACGCCGAGGCGATCTATGCCGCGCTGAAGGCCGCGGTCGCCGCGCGGCTCGCCGCGGCCGGCGACGCGCGCCCGGTGATCGTCGGCGTGCACAGCGGCGGCGCCTGGGTCGCGCAGCGGCTGCACGCCGAGCTGTGCCCCGACGCGCCGCTCGGCTTCCTGTCGAGCGCCTTCCACCGCGACGACTACTCCGCGCGCGGGCTGCGCGTGGCCGGCGGCGCGGGCGGCTCGACGCGGATCGACTTCGAGGTCGACGGCGCGACGGTCCTGCTGGTCGACGACATCCTCTACACCGGCCGCACGGTGCGCGCCGCGCTCAACGAGCTGTTCGACTACGGCCGCCCGGCGCGCGTCGAGCTCGCGGTGCTGCTCGATCGCGGCGGGCGCGAGCTGCCGGTGCAGGCCGACCACGTCGGCGCCCGCATCCCGCTCGGGCCCGATCGGGGCTTCGTGCTCGGGCGCGCCGACGACGGCCGCTTCACGCTCTCGGTGGAGCCCGCGCGATGAGGCATCCGCAGCTGAACGAGCACGGCGAGCTGCGCCACCTGCTGACGATCGAGGGGCTGCCCAAGCAGAACGTCCTGCAGATCCTCGACACCGCGTCGTCGTTCCTCGAGGTGAGCGACCGGCAGGTGAAGAAGGTGCCGCTGCTGCGCGGCAAGTCGGTCTTCAACCTGTTCTTCGAGAACAGCACGCGCACGCGCACCACCTTCGAGATCGCGGCCACGCGCCTGTCGGCCGACGTCGTCAACCTCGACGTGCGGACCTCGTCGACGAGCAAGGGCGAGTCGCTGCTCGACACGATCGACAACCTCGCGGCGATGCACGCCGACATGTTCGTCGTGCGCCACGCGCAGAGCGGCGCGCCGTACATGATCGCGCAGCACGTCGGCCCCGGGCTGCACGTGATCAACGCCGGCGACGGGCGGCACGCGCACCCCACGCAGGGGCTGCTCGACATGTACACGATCCGCCACTTCAAGAAGGACTTCACGAACCTGACGGTGGCGATCGTCGGCGACATCCTGCACTCGCGCGTGGCGCGCAGCGACATCCACGCGCTCACCACGCTCGGCGTGCCCGAGGTCCGCGCGATCGCGCCGCTCACGCTGCTGCCCCCGGGCCTCGAGCAGATGGGCGTGCGCACCTTCACCGACATGCGCGAGGGCCTGCGAGGCGTCGACGTGGTGATCATGCTGCGGCTGCAGAACGAGCGCATGCGCGGCGCGCTGCTGCCCTCGGCGCAGGAGTACTTCAAGCACTACGGCCTGACCGCCGAGAAGCTCGCGCTCGCGAAGCCCGACGCGATCGTCATGCACCCCGGCCCGATGAACCGCGGCGTGGAGATCGACTCGGCGGTCGCCGACGGCGCACAGAGCGTGATCCTCGAGCAGGTCACCTTCGGCATCGCGGTGCGGATGGCCGTGATGAGCATCCTCGCCGGCAACCGCTGACCCACGGGCACCACGATGAGACTGCGAATCACCGGCGCACGCGTCGTCGACCCCGCGAGCGGCCTCGACGCGACGACCGACCTGTTCCTCGCCGACGGGCGCGTCGCCGCCGTCGGCGCACGCCCCGACGGCTTCGAGCCCGACCGCACGATCGACGCGAGCGGCCTCGTCGCCTGCCCCGGCCTGGTCGACCTGTCGGCGCGGCTGCGCGAGCCGGGCTTCGAGTACAAGGCGACGCTCGAGTCCGAGATGCAGGCCGCGCTCGCCGGCGGCGTCACGCGCCTGGTGTGCCCGCCCGACACCGATCCGCCGCTCGACGAGCCGGGCCTCGTCGAGATGCTCAAGCACCGCGCGCGCAGCCTCGCGCGCACGCACCTCTATCCGCTCGGTGCACTGACGGTGGGCCTGAAGGGCGAGGTGATCACCGAGATGGCCGAGCTCGCCGAGGCGGGCTGCGTCGGCTTCTCGCAGGCGAACGTGCCGATGCTCGACACGCAGGTGCTCGCGCGCGCGATGCAGTACGCGAAGAGCTTCGGCTTCACCGTCTGGCTGCAGCCGCAGGACGCGCACCTGTCGCGCGGCGGCGTCGCGCACAGCGGGCCGGTGTCCGGCCGCCTCGGCCTGTCCGGCGTGCCGGTGACCGCCGAGACCGTGGCGCTGCACACGATCTTCGAGCTGATGCGCGCCAACGGCTGCCGCGTGCACCTGTGCCGGCTGTCGTCGGCCGCCGGCGTCGAGCTGCTGCGCATCGCCAAGCGCGAAGGCCTGCCGGTGACCGCGGACGTCGCGGTCCACCACCTGCACCTGACCGACGTCGACATCGGCTTCTTCGACACCAACTGCCGCGTCGAGCCGCCGTTCCGCGCGCAGCGCGACCGCGACGCGCTCGGCGCGGCGCTCGCCGACGGCACGATCGACGCGGTGTGCTCCGACCACACGCCGGTCGACGACGACGCCAAGCAGGTGCCGTTCGGCGAGGCCGAGCCGGGCGTGACCGGGCTGGAGCTGCTGCTGCCGCTGACGCTGTCCTGGGCGCGGCGCGGGCGCGTGCCGCTGCCGGTCGCGCTGTCGCGGCTCACCGCCGACGCCGAGCGGATCGCGCGCTGCGGCGGCGGCTCGCTCGCGCCGGGCGCGCCGGCCGACGTCTGCCTGTTCGATCCCGACGAGGCCTGGGTGGTCTCGCCGTCGACGCTGAGGAGCCAGGGGCACCACACGCCGTTCGCCGGCCGCGAGGTGCTCGGTCGCGTGCGGGCGACGCTGGTCGCGGGGCGGCCGGCGATGGAGCGCTGAGGGCGCGCCCGGCCACCGACTGTCGGGCTCAGCCGATCGTCGTGCCCGCCGCGGTCAGCCGGCGCACGAACGCGACGACGTCGGTCTTCCAGTCGGGCATCGCGTAGCCGAAGGTCCGCTCGAGCAGCCCGCAGTCGAGCAGCGAGTTCGTCGGCCGCGCGGCCGGGGTCGGATAGGCCGAGCTCGGGATCGCCTCGACCGCATCGGCCCGCACGCGCAGCGTCGCCGCCCAGGCCGGATCCTCGGCCGCGGTCGCGATCACGCAGCGCGCGTACTCGGCCCAGGTGGTCTCGCCGGCGGCGCTCGCGTGGTAGAGGCCACGGCGCGCGCCGATCCAGCCGGCGAGGTCGCCGGCGCGCAGGCCCTGCTCGACGACGTCGCAGGCGAGGTCGGCGAGCCGCCCCGCCCAGGTCGGCGTGCCGCGCTGGTCGCCGACGACGCGCAGCGCGTCGCGCTCGCGGGCGAGCTTGAGCATGGTCTTCGCGAAGTTGCCGCCGTGGTCGCCGAAGACCCAGCTCGTGCGCAAGACCAGCGCCGGGCCGCCGGCCTCGAGCGTCGAGCGCTCGCCGGCGAGCTTCGACGCCCCGTAGACGTTGAGCGGGCCGGTCGCGTCGGTCTCGAGCCAGCGGCCGGCCTTGGCGCCGTCGAAGACATAGTCTGTCGACCAGTGCACGAGCACCGCGCCGCGGGCGGCGCAGGCCTTCGCCAGCACGCCCGGCGCCTCGGCGTTGACCGTGAATGCGACGTCGCGGTCCTGCTCGGCGCGGTCGACCGCGGTGTAGGCGGCCGCGTTGAACACCAGGTCCGGGCGGACGTGCTCGACGCAGGCGGCGACGGCCTTCAGGTCGGTGAAGTCGAAGTCGTCGATGCCGAGGCTCACCACGTCGCCGAGGGGCGCCGCGCGGCGCTCCAGCGCCCAGGCCAGCTGGCCGTTCTTGCCGAGGATCAGGATCTTCACGGGGCCACTCCGCAGGGGACGTCGGCTCGACGCGACGCGGATTGTGCCCGAAGTGCCGTCCGGACTTCCCGTCGCCGCCTTCGGGCGGGTGGAGGCAGCGGCCGCCGGCCGCTCCGGGGTCAGAGGTTACAATTTCCCGCCATGGCCACGATCATCGTCACCGGCGCCGCGGGCTTCATCGGGTCGAACTTCGTCCACCAGTGGATCGCCGAGGAATCCGACTCGGTCGTCTCGCTCGACGCGCTGACCTACGCAGGCAACCTCGCCAACCTCGCGCCGGTCGACGCCGACCCGCGCCATCGCTTCGTGCACGGCGACATCTGCGACGAGGCGCTGGTCGCGCGGCTGTTCGCCGAGCACCGTCCGCGCGCGATCGTCCACTTCGCCGCCGAGTCGCACGTCGACCGCTCGATCCACGGGCCGGCCGAGTTCGTCCGCACCAACGTCACCGGCACCTTCTCGCTGCTGCAGGCGGCGCTCGCGCACTGGCGCGGCCTGGAGGGCGCCGAGCGCGACGCGTTCCGCTTCCTGCACGTCTCGACCGACGAGGTCTACGGCTCGCTGTCGCCGACCGACCCCCCGTTCGCCGAGACCAAGGCCTACGAGCCGAACAGCCCGTATTCGGCGAGCAAGGCCGCCTCCGACCACCTGGTTCGCGCCTGGCACCACACCTACGGGATGCCGGTGCTGACGACCAACTGCTCGAACAACTACGGGCCGTACCAGTTCCCCGAGAAGCTGATCCCGCTGGTGATCCACAACGCGCTCGCGGGCCGGCCGCTGCCGATCTACGGCGACGGCTCGAACGTGCGCGACTGGCTCTATGTCGGCGATCACTGCAGCGCGATCCGCGCGGTGCTGCGCGGCGGGGAGACCGGCCGCGTCTACAACGTCGGCGGCTGGAACGAGAAGACCAACCTCGAGGTCGTCCACACGATCTGCGACCTGCTCGACGAGATGCGCCCGGACCCCGCGGGCCCGCACCGCCGGCTGATCACCTACGTGAAGGACCGCCCGGGCCACGACCGCCGCTACGCGATCGACGCGCGGCGCATCGCCGACGAGCTCGGCTGGCGGCCCGCGCAGACCTTCGAGACCGGCATCCGCGAGACGGTGCGCTGGTACCTCGACAACACGCAGTGGGTCGCCGACGTGGTCAGCGGCGACTACCGCACCTGGGTTTCCCGGAACTACTCGGACCGCTGACATGTCACGCAAGGGCATCATCCTCGCCGGAGGCTCGGGCACCCGGCTGTACCCGGTCACGAAGGCGGTCTCGAAGCAGCTGCTGCCGGTGTACGACAAGCCGATGGTGTACTACCCGCTGTCGGTGCTGATGCTCGCGGGCATCCGCGACATCCTGGTCATCTCGACACCGTCGGACACCCCGCGCTTCGCCGATCTGCTCGGCGATGGCCGGGACTGGGGCCTGAACCTGCAGTACTGCGTGCAACCCTCGCCGGACGGCCTCGCGCAGGCGTTCGTGCTCGGCCGCGACTTCGTCGGCTCGGACCCGTCGACGCTGATCCTCGGAGACAACATCTTCTACGGCCACGACCTCGCCCCGATGGCGCGACGCGCCTCGGCGATCGAGGACGGCGCGACGGTGTTCGCCTACCACGTCACCGATCCGGAGCGCTACGGCGTCGTCGAGTTCGATGCCCAGGGCCGTGCGCTCTCCCTCGAGGAGAAGCCGGCGAAACCGCGCTCGAAGTACGCGGTCACAGGCCTGTACTTCTACGATCGCCGCGTCTGCGACATCGCCGCCGAGGTGAAGCCCTCGGCGCGCGGCGAGTTCGAGATCACCGACGTCAATCGCCGCTACCTCGAGCTCGGCCTGCTCAACGTCGAGGTCATGGGTCGCGGCTTCGCGTGGCTGGACACCGGCACGCACGAGTCGCTGCTGCAGGCCTCGTCGTTCATCGAGACGATCGAGACGCGGCAGGGCCTGAAGATCGCGTGCCCCGAGGAGATCGCGTTCCGCTCGGGCTGGATCAGCCCGACCGAGCTCGAGCGGCTCGCCGCGCCGCTGTCGAAGAACCAGTATGGCCGCTACCTGCAGCGGGTGCTGCAGGGCGACGTGCTCTGAGCGGAGGCGACGATGAAGGTGATCGAGACCCCGTTGCCCGGCGTGCTGGTGATCGAGCCTGCAGTGTTCGGCGACGCGCGCGGCTTCTTCCTCGAGAGCTGGAACGCGAAGCGCTTCGCGGAGGCGACTGGCGTCGACCTGCCGTTCGTGCAGGATAACCATTCACGCTCGGCGCGCCACGTGCTGCGCGGCATCCATTACCAGCTGGTCAAGCCCCAGGGTAAGCTGGTGCGGGTGGTCTCGGGCGAGGTGTTCGACGTCGTGGTCGACCTGCGTCGTGCCTCGCCGACCTTCGGGCGCTGGTTCGGCTGCCGGCTCGACGCGGTCGTGCACCGGCAGCTGTGGGTGCCGCCGGGCTTCGGCCACGGATTCGTCGTGCTGAGCGAGACGGCCGATTTCCTCTACAAGACGACCGAGTACTGGTTCCCCGAGCACGAGCGCAGCCTCGCGTGGAACGACCCCGCGGTCGGCATCGACTGGCCGCTGGGCGGCGCGCAGCCGACGCTCGCCGCGAAGGACGCCGCGGCGCCGCGGCTCGCGGACGCCCAGGTCTACGACTGACCCCCGGGCGCCTGCGCGCGGCTCGATCCGCGGTAGCATCGCCGCCGTGCTCCACCGACTCTGGCGTCTCCCGGTCCTGGTCGCGCTGCTGTTCGGCGGCCTCGCGACGGTCTTCACCGTGTTCCCGCTGCTCGGCGACCGGGGGCGCGAGCGCTGCATCGCGACCTGGTCGCGCTGGCTGATGCGCGCCTGCGGCGCGCAGGTCCGCGAACGCGTCGCCCCCGGCGCCGAGCCGCTGTCGGCGATGCGGGGCACGCACGGCGCGGGCCGGGGCCGGCTGCTGCTGTCCAACCACGTCTCCTGGCTCGACATCTTCGCGATCGACGCGCTCGCGCCGGCCTCGTTCGCCGCGAAGGCCGAGATCGCGTCGTGGCCGCTCGCCGGCACCCTGGTCGCGCGCGCCGGCACGGTGTTCGTCGAGCGCGGCCGGCGCCACGCGGTCCACGGCGTGATCCTGCGCATGGGCGAGAAGCTCGCGGCCGGGCATCGCGCGGCGGTGTTCCCCGAGGGCACGACCAGCGACGGTCGCCGGCTGCTGCCGTTCCACGGCAACCTCGTGCAGTCGGCGCTGAACGTCGGCGTGCCGATGGTGCCGATCGGCCTGCGCTACATCGACCCGGACGGCGAGCCGAGCCACGCGGCGATGTTCGTCGGCGACACGACCTTCATCGCGTCGGTCTGGCGGGTCATCGGGCATCCGACGCTGATCGTCGAGGTCCACGTGCTGCCGGCGATCGAGCCCGCGCCGGGCCTCACCCGGCAGCAGGCCGCGCGCGAGGCGCGCGCCGCGATCGCCGCGCGCCTCGGCCTGCCGCTCGACGACACGGTGCCCGAGGCGCTGCGCGCGGTCCGCGAGACCGCCGCGTCCTGAAGGCGTCCCCGGCCGCGTCAGGCGCGCCCGGGCACGCGTGCCTGCGGGCAGCGCACCTGCCAGGTCCTGCGGTCGGCGAGCCGCACCGCGGACAGCGCGCCGCCCCAGACGCAGCCGGTGTCGAGCGCGACCAGGTTCTCGCGGACCACGAGCCCGAGCGTCGACCAGTGCCCGCAGACCACGACCACGTCGGCGGTGCGCCGGCCGGGCGCGTCGAACCAGGGCACTAGCCCCGGCGGGGCCGTGTCGGCGCCTTCCTTGACCTCGAAGTCCATCCGGCCCGACGCGTCGACGAAGCGCATCCGCGTGAGCGCGTTGACGATCGCGCGCAGCCGGTCGTCCCCGGTGAGCGCATCGTCCCAGCGGTCGGGCGCATTGCCGTACATCGTGCGCAGGAAGTCGACCCAGTGCGGCCCGCGCAGCACCGCCGACACCTCGCCGGCGAGCGCGACCGCCTGCGCCGCGGTCCACTGGGGAAACACGCCGGCGTGGACCAGCAGCCGGCCGTCCTCCAGGTGGGCGAGCGGACGCGTGCGCAGCCAGTCGAGCAGCGCGTCGCGCTCGGGCGCGGCGAGGATCGCGTCGAGCGTGTCGCCGCGGCCGGCCTTGCGCACCCGGTGCGCGGCGGCGAGCAGGTGCAGGTCGTGGTTGCCGAGCACGACGGTCGCGCGCGCGCCGAGCGCACGCACGCGTCGCAGCGCCTCGAGCGAGGCGGGCCCGCGGTTGACCAGGTCGCCGGCGAACCACAGCGGCGCGCGGCCGTCGGGATCGCAGTCGGCCAGCAGCGTGGCCAAGGGCGCGTCGCAGCCCTGCAGGTCGCCGATCGCGATCGGGCCGGTCACCGCGGGTCGCGACGGCTCAGCCGACGACGCGGCGCAGCTCGGCGCGCAGCGGGCCGACGTACTCGGGGAGCCAGCGCTTCAGGTCGCGGCGGACCGCGTCGTCGCCGAGCTGGCGCGTCTGCTCGAGCCACGGACGGAAGGCGTCCAGCCAGTCGGCGGGTACCTCGGCAGCCCGCGCGACCTTGACCTTCTGGTGGTGGGTCGAGCGCGTGTTCTCGTTGTCGGCGAGCAGCTCCTCGTAGAGCTTCTCGCCGGGGCGCAGCCCGGTGAACTCGATCGGCACCTGCTCCTCGGTGAAGCCGGCGAGCCGGATCATGTCGCGCGCGAGGTCGACGATCTTCACCGGGTCGCCCATGTCGAGCACGAAGATCTCGCCGCCGCGGCCCATCACCGCCGCCTGCAGCACCAGCTGCGAGGCCTCGGGGATCGACATGAAGTAGCGGATGATCTCCGGGTGCGTGACCGTGACCGGCCCGCCGCGCGCGATCTGCTCGGCGAACTTCGGGATCACGCTGCCGTTGCTGCCGAGCACGTTGCCGAAGCGGACCGTCTCGAAGCGGGTGCGGCCGCGCGCCTGCAGCGCCTGGCAGACCATCTCGGCCAGGCGCTTCGAGGCGCCCATCACGTTGGTCGGGTTGACCGCCTTGTCGGTGGAGATCAGCACGAACTCCTCGACGCCGTGCGCGATCGCGGCCTCGGCCACGCGCAGCGTGCCGAGCGTGTTGTTGCGGATCGCCTCCCAGGCGTTGCCTTCCTCCATCATCGGCACGTGCTTGTAGGCGGCCGCGTGGAAGATCAGGTCCGGCCGGAGCTCGCCGAGCACCGTGTCGAGCCGCCCGACCGACTTCACGTCGCCGACGCGCGCGACCACCGGCACGTCGGGCATCCTCGAGACGAATTCCTCGAGCAGCGTGTAGAGCGCGAATTCGCTGACGTCGAAGAGCACCAGCAGCGACGGCCGGTAGCGGGCGATCTGGCGGCACAGCTCCGAGCCGATCGAGCCGCCGGCGCCGGTCACCAGTACCGTCTTGCCGGTGAGCCGCTGGCGCAGCTGCTCGGCGTCGAGCGTCACCGGCTCGCGGCCGAGCAGGTCCTCGAGTTCGACGCGGCGCAGCCAGTCGACGCTCGCCTCGCCCGAGACCATGTCCTCGAGCGACGGCACCGTCAGCACCTGCGCGCCGGCCGCGATGCAGCGCTGCATGATCCGGCGGCGCAGCGCGGTCGGCACCGTCGGCATCGCGAGGATCGCGGTCGAGACGCCGAGGCGGCGCGCGACCTTCTGGAAGTCGTCGGTGCCGCCCATCACGCGCACGCCGCGCACGACGCGGCCGCGCTTGACCGGATCGTCGTCGAGCAGCGCGACCGCGCGCCAGCGGTGGCTGCGCGACAGCTCGCGCAGCAGCGCCACGCCCGCGTCGCCCGCGCCGATGACGATCACCGGGTCGCCGACGTGGCGGGTCTCGCGGGCCTGCAGGTGCTCGCGCAGCATCCGGTAGGCGAAGCGGCTGCCGGCCATCAGCGCGACCATGACCAGCGGCATCATCAGCAGCGCCGAGCGCGGCACGATCGCGTCGATGCGCAGCATCAGCACACCGATCGGGACCACGGCGGTCGCGAGCAGCGCGGCCAGGATGATGCGGCGCAGGTCCTGCAGGCTCGCGTAGCGCCACAGGCCGCGATAGAGGCCGAGCGCCCAGAAGATCGCGGCCTGCAGCGGCAGTGCCCAGATCAGGAGCGGGCTCATCCGCTCGAACAGCGCGACGACGCCCTCGAAGCCGAAGCGCACGCCCCAGCTCACGAACCAGGCGACGAGCGCGAGCCCGACGTCGTAGAGCCAGGCCGCGGCATAGCGCCACGCGATCACGCGCGCCGGCGAATCGACGCCCGGGGCGGCGCGTTCGGTCGGGTCGGGATCGGAGGCGGGCCCCTTGGGCGGCTGGAGCATCGGGACAGTGTATCGCAAGGCCCCGCGGCCTCAGCGCGGCTGCGCGGGGCGGCCGGCGCGCGGGCGCGTGCCGAACCGGATCGCCAGCCAGCAGGCCGCGTGCAGCGCGAGCAGCGCAACGAAGCCGGTCGCCTCGGCGTCCGCGCGCAGCGACCCGAGCGCGACCGCCGCGCTCGTCGCCATCAGGGCGGCGTAGGCGATCGCGGTGCGCCGATGCCCGAAGCCGGCGAGGTTCAGCCGCTGGTAGGCGTGCTCGCGGTGCGCGCGCCAGACGCGTTCCCCGCGCAGCGCCCGGTCGAGCAGCGTCGCGGTCGCGTCGAACAGGAAGGGCATGAACGCCATCGCCGGCAGCAGCGCCGACCACAGGCCGCGCTCGATGCCCAGCAGGCCGAGGGCCGCGGCGAGGAATCCCAGCGTCGTCGATCCGAGGTCGCCCATGAACACGCGGGCCGGCGGCAGGTTGTACGGGAGGAAGCCGCAGGCCGCGCCGGCGACCGTCGCGGCCGCGATCGCGAGCGTCGCGTCGCCGCCCGAGAACGCCGCGACCGCAAGGGTGCCGAAGCCGAGCACCCCCATGCCGCCCGCGAGCGCATCCGAGCCGTCCATGAAGTTGTACAGGTTGACCGACCACGCGACGAGCAGGGTGCCGGCGACGAGGGCGGCCGGCGACGCGCCACCGAGCGTGCCCGCCACCGCGATCGCGGCGGCGAGCAGGTGCAGCGGCAGCCGGGAGGCCGCGTGCAGCCCGAGGGCGTCGTCGAGCGCCGACACCGCGGCGACGATCGCGAGGCCGATCCACGCCTGGATCGGCAGCGCCCCGTGCACGACGCCCGCGATCGCCGCGACCGCGACGACGAAGCCGGCCCCGCCGATCCTGGGGACGGGCGTGACGTGCATCGAGCGCTCGTTCGGGCGATCGAGCAGGCGCCGAGCGAGTCCGGTGCGCAGCAGCGCGAGGATGACGACGGCCGACACGGCGCACGCCGCGGCGGCGGCGGCGAGCGGGGCGAGCGCTGAAGAAGTGTGCGGCATCGGCATGGGGCCCGCGATCATATGACACGGCCGCGCCGGCCTCGTCCGGGGGCGGTGTCCGGGCCGACGCACGACCCGACCGCGAAGTATGCTTCGCGGCGTGATCGTCCGAAACGTGCTGCTCAACCTCGTCGGGCTCGGACTGCCGCTGCTGGTCGCGATCCTGACGATCCCCCCGCTGACCGGGGCGCTCGGCACCGGCCGCTTCGGCGTCCTGACGCTGATCTGGGCGGTCGCCAGCACGGTCGGCGTGCTCGACCTGGGGCTCGGTCGGGCGCTCACCCAGCACATGAGCGCGGCCATCGGCGCCGGACGCGCCGAGCGCGCGCAGGCCATCGCCTGGGCCGGGCTGACCCTGCTCGCGGCGCTCGGCGTGCTCGCGGGCGCGGCGCTGTGGGCCGGGGCCCCCGCGATCGCCGCGTTCCTGCGGCAGCCCGGCGACCGCGAGACGATCGAGGCGATGCGGGCGCTCGCCTGGACGATGCCGGCCATCCTGCTCGCCTCGGGGCTGCGGGGCGTGCTCGAGTCGAAGGCCGCGTTCGGGCCGATCAACGCCGTGCGGGTGGTGACCGGCGTGCTGACCTTCGCGGCGCCCTGGTTCGCGGTGACGGTCGGCTGGAACGACCTCGGGGTCATCGCGTGGCTGCTGGCCGGCGTGCGACTGCTCGGGCTGCTGCTGTTCGGCGCCTGGGTCGCGCGCCTGCTGCCCGGCACCTTCGTGCCGCGTCGTCCGGAGTCCGCGCTCAGCATGGAGCTCCTGCGGGTCGGGGGCTGGATGACGGTGACCAACATCGCGAGCCCGCTGATGAGCTACCTGGACCGCTTCGTGATCGGCGCGGTCCAGTCGCTGAGCGCAGTCGCGTGGTATGCGACGCCGCAGGAGATGGTCTCGAGGCTGCTGCTGTTCGCCGGCGCGCTGAGCAGCGTCCTGTTTCCGCGACTCGCCGAGCTGCACGCCGCCGGCGACGGTGCCGGGACCGGATGGCGGCTCGAGCGCCTCGCGCTGCTTGCGCTGTTCCTCGTGCTCTTCCCGGTGATGCTGTGCCTCGCGGCCTTCGCGGAGCCGGTGCTCGACGCATGGCTCGGCCCGGAGTTCGCGCGGCACGGTGCCGCGCCGATGCAGGTGTTCTGCGTCGGGGTGCTGGTCAACAGCCTCGCCCAGGTGCCGTTCGTCTCGCTGCAGGCCCGCGGCCATGCGGCGACGATCGCGGCGATCCACTGCGTGCAGCTGCCCCTGTTCGTGGTCGCGGTCTGGCAGCTCGCCGAGCACGCCGGCGTGATCGGCGCCGCGCTCGCCTGGAGCGGACGCATCGTGGTCGACTTCGTCGTGCTGCGCATGCTGTCGCGCGCGCGCGTCGGCGCGGCCGCAGGCATGCGCACCGAGACCGGCGCGGTCCTCGTCGGTGTCCTCGCGCTGGCGGCCTTCGCGCTCCCGATGACGCTGCCGGGATGGACGGGGATCGCCTCGGGCCTGGCGCTCGGCGCCATCGCATGGGGCCTCGCGGCGTCGCGGCTGCCGCGATGGTCGGCGGGCGACGCGATCGCGGCCGTGATGCGCCGGAGCGGCGCTTGAGCACGCGCGGCACGGGTCGCGTGCTGGTGACCGGAGCGACCGGATTCGTCGGCCGGGCGGTCGTGGCACGGCTTCGCGCGAGCGGTCGCCCGCTTCGCCTCGCGGTCCGGGCGGACGCCGGGACGCCCGATGCCGTCGTCGTGCCCGACGCGGGCCCGCAGGCCCGCTGGGACGAGGCCCTCGACGGGGTCGAGGTGGTGATCCACCTCGCCGCGCGTGTCCACGTGATGCGCGACGCCGCGAGCGATCCGCTGTCCGCGTTCCGGCGCATCAACGTCGACGGCACCGAGCGGCTCGCGCGCGCGGCCGCCCGGGCGGGCGTGCGCCGGCTGGTCTTCGCGAGCAGCATCAAGGTGCTCGGCGAGGCCGCGCCGCCCGATGCGCCGTTCGACGACGCGTCCCCGCCGCGGCCGCTCGATCCCTACGGCGTGTCGAAGCTCGAGGCCGAGCGGGTGCTGCTCGCGGTCGCCTCGACGTCCACGCTCGAGGTCGCGTCCCTGCGGCCCCCGCTGATGCACGGGCCCGGCGTCGGCGGCAACCTCGCGCGGCTGCTCGCGTGGATCGACTCGGGCTGGCCGCTGCCCTTCGGCTCGGTCGAAAACCGCCGCAGCCTGCTCGCCGTCGACAACTTCGCCGATGCGCTGATCCTCGCGGGCGACCATCCCGCCGCCGCGGGCCGCGGCTTCGTCGTGTCCGACTCGCCGCCGCTGTCGACACCGGAACTCGTGCGCCGGCTCGCGCGGGCGATGGATCGCCCCGCACGGCTGCTGCCGGTGCCGCCGTCCTGGCTGCGGGCCGCAGGGCGCGCGGCCGGCGGCGGTGCCGCGCTCGAGCGCCTGACGGGATCGCTCTGCGTCGACGGGTCGGGGTTCGCGCGAGCGCTCGGCTGGGCGCCGCGGCTCGATGCGGAGGCCGGCCTCAGGGTGACCGCGCGGGCCTTCGTCGAAGGACGGGCGCAGCCGGGGCGCCGGATCGACTGACGTATACTCGACCGATGCCGATCGACGGTCGCGGGCCACTGCTGAGCGTGAGCATCGTGGTCTTCCGGTCCGACCTCGGCCTGCTCGCGAGATGCCTCGATGCGCTCGACGCGGCGCTCGACGCACTCCGGACCGCTCGGCGAGGCGTCGACGACGCGGGGCGGTTCGCCGAGGTGAGCGTGGTCGACAACGGGCCCGGCGACTACTCCGCCGGGCTCGCGACGTTCCTGGCGGACCGTCCGCCACCGCGATCGGGCGTCCCGGCCGAACCGATCACCGGGCACGGCAACCTCGGCTACGGACGCGGCAACAACCTCGTCATCGCGCGCACCGCGGCCTCGTACCACCTGGTGCTGAACCCCGACGCGGAACTCGCGCCCGACGCGCTGGTGAACGGGGTGTCGTTCATGGAGCGCCATGCGGACGTCGGGCTCGTCGCGGCAACCTCGGTGTCGCCCGACGGCGAGACGCTGAACCTGTGCAAGGGGTATCCGTCGCTCGCGGTGCTCGCGATGCGCGCGCTGCCGCGCGCGCTCGCGGTCGGCCCGTTCGGGCGCAGGCTCGCTGCCTACGACCTGCGGGCCGCCCCGGGCGGCGTCACCGACGTCACCGGAGCGATGGTCAGCGGCTCGTTCATGCTGTTCAGGACCGCGCCCCTTCGCGCGCTCGGCGGCTTCGACCCTGCGTACTTCCTGTACTTCGAGGACTTCGACCTCGCCTACAGGATCGGTCGCGTGGCGCGCGTCGTGTGGCTGTCGGATGTCCGGGTGCTTCATCACGGCGGCCACGCGTCGCGCAAGGGCTGGACCCATCGCCGGCACTTCGCGCGCGGCGCGCTGCGCTTCTTCTCGACCCACGGCTGGCGGCTCTGGTGAGCCGCCCGGGCGGGCTCAGCCGGCCCCGTCGCCCGAGCGCCTGCGGGGCACGCCCCGGCGCATGACGGCGCGCAACGCGGCGGCGCTCGCCGAGCGGGCCTTCTGGGTGGCCCGTCGCTTCGCGAGGCAGGTCGGCAGGCCGCGGAGCGCGTCGCGCTTGGCCCGCAGCAGCACCGCGGCCCGGCCGCGGGATGCGAACACCGCGATCGTCACGAGCGTCATCGCCAGGTGCAGCGGCAGGTAGACGAGCAGCAGCGGCCACGGCATGTTCCGCAGGAAGACCCAGACCAGGTTGCGGTGGCCGTGGTAGACCTGGAAGTCGCTGTGGCGGCCGACGACCGCCGAGCCCTCGTGCATCACCACCGCATCCGGCACGTACATCGCGCTCAGTCCGGCGAGGCGGGCGCGGAAGGCGATGTCGACGTCCTCGACGTAGCAGAAGAAGTCCTCGTCGAAGCCGCCCGTCGCGACGAGCACCTCGCGGCGGTAGAGCGCGGCGGCCGCCGAGGGCGCGAAGATCTCGCGGGGCTGCAGGTACCGGCCCGCGGCCGGCTCGCCATGGCCCTCGCGCCACGGCAGGCCGCTCACGTGGTAGACGTCGCCGACGCCGTCGAGCCGCTCGCCGCGCACATCGGCGAGCATCCTGCAGCCGAACATGGCGTGCTCCGGATGACGGATCGCCGCCTCGACGAGTCGCTCGAGCCAGTCGGGCGCCGCGACCGCGTCCGGATTGAGCAGCGCCACCAGTCCGTCGTCGATCTCGCGGAACGCGAGGTTGTTGCCGCCCGCGAACCCCCGGTTGATCGGGGAGCGGATCACGCGCACGCCCGGATGGCGCGACTCGAGCCCGTCGGCCGAGCCGTCGACGCTCGCGTTGTCGACGACGATCGTCGAGAAGCGCGGATAGGTCTGATGCCGGAGCGACTCGAGGCAGCGCGGCAGGCAGTCCGCGCCGTTGAAGTTGACGACGACGACGGTCACCCGCGGCGGCGAGGGCCCGAGGCTCATCGGTCGGGCGGGACCAGCAGCGCGCGCGCGTCGTGCAGCGTCGCGACCACGTGGGTGTGGTCGCCGTCGGCCACCGGCGGCGCGCCGGCGGGCCTGTAGAGGGCTCGCACCGGCACGCCCGCCCGCCGGGCCGCGAGCATGTCCGACGCGGTGTCGCCGACCATCACAGACCGCCCGAGCGCGACGCCGAGCTCGTCGCGCGCCCGCAGCAGCATGCCGGGGTTCGGCTTGCGGTCGAACGAGTCGGCGCGGTAGCGGCCGATCCCGTGCTCGGGATGGAAGGGGCAGTGGTAGACCGCCGCGAGCGGCACGCCCTCGCGCTCGAAGCGGGCACGCATCCACGCGGTCAGTCGCTCGAAGGCCGCCTCGTCGTAGTAGCCCCGGCCGATGCCCGCCTGGTTCGTGACCACGACGAGCGCCATGTCGAGGACGCGCGCGGCGCCGCACAGCTCGAAGATGCCGTCGACGAAGTCGAAGCGCTCGACGGTGTGGACGTAGCCGTGGTCGACGTTGACGACGCCGTCGCGGTCGAGGAAGAGCGCCCGGGTCATCGACCCGGCACGAGCGGCGCGAGGAGCGTCTGCGCGCGCGCGTAGTCGTCGGGCACGCCGATGTCGATGAACAGCCCCGAGCTGGTGAACACCTCGACGACGCTCGCCGCCACGCGCGGCACGAACACGTCGGTCTCCAGCGAGAACGCCCGGCCGGCCGGCATGTCGTCGAGGAAGCCGCGCGGCAGCAGGTAGCAGCCGGCGTTGATCAGGCCGGGTCCGGGCACGCCCTTCTCGGCGAACGCGACGATCCGCCCGCCGTCGACGCCGAGCCGCCCGAAGCGCGCGGTGTCGTCGACCGCGCGCGCGACGACGATCGGCGCGCCCGAGCCGCGCCACTGCGCGACGAGCGCGTCGAGCTCCAGGTCGAGGAAGGTGTCGCCGTTGAGCACCAGCACGGGGTCGTCGCGGCACTGCGCGAGCGCGAGCTTCGTCGCGCCGCCGGTGCCGAGCGGCTCGGACTCGATCGCGTACGCGATCGACAGGCCGCCCCAGGCGTCGCCGAAGTGCGAGATCACCGTGTCCGCGAGGTGACCGACCGACAGCACCGCCCGGCGCACGCCCTTGGCGGCGAGCGAGCCGAGCAGGATCTCCAGGAACGGCCGCCCGGCCACCGGCGCCATCGGCTTCGGCACGTCGGAGACGACCGCGCGCAGCCGCGTGCCGAACCCCCCCGCGAGGACGATCGCCTCCATCGTCCCGCTCACCCGTTCGGGAACATCGCCCGCTCGACCAGGCCGCACAGCGTGTGGCCGGCGACGATGTGGCCTTCCTGGATCCGGGGTGTCGCGCCCGACGGCACCCGCAGCAGGTGGTCGCACAGCG
>Ga0315899_10002951_pt1 | contig 18625 bp, 18 predicted proteins | sample LakEriMetagenome_2_FD_203518 | JGI IMG/M metagenome (GOLD analysis project Ga0315899, IMG submission 203518) | Freshwater fungal communities from buoy surface, Lake Erie, Ohio, United States - Buoy 4 MA112 | ecosystem: Environmental > Aquatic > Freshwater > Lake | place: USA: Lake Erie, Ohio... | reverse complement strand
TAAGAACCGAAAGGGTCTTCCCTGTGCACCCGCCCACCCTATTAATTTATTTATTTTTGATTTATTTTTATGGGTATATGTATAAACCCTAGTAATTTATCAATATTAATTTAACATTAAGGACCCTTTCGATTAAATTAATATTAATAAATTAATAGGGGTTATATGTATATATATATACTGTGCAACTGCACGGCTATCGCACACTCTCCCTTGCCTACACGCGCCAACACACACTCTCCCTTGCCCACACGCGCCAACACACACTCTCATTGCCTGTAACTATGGCGAACAGGATTTACTACCAAAAATAAACGAACTGACGTAATAAAAACAGGATTTATTTCTACTGCTGCGGGCTCCTGGGCATAGGCTGTGCATTCCTATTCGCGTGGATCGCCCAGTACTACACCGACTACGCCTACAAGCCTGTGCGGCAGGTGGCCGAGGCAAGCACCACGGGACACGGCACCAACGTCATTGCCGGGGTGGCACTGGGAATGGAGGCCACGGCGTTGCCGGTCATAGTGATTAGCATCGCCATTATCAGCGCTTACTGGCTCGGCAAAATGTCGGGCCTGCAGGACGACCAGGGGCAGGCGTGCGGCGGTCTCAAATTCTCGAAAGTTCTCTATATCGTGACTTGTGCTTAGTAAATGTACTAGGGCACTGACCTTTGAGAATGTGTCATGTGTCTCAGGGCTGTTTGGCACGGCTGTAGCCACCATGGGTATGCTGAGCACCGCTGCCTATGTCTTGGCTATGGACATTTTTGGGCCTATCTCTGACAACGCCGGAGGAATTGCGGAAATGAGCCAGCAGCCCGCGCACGTGCGGGAGGTGACAGATTTGCTTGATGCGGTGGGCAACACCACGAAAGCGACAACCAAGGGCTTTGCGATCGGGTCAGCGGCACTGGCGTCGTTCTTGCTCTTCAGCGCCTTCATGGACGAGGTGTCTGCTTTCACTGCCAAGCCTTTTGATCAAGTGGACATTGCGATCCCCGAGGTCTTCGTTGGGGGTCTGCTGGGTGCGATGCTCGTCTTCCTCTTCTCGGCCTGGGCGTGCAAGGCCGTTGGGCGGTCAGCACAGGAGGTAGTCAAGGAGGTACGGCGGCAGTTCCTCTCAAAGCCAGGCATCATGACGTATCAAGAAAAGCCCGATTACGGGCGATGCGTGTCAATAGTGGCGGCGTCTGCCTTGCGCGAGATGTTAGCCCCGGGGGCACTTGCAGTGTTAATGCCCATAGTTGTCGGGGTTGTCTTCCGCTTTGTTGGCGCCGTGACGGGGCAAGTGCAGCTGGGGCCCAAGGTGGTAGCTGGCTTCATCATGTTTTCCACTGTTACAGGTATCTTGATGGCGCTATTCCTCAACACGGCCGGTGGTGCATGGGACAATGCCAAAAAGTACATCGAACAGGGTGCCTTTGGTGGCAAGGGTTCCGAGGCGCACAAGGCGGCAGTTACCGGGGACACAGTTGGCGACCCCTTCAAGGATACTGCAGGCCCCTCTATCCACGTCTTGATCAAAATGTTGGCCACTATAACTTTGGTCATGGCGCCACTCTTTTTGGACTCACAGCCCGTCCAGATTGGAAAATGGCAATAGAGAGCATTGTGTATGTGTGTATGTTTTTATTGGTGTGTGCACATCATATCATTTTTGTCGCAGCATTCGCGGGTCAGTCAGTGGTGGTGGCATATTTTCCATCACAAAAATGTGGAAAATATATACCACCGAAAATTTTGCGAACAAGTTTGTAAATGTTCTTCTGGACCGGGTCTGACAAGAGCCGTATGGAATACTTGTTTCACTTTACTTCTAGAGGGAAGTCGTTCGTTCGTTCGCATACTTGGATGACCATAGTTTAGGCCATAATTTAGGCCATGAACATGTGCTAATGAAGGTGGTCAACTGAGATCAAAGAATCCTTTCTCCGTATCAGGTCGAATACAATCCGTCTTGATGCTCCTTTTCTTAATAGAGATTGTTACTTAGTTGTTAATAATCTGTTGTGCCCGTCCCTGATTTGAAAATCTGGAGGTGCATTACGGTGTAGTCCAGCTGAGCTAAATCTACTCTTTCTTCATTCATTCGTTCAATTTCATTTGGGTATACTAGTGACGTGCATGACTCTGCTTTCGAAAAGAATTATGCATATGCGAATCGATTGTCACGCCGCCTGAGGCGGCACCAAGCATCCCTCCTTGGATTGGAGGTCGTGGCCAATCCAAGGTCGTGGCCAGGAGGTCGTGGCCAATCCAAGGTCGTGGCCAATGAGAGAGAGAGAGAGAGAGAGAGAGAGACCAATCCAAGGTCGTGGCCAATGAGGAGGTCGTGGCCCATCCAAGGTCGTGGCCAATCCAAGGACGCGAAAATGCGTTACAGCTGGCTTTGACTTGGCTGCATCGTATTTATGAGCGTTTTGATCTCTCCCTCTAACCGCTGCCGCTCAACCTGTTTGTGAGTCAGTGTGTGCCAACGTTAGTAGCCAAAATGGGCTCAGGTACAAGAGACATATGCAACATTTGCTAGCAGGAAACTCTTATGCAAATGGCCTCAGGTGGCCACACCTTGTATTCAGTCGATGCCTTGCCCTGTCCTGCGGCTCCCTGGCCAATATTCGGAACCGATACTCGCTTGTCAATCAACTTCCAGGCAGGATTTGTATCATACACCTTGTCCAGCAACTTGTGCGCCACAGACGGGCGGCCTTTGCCTCCTGCAGCCAGGTCCGGCGCTGGTATGTGCATCTGGTTTGCATCACAATCTGAAGGGTGCCATGCAAAGCCCAGACTGGTGGCAGCTCGGCCCGTCTCGGACATTATTTGAGTGGGGTCCAATTCAACTATGTGCTTCTTTGGCTCCAATGGCCGATGGCCAAGAGATTTCCTAATATCTATATTAGGCGAGTGAGCCTTGGGTTTGTTCGCCTTCGGATACCCCAGTAACAAACTCTCGGGAAGGCTCTGCTCGAAAGTGCCCCTCCCCACTGTCCTCTCAAAGTCACAAAGCGTTGAAGACTTCCTGGCGCATAAAGCGTCCCATGCCCTCTCCGGATGATAAATAACGTCCGGAGATTCCTTGCCAAACGACGACATATCGCCAGCAGGCTTTCGTGGCATGAGCTTACCGAACGGTACCACGTGATATTGCGGCACCCCTCTAGCCCTGTCAGTGTCGTACCCCTTGTCGGGTCCGCCACTGTCTAATTTGCTCGCCCGGATGGCAGCAGCATCCTTATCGCGTGGCAGTGTCTTTGAAAAATTGCACATGGGCTTCTTGATGGCCAAGTCATAGAAATCACCTTGCGACGACACTTTGTTACTATCGCGGTAGTCCTGCCGTGTATCCCACGCGCGTTTCGGCTCTGGACGCTGTGCTCCTTGCCTTCCGATCCTGGCAACGTCCCCCATGTCTGCCACGGTCTTTAGCCCCGGGTAGCTTTCAGTCCATTCGCAGTGACTACGTGTTTTGTACATCCGCGGCTGTGAATCTAGCATCTCTTTCTTTGGGGATGTTGGTTTATCCCGAGGTAAGGTTTTGGAGAAATCCGGTACTTTCTGCACCTGTGTGCAAGATATCACGTCAGATCTCATCCAAGCCCCGATCTGACCAATATCAGGACCCACTGCGTGCTGGTGAGTGCTGGCAAGTGATGCATGGATGAGAACGCGCGCGCATGCGCTCTACAAGCATGCTGTACCTTCAGCGAGCCTCCTCCCTTGTCCCAATACGCAGATGTGTCATACTCGACGTCTTCTTGTCCTTGGCCTTTCCAACCAAAGCAAGCGCGCTGCTCGGCCTGTCCTACCTCACAAATTATGCGGCCCACCACAGGCTTGTCCCTGCCGGTCGTCTTTTCGATTTTGGGGGCTGGCTGATGCGACTTGGGCTTTTGGGCTGGGGAGAGACAGTAGAACAGCATTTGGGTCAGTATCCTCTTGACATCCAGCATAAACTCCTAGGTGTCATCTATGGGCTATTGCAGACTGTCGAACCGGCTAGGAATTCCTTGTCGTCGTATACCACCTTGGAGCGCAGCAAACTGCGGTCGGCAATGGTCACCGCCTGAGACCTGCGTTGGATGCTATGCAGTTTCGGCTCGTAGCGCCCACTCTCTGGCGCCTGGGTGCTGCGCTCCGAGAGCGCCGAATCACGTCCTGGCGTCATAAATGACGCCGACGCCTTCGTGTCCGTCTTCTTGCCAAGCTCGTCCATGACAGCCATATTCGGCGTTGTCAGTGCGAGCCGGACATGCTCTTGCGAAGGCCCGGCCGCTTTCAGCAGCTCAGGATCAACGTGCTCTTCCGCAAGGAGATCCCAGTCGATGCTGCGCGGAAGCTTCACTGAGCTGTCCTTGCTTGGGGAGCTGCTCAGTTTCCTGCGCACAGCCGCCGCTTAAACCAAATGCCTGGATCGACAAGACGCACGCGTGTGTGCAGGGGAGGGCTTCACCAGGTCGATAGCTCTCTTGGCGACGAGCATAAATCTTGCTCCCTGCTAACTGGGGCGCTGCCGAATGACGGTGGCACGCCAGTGATGGAGTGATCGAGCACCTTGGACAAAATTTCCTTGTGTGATGACTTTAGCGTGTCAGTGATCTTGCTGCGCTCGGCCTTGCGCTGCCACGTGTCCAGCTCCTGCTTCAGCTTTCCCATGGCCTGCTGTGAAACCGATGCAGCAGTCTTGCCAGACCGGCTGTAAGACGGGGCGACATTCAGGTCGCTGCGGATGAGTGACATCCTGCTGTTCCCGGAGTGTAGGCCCGGGGAACACTCAGGGAACACGTTCAAAAAGTTCGATTCTCCCCGGGCTGTGACAAACCTTGCGGCATAAGAAGGAGCGGCAGGTAGACGCAAACATGCATGCGGGCGAGCAGTATTGTGTATTCTAAGACGTGTCTGGGTCTCTCGCTGCCGGGTTTTTCGCGCTTGCTTGTGCCCGCCGACTCTCACGTAGCCAGTGGCTGGATTTTGCATCGCTTATCACCAGGGCCCCAGCAATCTCTGGATCACGCATGGGAATAGTCCCATCTGCCCTGGGTGAACTCGGGAAACTTGCTGCTGCGAACCCCAGCATCCCCGTGGTCGGGGCGGGCCTTGGCGTCGGAGTCGGTGAGCAGCTGTGCACACGCTTGCAATCTTCACGCTCTCGCACTTGGTGTTCGCCTAGCTAGGCCCAGGGCTCAGCTCATGCGCCAATCGCACGCGCACCTTCCTCTGATCGCTGCTTCTCGTTACATCAGCCTCTGTAGGGCTGTCGGAAGCCGCATCGAACTTGACGAACCAGCACGCACTGAAGCACAAAGAAAAGTCAAGGGATGTGATTGACGCGGAGAAAGCCGCTGCTCAGGCTAAGCTAGATGCCATGCGAGCATCTGCAAAAGATGTCGAAATTCGGCGGCAGGCCCACGACATGGTCTCGCCTGGCCGCGTTTGCTCGTTTCCTTTTTTACGCGCATTTTTAATTTTGCGAACTGCTTAGACGCCGTTCCTGCGACATCGTCGCGCTCTGCGCTGCGCCGGAGGGGGGGGCCATGCGGTTCGCCAACATTAGTGCACTTGCCATTCACACACCAAAATCACGCACGCTCCACAATGTATGCTGACGTTCTGTTGTGTTGGCCAGTGGCGACACGAGCCCAGGGGACCAACAAAATATAATCTTCTTCAGAAGGAACAAAGAGAGAGAGAGAAGTACGAAGAGGTTTCTTTTCCGCTTTCATCACCCCCTACTTTATGCTGATACGCAATGCCACCGTATAATCCCAAATCACTTTCTCTTTTGCTCACGTTCCGCATTCGCCTCTGTCCCTCGCCGTTTCCAGATGATGAGGAACAGGCCACCGCAAAGCCCAGAAGATAAAAAAAGGAAGAAAAAGGATGAAAAGGTCGACCCAGCCGACTTCAGGTCCGGCCAAATCTTGTGTATTTTTTACATGAGGAGACGCTGGGAAAACTCGGGCTGGGTTGCATGACGCTTCTGCTGGAACATGGCATGCGCATACGACAGGCAACGAGGAGCACCGAAGACAAAACCCAAGCCACCAACTCCTCCTGACAATAAGGCCTTCGAAGAAGCTATGACTTTGAGAGGTCCTCACAGACTGACGTGTCCACGAACTCGCATTGCGATAGTGCGCGCTGGCTGTGCATATATGCGCACTGTTTTTGTGCTGACCCTCTGCAAATTCTAGGCGGGTCTGCTGTTTTGCGCTGCGCCCTGCACTGCTTGGAAGCGCAGTGCCCCATCCAAAGTAAAACTTGTCGCATGGCGTCATGTTGGGACTTGACATTCTGACACTGGTATTCAGGAAGTATTTATCCAGCGCCAACAATACGAGAGAAAACAGCCACCGCGTTCCATCGAGAGGGCAGCGCGGGCCCCAGCACTGCTGCCCCTAGCACTGGCGCTCCAAAAACGGGTGTTTCCTCAAATGGTAACCCATCTCGCGGCGGCTCCCGACCTCACTCTCGCAGGCCCGGCGAGAGTCTCGATGTGTCTGATGAGGTAATTTCGTGTGGTACCTGTACTGAGTAGACCCAGGAGTGATATGGGTGCGCGTGGCGCTGTGTGACCCTCTTCGACTGACTCTCCTCTGCGCTGTTCCTATAACTGCATGAATTCTACACCTCCTAGGTCGACGACTTGATTGCAGATTTGGAAAGGTCAGACATTACCAAAGAAACAGGTGGTGGTCGCAAAAACGACGAGAGAGAGTACAGGCGGCGAAGCACAGTGCTGGACGAGAAACCGAATCTCGACTGGTTGGCAGTTGAGCTCGAAGTTTTTGGCAAGGTAAGCGCACTAAAAAATGAAATTGCGACTTAATATTGCACGCACATCCTTCACAAGCAGAAGGAAAGGGTCTGGAATCAGCTAGACACAAAGGATTAACAAGTGGCCTTATTATGTGCAGGAGATGCATACCGAAGAAATGGGGAAAATACGAAATACAAAAGCGAAACCAATAGGCCAATCACGGCGCGAGAAGGCAAGAGAGGAGCGCTCAAAACTCGCTGCTTCGAAACTACCAGAAGATCTTCTTCCTTATTAGATGTCAGGTGTTTGAAAGTGGATTAAATACCTCCCATTTGTCAAAAGAGTCCCAACATATAGGGAAAAGAGACCTACTATTAATGGCTGTTGTCAAGACAGGGACAGCACCCAGGTCGATGTTGCCATTCAAGACCATGGAACTGATGCCCGCTCGCTCCGAGCAGGACTCCGCCTTGTTATCTGAGCTTCGTCTCCACAACCTGCTTGACCTCAGCAAGCTGGGCAGCTCGTGAGAGCAGACAGAGCATTCTAGGGGGGGGTTGTCCCTGCAGACTTTGTCCAGTGAGGAACGTCTGAGATGCGCACCATTCCTGACAGTCCTGGGGACACATTGTATTAGTCGAAGTTTCCCCCTCCCCCCGCAGTCGCTGCCCAAGAGCCTGTGGCGCTTGAAATCGTCCTTGAAATCTCCCTCCTTTACTGAGCGCGAGCGCGTGCATGATCTCCATCCGGCGCCTGTGGTGCTTGCGCACGAGAGCCCCTCGCTTAATCGAAGATGCTGCTCAATCGACAACATCAATCGAAAATACACGTCCAGCGTAGTACATTCCTGCCCTCTTCCTGCCCATACCCGCTTTCGTGTCCTGGTACTGACTGCCCACTCCAGCCTTTGTGTCCTGGTGGCCGTTCGACGCTTGTTTCTGCACAAAAGTGAGGAGCTCGGCACGCAAAGTCGCCACCTCTTGTTTCAGATCATCGATCTCAACCTGCGTCTTTGGGGCGGCATTGCGCTTGTATCTGACGGGTGCAGCCGTCCTCTTAGAAAACGCTTTCAGACCTAACGGTTGGGCACGATGCGATGCCGCCCTGTTTTCATGGTCCTTTTTATCCCACATCACGCGACCATTGTCGCTCCAGAACATCGCATTTTGCTCGCGCGTAAAGAACGAAACACTGTCCGGCCGGTTTCCCGGACGCGCTGACATCGGCCGCTTATCCAAGTGCACTTGGGGTGACGCAAGGGTTTCCCGAGGGGTCATTTTGCGAGGCGTGGCCGACATGCTTGCATCGCCATGGGCAGTGCGCTGCAGCATGCTCCTCGGCGTGCCCAGCCTCGGCGTCACCAGCCGTGGCGTGATCATTCTCCCTAGCGCTGGCGCACCCGCCTCAAGGCAGGGACCCTCGCCCCAAACCGTGCATCCAACACCCCCGGCCGCAGCTGGAGTCGCGCCTCCGCTGCCAGTGTTGTGGGGACCCGAGATGTTGTCCTCCCGCCACTGCCTGATCTCGTCGCGCACACTCCTTGGGCGATCGCCCCGGCCTGGTAGCCGCGATGCCACGGCACACGGACCTAGCACCATTCAAATCACACTCCTACCCGATATATATATCGGTACCCGATAGTCGCAGGCAGACTTGAGACTCGGCCGGCAAGCCAGCGCAAGAAGACTGCGCAATAAATTACTTACCCGACGGCGGCCGGGAATCGAATGGAGACGCTTGGCCGCTCATCTCTGCCTCCTTGACTGCTCCATGCAGGTGCTCCACAGACCACTCTGCACAGGACCGCCACGTCAGGCGCGGCCGGGAACAGACACAGGTGGCCGTATGAGCGCCGGCGAGTGCAGAATGCAACGACACACACTCTCGCATCCGGGGCCTCAAACTCACGCATGGCCTCGCGGACAGACTGGTTTCTCGTGGCTCTGCAGGCCCGTGCCGCCATGTCCCGCCCTGCCAAGCGGGGCGTCGCGGTGAGCAAGGGACTACCGGCAGGACAATACCGAGGATTGCGGTGACGCGTGACAAGCGTAAAAGAGGCCTTTTTGTGCAGCACATGCATAACATAGCGTAATACAGAACGCCCACACACCGAGGCCCAAGGCGACCATTTTGTCGACTAGTTGCAGGTCTGCATCCACAGGCACGCCGGTCGCTGGCCGGCTCATCCGGAGTGTTTCAACGGGCGTACGTACCAAACTGTCACGGTCTCATTTGAACTTTCAACCAGGGAACTGGCTCCGGGTTTCTCGACCGCGTGCGCAACGTGCTGCGCGAGTGACGTGCGGTGCTGCTCACGAGCAGCACCACACGCGTGTGCGCAAACGGCGCACACGCGGTGTGCGCCAGGCGTCGGGAGAAGCACGAGTCTGCAGGGGGCGGTGTGCGCCAGGCGTCGGGAGAAGCGAGTCTGCAGGGGCGCCAGCCTCGCGGGCGCCGTCGCGGCCTGTCGCAATGGTGGATTACTACGAGGAGGCAGAGGAATACCTCGAAAACATCTCAGACGATATCCCCCTGTACACGAATACGCAAGATGGCGTGTTTTCAGAGGGCGCGAGAACAGCACCTGCCCCGCTCGAGGCAAATTCCGATCTCTACGTCAATCCGATGCGCAGCGCGTGGGCCAGTCGCCGCCACTCGCAGCCGGCATCCGGCGGCGTGGCTTCCGCAGCAGCGCGGTTTCAGGGCAAGGGAGGTGGACCGCTGGTGCAGCCCAAGCCGCTCGCGTCCTCCCTGATGCCGCAAGAGCAAGCCTTTGAGATTCCCGATCTTCAGGACGGGATCGCGGACCTGCAGATGGACAACAGCGACGGTGACGATGATGTCGACACTGCGGAAGATTTCGGCGACATCCCTGTCGCCGAAATGAAATCGCGGAGCAAGGAAACCTCGCCACTGCTGCAACCGAAGAACCACGGGAGCCCGCTATCAGACCAGAGCCCCGGGCTTCCCGACAATTTGATGAGTGAACTCGCATTCTCCAATAATGAGGACCGTGATATTTCGCCACACGTGATTCAGGGGCTCGTGCAGATCATGCGCGAGGGCTCGCACGAGAAGCAGAAAAAGGCCACGATCGCCATGTGCAACTTGTGCTGCGAATCGCAGCAAGTAAGAAACGTGAAAAGACAGCCTCTTTTGCATTCTCGTTTCCTGTAATCCCTGAAGCGCTAACTGCCTGAAAATTGCTTTCCAGAATCGAACCTATGCTGGAGAAGCCGGCGCAGTACCTGTGCTGGTTTTGATGATGTGTGACTCACAACCTGACCAACATTTACAGGTGCTTCTTTGTAAAGGAGAAAAGAAACGTTCAAGCGTTTGGGTGGTGATTCATGCAACGAGAGAGCACATTACTGTATGAATCTGTTCTAAGACAGCTATGCTTTGGGGAATCCCGAAGTTGCAATGATGTACATGGACTCATGTTTTGACCCATGCCCCACTTGATGTCTATTTCAACGCAGCGACTTGCGACAGCATGTATTTGCAATTTGTCTGCGGATCCCCCGCTAAAGGATGCGATTGCAAAGTCTGGCGCCATCCCGCGTCTCTCCAAACTTCTAGAGTCCCAAGAAGACTCTGGTATGCCCTGCTCCTCCATAATCATGTCCCGCGCTCAAGCCACGAACACAAATGAACCTGAAAACGCGCAGAGTATCATAGTTTGCAGAGCACTGCTATTTCGTGCATGCAGCCATGGATGACTGTGGCTAAAACCCCACCGACAGCCATGAAGGTGCTGAGAAACATGCGCAAATGCATATGTACTTGAATCTGAACTTGACGGTGCCATGGCAGTGGATGCACGCGCCGCCACTGCACACGCAGCCGCTACGCTTTGGAGTTTATGCGTGGATATGGATCACATCAAGCCCATGGTAATGTCGTTCTGCTATTCCCACTCCGTCAAAACGTACTGAGCGGGACGCAGTCTTCTAACATGCCTTGAGTTTCGGCAGGTGGCCCAGAAGAACACATTGCAGGCACTCATGCTGCAATTGCGGTCGCCGGGTAAGAATGAATCAAAGTGCTTTCCGCCGTTGATGAGTCTGCAGACTCAAAAGGATCACTAATCGCAAAAGTTCCACTGCAACATTCAAGTGCGAAAATGAGACTGACCAAGGATGGTCCGTCTGCAGAGTCGTTCGTGCGGGGCCAGGCGTGCGGCTGCATTGGTGAAGTGTGCATAGGCAACAAGCAAATTAAAGGCATGCTGGCATCGATCAACGTCATTCCGGATCTTATTACTCTGCTCGCCGAGCCGGACCCCGCAACACAAGTGTGTTCATGTGATCCACAAACGCACACTAGGAGTGTGAGCATCAGCAGCCGCATAAATATCGATGCTTAATATCTTTGCACATGAAGTGTGATGTGCATCTGTCAAATCTGCTCAGTAATGCGAGAACGGCAGCGCTATGACTGAGAGGGACCGAGGGAGGGAGTCAGGAAAAGTGTGTGCGTAGTTGTACGACTGCGTGTTCAAGCCTTGGTGCACTCTTTATGCGCAGCGTCTGGCGGCGTCGGCACTTTGTAACCTCTCGGCAAACCACGACGAGAACAAGAAACTGTCGCGTGCGGCGGGCCTAGTGGATGCGCTGATCAAGCTCTTGACGACTTCTGCCGACGACACAGTTCAGGTTTTTTTGTTTGCTCTCTATTGCATGCAAAATCCTTTCCCGCCCGCTTCCTGCCTCGCTGTCTTATATTTGCATATTGTGTGTGTTTATATATATGTGTACGTATATATATATGTATACATAGACGTATGCAGGTGTGCGCGCGTGCGTGCGTGCGTGTGCACATTATCAAAATATGCATTTAGTGCGTGTGTATGCATGTACGTCCGACATATCTTCTGTTGGCAATATGTTGGCGCCGCGACTCTGAAATAGCATGCGCGCGTGCGCAAACACACACATGCAGAGCGCGGCTGCTGGCGGTCTGTACAATCTGGTGACATCACAGGACAGAGAAAAGCTCGAAAAGGCAGGCGTAGTGGAAATCATGCGACGGGTTCCTATCTCCAGGTGAGGAACCTGTGTATACCCTTTGAGAGCACCGCGCGTTTCCTCAAGTGCCTTGCTGACTCTGTGAGACCGCAGAAACATCAATATTCGATTAGGCATCAGGGAGAAGAAGTGAAGGCTGTGTGTCAGGGCTGTCAGCGATGTTTGACAGCGGCAGGTCATCAGGATAGACGGCAAGAGACCTACTACAGTGTCAAAAGAGACCTAGGACAAGAGGCGATGCCAGATCTGCAGGTCTCTTGCCGGGCGCTATGCGACCAGCTCACATTTACGAAGTTAACTTATCGCTCGAGAATCGCATTTCTCTCGGTCGCCTGAATACTCCTCGCCTCGGGTACCCAGCGAATCTTTAAGGATATAAGCGCTCACTAAGTAAGAAAGGCTTCGAAACTCTCTCTCGCGCGCGCGAAAACACACTCACGGATGAGAGTGCTGGATCAGTCCAATTCCTTCACTGACGGGATCGCCAGGAAAATCTCGTCAGTCACAGAAATTCTCCTTGAGATCCCGTCAGTTGTGGAATGCGTCGTTTCGAAAACAGGCCTCTATTAATTCTTTCATTTCTGCACTGTGCCATAACAGCGCCTGCCCTCTCACTCTTCCGCCTCGGCCTCGGCAATGAGGGTGGATCGCGCAGCACAGCCAGACGCGACATACATCAGACCACAGCTTCTTTGGATCTGAGGAAGATCACACGTTGTCTGTGTTGACCGCGGCCGCCCATTTTTGCAAAGAACCGTCCCGGCTACGGGGCATGCCTACTTGGCCGTGAGGCCATTGATGGCCAGCAGCTCGACCTATTTCACGCCCGAGAAGACAAGTTAGTGCTCGTCTACGTGGCGTGGTGTGGTGGTATTCTTGTAGACCTCACGTTGAATAGAAAGCGCCTCCTCGTCATTATATCTGCTGACCACTCTCTCACCTCGTCGTGCCCCTCCTCGCAGAAGGTTGTCAAGGGGAAGCGCTAAGTCAACTCTCTCCCTTTTACTTCTATAGTGGGTCTCTTTTACTTCTGTGCGTCCTCCGACATTCAAATTCCCTGTCATCCCCCATTTCTCCACCGTCCTCCTCCTCTTCCTCCTCCTCATCTGCGGTGAGGCGACCGAGAGAGATGCATGCGATAGACTGGGCGGGGGAGAGAACCTCGAAGATGAGCTCGGACTTCGGTGGAATGACAGGAGGAAACCCCTTCTCGCCATATGCGTAGTCGTACGAGCACTTGAGAGTGGCGGCCTCACCTGCGGCATGCGTCGTTCAACGCGTGAGAGAGAGGTTACTACAGTGGAGGGAACGTTGCCTGGGAGAGAGAACGCGAGAGCGATAGGCTACTGTGCCCTCTCTCACACATACATAGGGCAAGGGTGAAGAAACAAGGTGAGAAAAAGCAGTGAGAGGGTTGTGTGTTTTTTTCGCACAGAAAGAAACTCCCCCCCGGGAGTTTCTGACGAGCTTCAAAACCTTGCAGTAAGCCTGGTCCGGCTGCACGGTCTGGCGGATGGAGAGGAGCGAGCTAAAATGCTAGATGGCGCCAATTCGCTGCAAGACGTGCGAGCGTTTGCTACCAACACTACAAATAAACATGGCAGTCTATGGATATATAGATCAGAACCGAGCGACATTTTCATGACGCCTTCGTCCCATCCCTTGATCACCTGGGGGAAGGTTCAGGAGGAAGGGTGTCAGAGAGATCGAGCAAGTGGACGCGAGCCAAGGAACCACGTTGGAGCAAGCCTTCAACCTGGCCAACACCGATTTGGAACTTGAAGGGCTGGCCCCGGTCGTAGCTGGCATCGAACTGTTTTCCGTTCGTCAGCGTGCCCCTGTAATGCATGGTGAGGGCGTCGCCCTGCGGCAAAAACATCCTTTCACCGCGGTCAGGGCGAGAACAGAGGCCAGCTGGACCTGCAGAATCCTCACCTTCTTCGGGAAGTCCTTGCCATTGCCGGGCCTGGTCGTCTGAACCTCAACACCCATCACGGGACCACCGCCACGAAGGCACATCTTGCGGCCAGTTGCAGCATTGCCCCTGCCGGCCGCCAGGACCTGGCTGCCCGTGAATCCTTGCGCAGTAGAAACCTGCGGGAAAGGAGTTAACACAACTAATCCACAGTCCACACAACCCGTCGATCCCACCCTACCACATGCTCACAAGATTGGCTATCGTGATCGGGGCCAGTGACCTGCCAGGCATCCGCGCAGTCGTAGACCGCTAGAGAGAAGACAAACGCGAGAAAGAATCGGGACATTTCGTTTCTCGTTCGTGTCTGTGTGAGGGTTTTTTAAGGCCACGACGTCGACCTTAAAAACGTCGAGTTCCCAAAGGTCAACAAAATGGTCATGTACGGGACCATGGGCTCGGCGGCAGGGCTGCCAGGTGAGCGCCGGGGGCTAGCGCAGTGACGTGCACGCGCAGAGCGCGAAGATGCAGGACCGTGCCGCTCGGCTGCTGCTTCGCTACAGCTCAGCGCGTCCGACGCACCGGCGGTGCGGCTTGGCCTGGAGGTCCGGACACGCACACCACAGAGCGCCGGCAGCGGCTGGTGCGAGCAGAGGAGCGACGGGGAGGGGCGTTGGAGGACTTGCCGCGGGAAAATCGCCCCGCCGTGACCCTCACTGTTTTGTGCTCTCTGTGTTTGCGTGTGTGTAAACGCGGCTGCCGTACAGCCCTGGCCACAAACAAGCGCCGGGCGGCAGTGTCCGTGGTGGCCGCGGGCGCCACCATGGCTCTTTTTGCTCTCGCGGCGATTGCTATCAGCGATTCCAACGAGCGGACAGAGCTCATCTACCGCTCCTCTCTCGATACCATGGCGAATCCTTCTTATGGCACCGGCAAGGTGAGACCCCAGACTGCAGTTATGTGAACTGGCCACAAGTGTGCGATTTCGCGGCTCACTGTCCCAATGCGCGATTCGCATGCGCGTTGATGTTTGAGCAGGGTGGGTTTGCTGATGGCGACGGGTCGCTGGAAGAGACCTACTACGGCGAAAACGCTGATGCGCCCGGCATCCCTGGTACACATTAGAGATGCCTTGTATGCGCATTTTGCCGGACAGGTCGACCGATACATCTTGCCAGGGGTGTTGAGCGCGTTTAGTGACGTCTGATGGGAGTGGACGAGCAGTCCTTCTGGCTTTTGCTGTGATGCATATTGGGCAGTAGTTGGAACTTGTGTTGTTCGCATTTTGCGAGAGGAATCGGGGCGTGTACACCTCTCTTCCTCTGGCTAACATGCGACTGACGTCTGCTTCTTGCAGCCTCTTGGCAGTGGGCGACTAGTATGTCGTACGATCCCTCAACTGGCGAGACTGGAGTGGTAATGCGATGTTGCATGCCCCCGCTTGCGCCCCACAAGACCGCTTGATACAGCACGCGCTTCAGGATTTGGGCTCCAGCATCACACTCAACTTTCATCAGTGATGGAACACAGTGTCCAGCGAAGGCCGGCGAGCTGCTTTGGTTATTGACGGTCTTGCGCTGTGTGCGCAGCAAGAGGGACATGCCGACAATTGGATCTTGCCCCTTGGATCGGCCCCTGGCCCCATCAAGGGCGCCAGGTCCCACTACTACAATGAGTGGCAGTGGGATTCTGATCCGTCGACCGGCGGCGACTTCGCGTCCGGGAAGAACGTGCCAGTGAGCGATATTTATGGCGAGAACTTCGTCGACAATGAGCAGGTGAGCTGGTCTGTTCCCGGCAGGATACAGAGACGTATCCATTTGTATGCACGGCTTGTGGAATGTGCTGCGCACGCTCTTGAGGCATTTTGTCTTTCTTTCAAAAAAGAGTGCATGTTTTCCTTCGTTTTCCGCTCAAGTGCGAGGCTGACGCACTTTACATGTCTTGGCAGTCCAATCCTGACCACACCACCTCTGAGCCCTACACCGCTGCCTCCTCGATCGGCGAACTTGACGGCGGTATTGGTGATGCTGGTACGGGAGGTAAATCGTCCGTTGAGAACATCCTCAACTTCGACAACTGGCTCATGGATAGCAACGGCATTTACTGAAACTTCGGCACCGAATGTCCGTGTAGAGGGAGAGAGGGTGCCCAGGCCGACGCAGGAGGAGACGAATAGGACACGATCCCGTGTCTTTCTGCACGGTGCTGCCTGGGATCTTAGTTGGCGTGTCCGCGTGTCCTTGCGCACAGCACTGGGCCTCTGTGTGCACTCTGTCTTTCCCCCCCCCCCAACTGACCCGCTGAGGACCGCGTGCAATGTATTTTTTGAAATAAATTCCGATAGGCAGACTTTTCCGCCGCTCTCCGCCTCCTCCTCCCGCTTCTGCTATTCTGGCTGCTGGTGCACTCAAGTATACCAGAGGAGAATGAGGAGACCAGTGACGCGTACTCCGCGTCGTACTTCTCCGAGAAGGATCGAGTCGAGAACAAATAGGAAAATGAACAAATAGGAAAATGGAATTGTACGTATGGCACCTCGCACCACCGTGGAACTCGTTGTACTTCGTGTCCGTTTGCGGCTGGGTCCTGCCCACAGCCGCGCGATGGATTCAATGGTATTTATATTCTATAGTGACGAATTAGTAATAAATGTAGAAACAGGTATAGTAGCTAAATAATTTTTTTAGATCTATTGAGCTCTGCTCTAAAAAATATAATGTTACATAATAATATGATTAAATGCTTTTGACTGTGTTTAACATGTTTTGCGACGTTGCGTAGAGTAAGACTCTATAAAGTGGGAGACTTTAAACGTTCTTAGGTTCAACAAATATCACCCGGACAACATTGATAGGTTAAAGGGTGGTTGAAGAGTGGAATGGGTGGATAGGTGGGTTGCAAAAGTTGATGACGTTTTTCTATGGATGGGTAGGTTCGCAAAATTTGATAACGATTTTGGGTAGATTTTATCCTTACAAGGGGGGAGTATAGTTTTAAATTAATAAATAAAAGATACGTATGTTTAAAAACGATGTCGGTAAGAGAGGAGTATCCACCTGCGGCTGGTAATGACACCCCACTGTATTTTACCACGCCCCATTTGAGCAGTGAAAGTTGTGGTAAATAAATCGATGCAAAAATTTCAGGACCCAGGGTGGCGTGAAACATTCACTTTTCGGCTGTGCAAGGGCGAAAAGTGAATGTTTCAGGTCCCCACGGGTTGGGAACTGAACACGCCGGGGTGTCTTTAACAGTGGCAGATGGAGGCTTATGAAGTCCATCAAGTAAAATAAAGGGTGTCGCTCGTTAGAGTGCCTTTTTACTTAATAAATCTCTTACCGACATCGTTTTTAAACATAGCTATGTGCTTTTCTCTTGTCAGAATAGCCACGCTCTCGCTCTCTAATCCGTGTTCCACCCCACGTGCGAAGTTCCTTTCCCTCCAAGGAGAACCGGCAGATCTTGGCCCCAGCGTCGTACCAGGGGGTCAGGTAATCGGTTTGGGATCCCGAAACCTTCGCCCCAGGGCGGAGGGCACGTCCCACGGGGCGTCTCGAAGGAGCGGCTAGGTGATTGGAACGGACAGATCAAGGTCTGAGCACCCTTGTATCCGCAAAGGCATGTCACATGGCCAAACGGAGAGTAGGGATATAGTACTCGCGGGCATATGCTGGGCCCGTGCACCCAGGGACGGTGTTACCCGACAGGGCATTGTGCTTACCGACCTTCAGTCACTTCTTGATTGTCAATAAAGCTTCTCTCTCTCTCTCTCTCTCTTTCTCTCTCTGTGTATGATGAAGAAGCAGATGGTTTTCTTCAGGGTGGGAGATTGGGAGCATTAGCGGGGAAAACTAAACCCATCCTCCTTCTACACCGGAGTGGCGCGATGGCGCCCAGCGTCCACCACGTTCACTGCTTTGGCTATGAATAAAATTCACCGCATTCTCATATTTCGTCAGCATCGAGAAGCGCCTGCAACTTGGCGTAGTCGACCTTGTCCGACTGACGCTCCTGCTTGTGTGCCGCGCGTCCCTTTCCTTCCCGTGCAGCGCGGCGCAATCGCTTCTGTGCCAGTTTAGCAGCCTTGGACTCGTGAGCGGCGTCTTGGTCGCCGTCACCGTCAAGAAACCCGTCCAGGAATTCCTTTTTCTGCGCAACCTCGCGTTCGCTGTGCAAGTATTCGCCCCCCGGCCTTAGTGCCTCCTCGTCAATCACCTGCGCATGCCCTCCCGCCTCCTTACCACTGCCCCCTTCCTCGTGGTCTGACCCTTCGCGTTCGCGTTTTCGATTAGCATTTCGCTGCCTGTCAATGAGCATCTGCGGCTGAATGTTCTCCAAGGGTACGCCTTCTCGCCGCATTTCAATCAGCGCCTGCATGGCAGGCTCATCGCAGGGCTCGAGCGACACGGGCCTTGGCGCTGCTAATGTCACGCATCTACCAGACCCCGAAGCAACTACGCCTACGCCGCTACCTGTGCCTGCCGCGCGATGCTGCGCTGCCAGCCCCCACTCCAGCGCGCGCAGAGCAGACGCCTCGCTTTGCACGTCTCGTTTCCGCGAGGGGGGCTCCATGCGAGTGCTTGATGCAACTGTCCACGTCCCCTCATCTTGGCATCTGTCAGCAGTTTTGGGAGGACGCAAATGGAGGATGACGTCCTTGCCGTGTATCCACACGTTGCGCTTCTGGACCTGAAATGGCAGTTGGGCGTTGGCTGCAGCGGAGAGGAGGAGATCACGGATTTCGGTGATGCGGTCCTTGATGGTGCGAGATGTTACTGACAACACCTGTACATATTATACACACACACACACACACACACACACACACACACACACACACACACACACACAAACACACACAAGTATATACATACATACATACATATATATATATTACACACACACACACACA
>Ga0315899_10002946_pt1 | contig 18646 bp, 13 predicted proteins | sample LakEriMetagenome_2_FD_203518 | JGI IMG/M metagenome (GOLD analysis project Ga0315899, IMG submission 203518) | Freshwater fungal communities from buoy surface, Lake Erie, Ohio, United States - Buoy 4 MA112 | ecosystem: Environmental > Aquatic > Freshwater > Lake | place: USA: Lake Erie, Ohio... | reverse complement strand
ACGCTATCGGCGTCTTGAGCTCATGGGTGACGGCATCGATGAAATTGCTTTGCCTGCGGTTGAGATTGATGTTCTGGATAATCCAAATCAAATACAAAATCACTCCCGCCAACAGAAACGCGAACAAAATCGCGCCGACGCTTAGCAATATCCAATAAATCTCCGCACGATTGTTCTTCTGCGGATCCAACGCACTGAAAACATTCAGCAAAACCCAGCCGACCGTCAGCCCCACAACGCTGATTATCATCAGCGTCGCTACGAGAATCGGCCACTTCAAACTCTTTCGCTCAAACAATCGATCGCCCCCCCACACTATTCCTCACGGCATCGCTCACTCTATACGTACCAACTCCATCAAACTCACTTCATCGATCCAGTTCCGTCCCTTGGGCAAAATAAATTTCCCCCAAGGTTTACCGTTTTCCTCCCAACCAAGCCTTGGGAATCTCCACTTGCCCCCACTATACTATGCTCTAGATCCACGCAGCAACGAAGGAATGGACTGTGAAATCCTCGACTGAACATCTTCAATTCTCGCGGAAAACGTGGCAAAAAGTCACGCAGTGCGCTTTGGACTGCGCTAAACGCCTGGGCTCCGATGAGCACGCTTGCCGCCTCGAAAACCTCCGTCCTATCCACTTCAGCGAAGAATCAGAGACGCAATTCGGCAACCAAGTATGGTGTTTTGAAATCGCAAGAATCCGTACGCAACCCGCTGCCCAATCCCTGCTGTCCCCAACTCCCACCTCCGCCGAACCTGCCGATCCCCAAGAGTCTAACAGGGAAATTGAATTCGGTGCCCTTATTTTCTCCCTGGAATTCGGCATCCTCGAACTCTCTCACTCTCGCTGGTTTGCATCCTCATCCCATCGCGAAGCGTGGCTTTCGAAACTGCTTACCCCCTCCGTAAAACGCCCCCCTGCGAACCACCTCGCAACTCCCTTCTGGATCGCTTGCGCGGTGGCAAGCATCCTTCTGCTTGCCTCCGGATGGATCTTCTCCGTCATTCGTTTCCTCCAGCCCGGCGGATAAGCCTAATCGAGCGCGCCTTGGCTTCCAAAAATTCCAAAACCCTCCCCAAACTCCACGCGATCGAACTTCGTGGAGCCCAGGAACACAACCTCAAAAACCTCGATGTCGATATCCCCCTCCACAAACTAACGGTCCTATGCGGGGTCAGCGGCAGCGGGAAAACGTCTCTCGCACTCGACACGCTCTACGCCGAAGGACAGCGTAGGTACATCGAAAGCTTCTCCGCATACGCCCGCCAATTCCTCGCTCGATTGGAAAAACCAAAATTCGAGCGTCTCGATCATCTTCCACCCACCCTTGCGATCACTCGTTCCGACCGCTCCCGAAACAACCGTAGCACCGTCGGCACTACCGCTGACTTGCTCGAACCTCTGCGCGTTCTGTTCTCTTTGATCTCTCTCCCATCGTGCCCAAACTGCAAAGGTCCCATCGAAGCCTTCAGCCCCAACTCGATGTGCGACAAACTCGAAACTTTCGCTTCCCGACGCGCAATCCTGACGATCCCCATCCGCTGGAACAACAAAGCCGAACTCGCAGAACAACTCGCTCACTGGCAGTCCTCAGGATGGACCCGTTTTATCGTCGCCGGCTCGACCATCGAACTCTCCGATGATCGCAAAGAATTAGTCAAAGTCTTTCCAAAAGCCGGCGAAGCTTTCGTGGTCTTCGACCGATTCCGTTGCTCCTCTCCCTTGGAAATCTCCGTTCGACAGTCTGCAGAACTCGCATTCGACCATGACCACTCCCATGTCACCGTGTTTCTCGAACACGTTGGCCAATCTTCAGCCGAAACTGCAGCTAATTCACCAAATATCCAAACGACCGAAATCGACAATAAGCCATTCGAAGTCCATCGCTTCTCCTCGGAACTACTTTGCGCGTCTTGCGAACTGAGCATTCCGTTCGCCGAACCGAGACTCTTTAGCTTCAATAGTCCTTTAGGGGCTTGCCCAAAATGCGCCGGTTTCGGGGAATCTTCCGAGATCGATATGGAAAAAATCGTTCCAGATCGATCTCTGAGTATCCGCCCGCAAGGCCTTCAACAAAGTGCGATCGCTCCCTGGCGCACCCCCGCCTACCAACACGAATTGGAAGAGCTCCTCGCGCTAGCTTCAAGCGAAAACATCGACGTCGACTCCCCGATCGACCAGCTACCGAAAGAAGCTTGGAAGATCATCGAACATGGATCAACCAAACATCGCTTTGGCGGTCTCGATGGATTCTTTCAATGGCTCGAACGCAAAAAATATAAAATGCACGTTCGAATCTTCTTGAACCGCTGGAAATCCTACAAAACTTGCACCATTTGCTTCGGTGAGCGACTCAGCAAGAACGCATTGGCTTATCAGTACCAAGATAAAAATTTCTTCCAACTCACCGAACTCTCAATCGATCAACTCATCGAACTTATCGGAGCTTTAAGCAAATCGATCGGTAGCTTCCCATCCGACAAGCAAGTCGGCATCCAACGCGCTACGGCAGAAGTCCTCTCGCGATTGAATTATCTTCACGATGTCGGTTTGGGATACTTGACCCTCTCGCGAACCATGCACACCCTTAGCGGTGGAGAAGCTCAACGGGTTCAACTGACGAACCTCCTCGGTTCCGATTTGGTCGATATGCTCTACGTCCTCGATGAACCAACCGTAGGACTGCACCCGCGCGATACCGAGCGAGTCGCCAAAGCCGTTCGCCGCTTGATCGATCGCGGCAACACAGTCGTTCTGATCGAACACGAACCATTCTTGTTAGAACAAGCCGACCAGGTCATCGAAATCGGCCCACAAGCTGGCGCCAATGGCGGCAAAGTCTGCTTCTGCGGCCCTCCAGAGCAACTCTCCAAGAGCGACTGCCTGACTGCAAAATATCTCTTTAACCCACCTCCCCTCCCACCCAAACGCCCGATCGATCCGAAGTCCCCCAAGCAACCTTGGATCACCCTAAGAAAAGCCCAAGGCAGAAACCTCAACGTCCCGGAACTGAAAATCCCCATGAATTGCTTCTGCACCGTCATCGGTGTCTCCGGGGCAGGCAAAAGCTCCCTTATTCTCGATACACTCGTCCCTGCAATTCTTGAAAACATCCAAGAAGAAACTCAGCCACCGCTCCCTTTCGGGTCCCTCACTGGAATCGATTCCATTCGCAGAGTAATCGCTATCGACCAGTCTCCGATCGCGAAATCCATCCGATCGTGCGCCGCGACCTACCTGAAAATCCTCGACGAGATTCGATCCATCTTCGGGAAACTCCCCGCAGCGAAAAACCAATCACTCCGCGATGCTGACTTCAGCTTCAACAGCGGAAAAGGCCGCTGCCCGAACTGCGAAGGGCTCGGCTTTACCCTCGTCGATATGCAGTTCATGGCCGATATCCAACTTCCGTGCGGCGAGTGCCGTGGAAAACGCTTCCAACCCCACATCCTCGATATCCAGTACCGTAACATGTCGATCGCTGACGTTCTGGAAATGAGTGCAGACCAAGCCGAAGCGTTCTTTCGAGGGGAGAAAAAACTCCTAAAAAAACTTCAACCACTTCGAGATATCGGGCTTGGTTACTTACCCATCGGCCAAAGTCTTTCAACTCTCTCGGCTGGCGAGATGATGCGACTGAAACTCGCTTCTTACCTTGATGACCCGAGCGGATCGCTGATCGTTATGGATGAACCGACCACCGGATTGCATTTCCAAGATGTCGAGCGACTCGTTCAGTGCATCCAGTTACTCGTCGAACGCAAAAATAGCGTCATTGCCATCGAACACAACGAAGCCTTGATCGCCGCATCGGATTATTCCGTCGAACTTGGTCCGGGAGCCGGACCAAATGGTGGAGAAATCACCTTCCAAGGCCCTTGGAATCCGTCCCAAAGCAACCGATAATCTCCATATTGGTTCTGCGTCCATTGCCCCGCCACGGGGAAAAGAGTCTCCCGATGTCCGAGCGTCCGACGGAAGAAGATCTGCCTGAAGAACTTGATGAAGTCCTCTTGGAATTCTTAAGACACCACGATGCGGGTAGCCGCATCGACCGAGAAAGCTTCATCCAAGCCAACCCGGCCCTCGCCCCACGCTTGCGAGAACTGCTTGAAGCCGCCGATTGGATCGAGGAAATGGCCGGCCCAACTCTTGCAGAAGATAACATCGACACCCCCGGCACTACCACCCAACCGCCCCAACCGCGTCAGTCCGCCATCGCCCTGACCATCGACCCAAATCGCTCTAGCTACGACCCCAACGCCGACACCCTCGATGTCTTGGCTAAACCGTCCGGCTCCGCCCATAAAAACCCCGTCTCGGACTTCCCGCAGCTCGATAACACCCAAGCCAGTCTCCCATGCCGATTTGGGGACTACGTTTTAGAGCGAATCCTCGGGCGCGGTGGCATGGGCGTGGTCTATCTCGCGAACCAAATCGCCTTAAACCGCCGCGTCGCTATCAAAATGATCCGCTCCGGCGCACTTGCATCCGACGAAGAAGTCGAACGCTTCTACAGCGAAGCTCGCAGCGTCGCAAAACTCACTCACCCGAACATCGTCACAATCTACCATTGCGGAGAAAGCAACGGACATCACTACTTCTCCATGGACTACATCCCAGGCACCGACCTCGCAAAGAAACTTGCGCTAGGCCCCCTGGATGTAAAACAAGCCGTCAGGTACGTCCGCGATGTTGCCAACGCCATCCATTACGCCCACCAACATGGCGTCGTGCACCGTGACCTGAAACCCGCCAACGTCCTGATCGATGAGTTCGATCACGTCGTTATCACCGACTTCGGGCTCGCTAAACAAATCGGAGCCGAACAAGGACTCACCGCCACCGGCGCAGCCCTCGGGACTCCAAGCTACATGTCCCCCGAACAAGCCTTGGGTAAAAGTGAAGCACAAGGGGTCGCGACCGATGTCTATGCTATGGGTGCTATTCTCTTCGCTCTCCTGACCGGCAAACCACCCTTCCAAGCCGACACCGTCATGCAAACGATGATGCACGTGATGCATCGCCCCGCTCCAAACATTCGGCAACTGCAAGCCCACATCCACGCAGATATCGAAACCATCGTCGGCAAATGCCTTGAAAAACAGCCTCCACTTCGATACCCCTCTGCATCCGCCCTAGCCGATGACCTCGAGCGATTCCTCAACGGTCACCCGATCGAAGCAAAACCTCCCTCGCTCGCTCGACGAGCCGTGTTTTGGTTCCGCAACATTCCGATCGTAGCAGCCCTCACCGGCGGAAAACAAATCGAACCCTCAGCTTCGCAACGCTGGGCACAGAACTCCTTCCTGATCGCCTCCGGACTTATCCTCACCTTTCTCTTACTTGGGAACGGTCTCTTCTCCCGTTTCCGAGATACTCAGCTTCCAACGAATATCACGATCGCATCGGGATCTCCAGGCGGCATGTACTACGACTTGGCCGGTAAAGTCTCCGATCGCATGAAAACCGGATCAGGAAAACAACCTACCGTCATCTCCACAAGCGGTTCTGTCGAAAACCTTCGACAACTCCTAGAACTCAATGCCGATATCGCGCTGATGCAAGAATCGACCATTCGATCAGATCAAGTCTCTGTCATCGCTCCGTTATTCTTCGAACCCATCCATGTCCTGATTCCGACCGAAGCGACTATCGATTCGGTCTCCGACCTCAAAGGCAAGAAAGTCGTGCTCGGCAGCAAAGACTCCGGCACCAGGCAAGCAAGTTTGAAACTTCTCAAACATTTCGGCATCTCCGAATCGGACCTCGATCCCCTCGATGCCGATTGGAACACCCCTGGCATCCGAGACCAAAAACTGCCGATGTTCGCCGTGATAAAACCCGAACAAAGTGGACTTAGCGAACTGCTTGCACTGGGTGAATTTCGACTTTTACAAATCGATAATGCGGCGAATATCCCCCTCTCTGAACCGATGTTTCGCCTCTACCAGTTCAATACCGGTGCTTACCGTGGCAGCGTCAAAACCCCGATCGCCACCCTGGCTACCGCAGCCCTGATCGTCGTGCGAAAAGATGCCCCATCGCGACTCGTAGAAGAATGCTTAAACGCTATCTACAGCGACCCACCGATTACCGATGGAATCATTTCCAAAGAGATGGCGGCCGAATGGCAAGGACTTCCCTACCACCCCGCCGCAAGACGCTTTTACAACGAACAATAACTAGCCCCAAGTCTCGCTTCCCTGTTGGAATCACAGGATTCCTAGCCAGCGAGAATCCCTTTGAGGATCAACAGTAAAGCTTCGATCTCTGAATCGGTCCCGACACTGATGCGCAATCCATCTCCCCAGCCATCACAGCCCGGAGTTGCACTCTGCGTGTAATCCATGTACCGCACCAAGATCCCCTGTGCCCGCAACGCTTCGTAAATCGGCTTGACCGGCCGATCACTCCTCGTACCCCAAACGAAATTCGCTTGAGAAGGAATCACATCAAATCCCAAATTTTGAAGTCCAGCCTCCAACCTCGTGCGCGTCGCAAGTATCTTCGATACGTTCGCTCGCAACCACTCCTGATCGCTCATCGCCGCCGTCGCAGCAGCAATACTGATCGCATCGGTATTGTAAGAGTCCTTGACTTTGCGAAGCATCTCGACAAAGGCAGGATCCGCAACCAAGTACCCAAACCGTAATCCCGCAAGCCCATACGACTTGCTCAACGTCCGAGAAATCATGATTCTCGGATCCTTCGCGATCAAATCAACACAATGCCTAGGCGCGAAATCCACATAAGCCTCATCGACTACCACAGGGCAATCAACACTCTGAGCCAATCGCAAAATCGCTTCGGGATCGATCATCGTCCCACTCGGAGAATTCGGGTTCGGCAAGAATACTAACTTCAACCGATCCCCCGCCGCATAAAACTCCGGTGCTAACTGAAAGTCCTTCAAGAACCGCACTTCCTGAAACTTCGCGCCCTGAATCTCCGCCAAAGTGCGATACAAGATGTAACTCGGGAAAGGTAAACGCAATACATCCCCCTGGGAGACGAAGCCGCGCGTAAGGATCGTCAAGATATCGTCGCTGCCGTTTCCGCAGAGGATGTGATCAGGGGTTACCCCCAACACCTCTGCAGCCACTCTACGGAAAGATGTCCCCAATGGATCGGGGTATCGCTCAAGCCGCCCGCTCGCTTCGCGGACCGCCTCTAGAACCTTTGCACTCGGTGGATAAGGATTCTCGTTCGTGTTGAGCTTGATCACCTTTGCCGCTCCAGGCTGCTCACCCGGCTTGTAAGGTGCCATCGACTGAATCTCAGACCGTAGGTATTTCTGTAAGTTCATCTATTCTTCTCTACTCGCTGAACAGCTTGCTACGCTGATTAATTGCCACAAAGGCTACTAAAAACCATAGTGGCGCATAATCGAACTATTGCATTTGCGAAATCAATTGCAAACACGTCTCCTGCACCACCCTCGGATCCGCGTTCCGATTCCGCTTCTTTGCCAATCCGACCAAAGACGCAACCGCCTTGGTGTTCCCACCGCGGACCTTCTCTATCACATCCGGATTTTCACTCAGCAATTCACGACATAGCGTCTCTATTTCACTCGCATCGACCCGGACAATTCCCAACGAAGCAATCGCAGCATCTACAGACAATCCCTCTGCCTGCAACATCTTTCCCAACGCATCTCTCCCTTGCGCGGTATCCACGCGACCACCTTCGACCGCTTTCAACAACTCGGCAAATTTATCGGCTCGAATCGGATAGCTCTCGATCGGTACTGCTCGATCATTCAAATACCGCAGCACGTCTTGCAACATCCAAGCCGCCGTACGCTTCGCGGTCGCGCCATGCTCAACGCATTCCAAGAAATACTCTACTACGCCGCGTCCCTGCTGAATCAAGATCTCCCCCTCGGAAACCCTTAACGCATGCTTGCTGATCAACTGTGTTCGATAAAAACTTGGCGTCCGAACCGCACTCTCCTGAGCTTGTAACTTCTGGGCTTGCGTTAACTTCACAGGAACAAGATCCGGGCAAGGGAAATAACGATAGTCGGCCTCTTCCTCCTTCTCACGCTGCATCTCGGTCTGACCAAGCTCATCATTCCAGCCCCGCGTCTGCTTGGGCGACTGCCCCTTCGTCAGCCCCGTTCGCAAATATTCCGTATACTGCCTTGCAACTTCAAACTCGATCGCGCGCTCAACCGACCTAAAACTATTGAGGTTCTTGACCTCCACAATCGGCGTGGCTACCCACTCCTCACCTCGCTGAATATGCAAATTCACATTGGCATCAGCCCGCACTGAGCCTTCCTGCATATTCCCATCCGAAACCTCCAAAAAGACCATCAACGTCCGCATCTCCGACAGAAATGTCTTGGCTTCTTCAGCGCTCGACAAATCCGGTTCGGAGACGATCTCCAACAAGGGTGTTCCCGCCCGATTCAAATCTATCTTGGAATCCCCACGCCCCGATCCTTCATCATGCTGGCTCTTGCCCGCATCTTCTTCCAAGTGCGCCCGGACCAATCGAATCCGCTTGTAGATGTTCTCCGATCCGACCGTACTGGGTTGGCCAGCTGTACTAGATTGGCCCGCGGAGCTGGATTGGCCCGATACGCCGGCAGAGCCACCGGAAGAAACACCGGCCCCACCCACCGGAATATCAAGATACCCACCGACGCAAATCGGCAAATCATACTGACTCGTCTGATATCCCTTGGGCAAATCCGGATAGAAGTAATTCTTCCGATCCCACTTCGTAAAATCCGATAACGCACAATTCAATCCTACACCTGCTCGGCCCGCGAGCTCAATCGCTTGTCGATTGAGTACCGGTAAAGCACCCGGCAAACCCATACATACTGGACACACCTGCGTGTTCGCTGGTTGACCAAATAACGTCGAGCAACGGCAGAACAACTTGCTGCGCGTCTTCAACTGAACATGCACCTCCATGCCGACAACCACTCGGTAAGCAGGCGCTGCCTTGCTCTCTATCGCACTTGCACTCATACTCGAGGCTCTTCCAATGTAGCTGGTAAACGGAACTGATAAGCAATCGCTCGATGATAAGCCGCACCGGCACGAAACAACTGATCTTCACGCAACACGGGTGCTTGTAACTGCAACCCGATAGGTAAGCTTGCATCCATCCCAGACCCGACCGGTATCGACATCGCAGGAATCCCCGCAAGATTCGCTCCAACGGTAAACAAGTCTTGCAAATACAACTGAATCGGATCGGCTAGCTTCTCTCCGAGCCGAAATGCACATTGAGGCGTCGTGGGGCCCAACAACAAATCGACCTTCGAAAACGCTTCGTCGTAGTCCTGCCGAATCAATCGACGCACCTTCAACGCTTGCAAGTAATACGCATCGTAGTACCCCGCGCTCAACGCATAAGTCCCCAGCAGAATGCGACGCTGCACCTCCTTGCCAAAACCTTCGCTGCGTGTCTGCTCCATCATACGATCCAAGACGCCCGCTTCCTTGCCCGAGGATCGATAACCGTAGTGCACCCCATCATAACGAGCTAGATTGCTCGAAGCTTCACACGGGGCGATCACATAGTAGGTCGCGATGCAATACTTCGAATGAGGTAGGGATACATCTACAATCTCAGCCCCAAGCTCTCGGTAGACATCGAGCGTGCCGAGAATCGCACCTCGCACTTGCGGATCAAGCCCCTGAGAATCAAGCTGTTCGCGAAGCACTCCAATTCGCATTCCGCGAACACCTTGATTTAAGCTTTCCGAGTAAGCCGGTACGCTATGGGGCAAACAGGTCGAATCGCGAGGGTCGTGTCCTGCGATCGCCCCTAGCACCAACGCTAAATCTTCCACACTCTGACCAAATACCCCAGCAACATCCAAACTCGAAGCATACGAGACCAACCCCCAACGACTCACCCGACCATACGTCGGCTTGATCCCACACACTCCACAAAACGCCGCCGGCTGTCGAATCGATCCGCCTGTATCGGTCCCTATACTTACCGGTACCAAACCCGCCGCGACCGCTGCCGCAGATCCACCACTACTTCCTCCGCAAGTTCGCTCAAAATCCCAAGGGTTGCGGCTGGCTCCAAAGAAACTCGTCTCGGTCGAGCCCCCCATCGCGAACTCATCGAGATTCGTCTTGCCAAACAACACCGCACCCGAATCGTCGAGCCGACTGACCACATGCGAGTCATAAGGTGACTTGAAATTCTCCAACATCCGCGAACCACAAGTCGTCCTGCCGACCCGGCTGCACAAGTTATCTTTCACCCCGACGGGGATCCCACCCAAGACCCCCAAATCCTCTCCCTGACCGCGACGCCGATCTAACTCTTCGGCCCGCTGCATCACGCGGTCTTCCTCAATCGACAATATCGCTCGCAAAGTCGGATTCCACTGATGAACCCTGCGCAACAACCCTTCACATAAATCGCGACTGCTCAACTCCCCACTGGACAACTTGCCGACAAGCCCCTTAAGCATGCTGGGTTTCTCTTCTGTACTCATCTTCCATCGATGCCTGTCGCCAAATGTAAATCAAATCGCGCTGATCCGATCTTGCGAATCGAACCGCGCAAACCAAAACGCTCCGCCAACCCCCGGCGCTAAACCCCTGCGATAATTCCGTCCTAACCCAAAGGATATGGGAAGAAATTCAAAGGGAAAAGCCCAAGCATTCCTGCATTCGAGAGGCTACTGCAATCCTAGAACAACTCTTGGATCTCGCGAAATCCGATGTCGACCAAAGGAAAAGGTCGCCCGGCAGGACCTGGTAAATGCTGATCCAACGACAGCCCCAAGGCATGAAAAATCGTCGCGATCACCTCGGGAGGCTCCGTCGGTCGATCCGCCGGTACCGCCCCTATCGGATCACTCGCACCGACCACCCGGCCTCCTTGAACCCCACCGCCGGCAAAACCAACGGTAAAGCACCCTGGCCAATGATCCCGACCTCCCGCCGGATTGACTTTCGGCGTCCTACCAAACTCGGCCAGATTGCACACAAGGGTATCTCCAAGCATCCCGCGTTGCGCTAAATCCTCGATCAATGCGGAGTACCCTTGGTCATACATCGGGGCGACGATGTTCTTCATCCCCTCGATCGATGTAAAGGGCTTACTGCCGTGAATATCCCAAGTGATCTCGTCGAACACGGTCAAGAACGTATTGATCGTTACGAATCGCACCCCTGCTTCTACTAACCTTCTGGCTAGCAAGCAACACTGTCCAAAACGATTCATCCCGTATCGCTCGCGCACAGCCTGCGGTTCAGCCGATAAATCAAACGCTTCCCTCGCTTGCGTGCTTGTCATCAAGCGATACGCGGAAGCGAAATGCTCGTCCATCATCTTGGCGGATTCACTACTTTCGAACTTTGCAACCGACTGATCGACCAGCTCCCGCATCCGGCGACGCCGATCGATCCGCACTGACCCCAACGACTCGGGAGGCAACAAGTCAGGTACCTTGAAGTTCGGCTGGCTTGGATCGGCCATGAGCGCAAAAGGATCATGAGCCTTCCCCAAAAACCCACCCGCTTGGCCATTGGGCAGATTCCCTCCACCTCGCCCCATCGTCTCGGGCAGCACCACATGGGGTGGAAGATCCGATTTGCGTCCAAGCATATACCCGGCGACGCTCCCGGCGTGAGGAGTGTTTACGCCACCTTGAAACTGCCGACCGGTCTGCATGATCTGCCAACCCGCATCATGCACCGCAGCCCCGCGATGGAAACAAGATCGAACCAACGAGATCTTATCGGCGATCTGAGCATGCTTGGGCAAGATCTCCGAAAGCATCATCCCTGGAGCGTTTGTCGGTATCGGAGAAAATGGGCCTCGCACCTCTAACGGTGCATCGGGCTTCATGTCGAAAGTATCAAGCTGACTTGGGGCCCCTAGGTTGAAGATCATGATCGCCGACCGATTGGACTTCGTCGGATCGACTTTGTGACTCTCAGCGGCTGCCAAATACTCAGGTAACCCGAAACCGATCGCCCCAAGGGTCCCGACCTGCAAAAAGTCTCGGCGGTTTACCCCGTTGCACGTTTGCGCTAACCCATCACCTAAAAACGTAAGCATTCGAGTTCGCCTTCGACTTCACAATAACAGAGGTAAATAGCTTCAAGACGCTACGCCATAGTATAACTCGGTTTCAGCGCCCGAGCACCCAAGGCAAGACCCAAATAACCGCCGGCGGGATGGCGATTACCGCAAGCAAATTCACTCCGAAACCCGCCATCAACATGTCGCGAACCGGGAATTTTTTCTGCGCAAAGACCAAGGTATTCGGTGGTGTTGCCACCGGCATCATAAACCCGCAGCTGCTCGCGAGCACCGTTGCACTCAGCAAGATCATCGGGTCGATCCCCATCGCTGGGGCAGCTCCTGCCAATACCGGAATCATCGTCGTTGCCGTCGCAATGTTGCTCGCCATCTCCGAGATTGCGATGACCAAGACCACCACACACACGATCACTAACCAAACGGGAATACCTTGCAACATGGAAGCGACGTGGCCTATCTGAACGTCGAGTTTCGAAGCTGATATGGCGGTAGATAGACTCAAGCCTCCCCCGAAGAGCAGCAGTACACCCCAAGGGATCGTCTCCACATCCTTCCATTCCAATACAGGGGCACCGAGCGGAAAGACCAACATAGAGGCAAGGGCAGCCATCGCAATCCAAGGATCGTTGATTGCACCTAACCAATCTTCAATCACCCTCCCCCTAACCAATCCCAACATCGGCTCACGAAACACCCATAATGCTGCAGCTATGCCAAAAACAATTAACGCGGTGCGTTGCTGCGCATTCCAAGCCGTTCGCTCATTTTGCATCTCCAACCAAGCTGACGGAATCTCAACCTTTACCCCACGCATCGGCCAGAGGATCCACACCATCCAAATCCAACATCCAACCAACAAGACAAGTACCACTGGCATCGCAATGAGCATCCATTCCCTAAACCCGATCTCCATCCCGTTCTCTTTAAGGTACCCCGCAAAATAGATATTAGGAGCCGTACCGACCAACGTCCCCATCCCACCGATGCTCGCCGCATACGCGATTCCTATCAACAGGGACTTCGAGAACGAAGGATGATTCGTCGTCGCGATCACACTCATCGCCAAAGGCAACATCAGCATCGTCGTGGCTGTATTATTGATCCACATGCTCAGCCCCGCTGTAGCAAGCATAAAGGCGCCAACAACCCGACTCGCGTTCTTTCCGGCGTAACGCAACAAGACCATTGCACCAACGCGATGCAACTGGGTCTTCTCAATGGCTAATCCCAACCCAAACCCACCTAAGAAGAAGTAAACACTCTCGTTCGCATAAGGCGCACACGCCTTCATCATCCCGTCCTTGGGATAGAGCCCCGTCAGCGGTATGACCAACATCGGTAATAACGCCGTCAACTCCAGCGCTACGGGCTCTGTCATCCACCATATAGCCATCCAGATACACAACCCCGCCACTCTTGCCGCCTCGGGTGGGATAGACTGGAATTGCATCATCCAAAACGTAATCAACATCGCTGCGATCGGTCCAGCGAACAATGCGATCTTTTTCGGGGCGTTCATCGATCGACCTTACATCAAGTTTACATCAAGGCTTACGTGCAAACACATCTGGAGCATGCAACTCGGAGACTCGCACCAATAGAATCACATCCTGAACTTCATTGCTCCGCGTGCGAGTTCGGAAGTAATGCTCTCCAAGCCCATGTGGTTCGGAGGATGCCCCAAGCACCAGGCAATCGCCCAACTGAAGCTGCACATCCAAGCCCAATCCTTTCCAGAGGATGCTGTCGCGTCGCTCATCGGTCCTAATCGCTGACTCTTTGGCGACCACCACACGCCTCGCCTGACCATGCTCCAACTGCGGGACCAATTGTACTCTAGCCGAACCATCTCCCAGCGGAAAAGCTTGTAGCATCATCATGAAATGAGGGGCATGATACATACCTCCCTTGACTCCGTCTTCGTTGTAGAACAACGTGACACTATCCTGCGGCAAATTGCGGATCGTCAATTCTTTGCTCTGCGAAGCCCGACAGCGCCAAAGTTGAGTGAAACTCGAGACGTCAGCCACAACCCCAGCTTGCTCCATCGGATCCGTTGCGATCCGCTCCGCATTCTCTGCAATCCATCTCTGAGCTAGCGCCGGAAGAACTCCGCGAAACTTCCCCACCCGCAAGCCATTGCGGTCAAACTCCATCCTCAACGCTGGCGAGAAGACTTGCTCGTCCGCACCCGCCCACAAATCCGGCAACTCTCTCCCTTCCAACGCGCTGAGCCTCAACAGGATCGTCTCAATCCCTACCGTATCACTCGCCAGCTCGTTCTTCGCGATCCCCTTCGTACCCCCATTCGCTGCTCGGCCCGCCTCGCCTTCACCAGGGGAAAAATCATTCGGTGCGACCGGTAGCCATCGCGCACAGCCAATACTTAAGAAAATTAACAGCGCTGCGAGCGAACAAGCCGATCGCAGCGCGAGTTGCTCAAGCACTCCGCGTTGAATATCAACATGACGATTCCATGCGAAACCGGCTTGAGTCCTTCGTCTCTTGTACAACGCTGCGCCTCCGCTCTAACGCATCCGACCACTTAGCGAGGTGGATTTAGCCCCGAAGGCAAATTCGGATTTGCAGTGCGCGGAGCACCACTACCCAAAGCGCCGTTAGCGCCAGGCACGCCATTGCCACCCGCTACGCCATTAGGCCCGGGAACAACTGGCGGAACTCCCTGCGCGGTCCCTTGCGGTTGAGCAGGCAAGTAAGGGATCTCGTTGGTCTTCCACCCCGCTCCTGGATCGACCGGAATGAAGTCGCGTTGAAACAACGATTCGCTCAACTTCTGAAAGATGTTGGAGTTAACTTGGCGATTGCTGAACTGATAAACCATCCGCTTGTCGCGAGGCTCGATCACCACCCCATTGGCATTGACCGCTTGGTCACTCCACTCAGGCATATACAAAACCATCAACACCGGTAAAAACATCTCGCGATCCAACACGATTTGCACGTGATGGTAATTCACAGCATCCACCGGGTACTTCGGATAAGCCTCCACGGCATACTTATTCTCTACCGGCCTGCCATTCTCTTCGCCAGCCGAGATCGCTCGCACCCAATAACGCTCTTTGATCTCGTCGGCCTTGACCCCAAACAAAAAGGGCAACGGGGAGTTCATAATTCCAAGCCCCTGCATCTCAGGGGGCAACTCCAACTTCGTTCGGACCTTCTCCTTGCGGTCGTAATCCCACACGAACTTCCCATCGCAGACGACCCACTCACCCGCATTGTTCGGATCAACCTTCAACTCAACCTGCCGGTCCTTCGTCAACTGACCGGTCATCTTCGTGTACACCTCGGTCTTGAACAACCCACGGTCGGGCTTCTGAAACCGAACCACCCCTTTGCTCGCTGCGACCGTCACGTCCCCTCGACCCAACTGACGCGCAATCTCTTGAACACCAGCCGCCTGCGAGTCGAACTCCCAACGACTAAACTCACCACTAAATCGCTCGATCTTCGTCGTCTCTTGCTCCCAATAAGCCAAAATCTGATCGATGTGCGCTTGCTCTTGCGGCGTCAATTCCGGAAATGGACGTTGCTGGATGACCGCACCGCCATTGTTGGGACCTTGCATCTGAAACTCTTGCCCATCACGCATCGCCTGCTGCAACTGATTCTGGACTCGTCCGGCTCCCTGCGGATTTAGCTGCGGATTAAGTTGAGGATTTAGCTGCGGATTCGCTTGGCCAGGCTGCCCCCCAAGTTGTCCTGCACCGCCGGGTGCAGATCCCGATGCTTGACCACCCGCTGGGCCTGCTCCCGCACCATACCCCGGAGCCCTGGGCTGCACGATTTGGCCTTGCGCCGAGCCTTGTGAATAACCAACCACCGCCGCCAGCGTACTGATCCCAAGACTGGCAATCCAAGCTCTCACTATGGTTCGTCGCATCCGATTCACTCATCCTTGACTGTGGTTCTCTGACTGAGAGTCTCTGACTGAGAATCTCTTCGGACAATAGGTACATCCTGCCTACTATCCACTCCTAGACTACCAATTTCATTTTCCTAAACCTAGATCGGTTTCGACGAAAAGCCCCCCCCTACGCGCGCAATGAGTATCACACCAAAGGGTTTACAGTGATTAGATTTCTCCGTAGTGAAGATAAAATGCCAAGATCAACTGGCAAGCCGCGACGCCGAGGCCCACAAGGTGACCAATCCTCGCACGACGAACCACCAACCAAAACAATACACTCATCACGATCCAGGTGCCCAAGAATTTTGCTAGCAAGAAATAGCTCAAGTCGGGCAAGCCGCCGCAGGGAATTTGGTCGAGACTCATCATCCAACGTCCGACGGGGTTCAGCTCGAGTTCCTTCAAACTAAACGGATATTTGATCGTCAAAGCCATGTCGTAGATCGATACCGCCGAAATTGTGATCAGATAAACCGACAACCCCAGCATCGAGATGACAGGGAAAACCCGACGCATACGACTCGATAGCGACCGACGATATCGTTTCTCCCATTCGATCGAAGGAATCTCGCTCCGCTTAGTTGTCGATGCATCACTCCTTGTCGCCATTTCTCGGCCGCCAAGCATCTCGTATCCGATCGCACTCATCTCGTCTCTCCCCAAGTTGAATTCGCTCTGCCCCCACCTACACGTCACCCCACCGGAACACGGCTAAGCGGATCTCGTGCCAAACCCAAAAGCACTTTCGCCCGGGACTGCTATGTAGACCTACCATGGACCGCATGAACGACCTGAGCTTGTCCGTAAAGGAAAAATTCCTGACGTTAAAATCTTTTGAAATCCCAGGAATGCTATTTAGCAGCCTGCCAGAATTGCTTGAAAATGCTCAAAAAATGACAGGCCGCCCAAAAACCGCGCGAAATTAACTTGTCGGAACAACTATTGTTTGTACGATATCTCCATGAATAACTTGAACCTCGCTATCCAGTTTTTCCTCCAAATTGCAATCATCTTGGGGGTCTGTCGCATCGTCGGCCGAATCGCCAAATACTTCGGACAACCCCAGGTCGTCGCTGAAATGATCGCGGGCGTGATGCTCGGCCCGAGTCTTTTCGGATATTTCGCACCCGAACTACAAGCCACGCTGTTCCCTTGGGACCCCAAGCAAACCAAGCGGGATACTTCGTGCTATCTCTTTCCCGCCTCCCAACTCGGCTTGGCCCTTTACATGTTCATCGTCGGCCTCGAGTTTCGTACCGACATCGTCCGAAAGCACTTCGCCAGTTCCCTGATCGTCTCCATCAGCGGCATGCTTGTACCGTTCCTCCTTGGCGGTGCCCTTGGCTACTGGTTTCACGCCCAAGGTGGATTATTTCCAGAGAAGACTACGGCGTTCGAAGCCGTACTGTTTGTCGGAGCATCCATGTGTATCACCGCCTTTCCGATGCTTGCGCGAATCATCCACTTCAAAGGTCTCTCGGGGACCTTGATGGGAACGGTCGCCATCGGCGCTGGAGCAATTGATGATGCGGCCGCTTGGTGTTTGCTTGCAGTCGTGATGGCTAGTTTCGATAACAATCCAGCGAGTGCAATCCAAAGCATCGGCGGGGGGCTTGCATTCGTCGCCTGCGTGACACTAATCCTTCGCCCGATTCTTGCGAAGAATCATCGTTGGTTTCTAGATGAGAAATCCGATCTGAGCGAATCGGGTCTTGTGCTGGCCATCATGTTCATGGCATTAGGAGCCTGGATCACCGATTACCTTCAACTGCACGCGGTCTTTGGAGCGTTTGTCATCGGCTCGTCGATCCCACGAAACACGATCAGTGGTGGCACGATCAATCGCGCGATCATCGACCGCATGCAACCGTTGACTGTCGCGCTTCTACTGCCTCTGTTCTTTACCTACTCCGGTCTCAACACCCAAATCACGTTGTTGAATTCCTGGTCATACGTTGGAGTCTGCTTAGCAATTCTTCTGGCAGCAATCATAGGAAAAGGGGTCGCATGTAGTCTCGGAGCGAAACTTGCGGGACTCAGCACCCGAGATGCCCTTGGCATCGGCGTGTTGATGAATGCCCGAGGGCTGATGGAATTGATCATCATCAACAAGGGGTTAGAACGAGGAATCATCAGCAAAGAAATCTTCGCTTGCCTCGTGATCATGGCGATCGTAACAACCTTGATGGCATCCCCCCTCTTCGACCGACTCATCACAAATAGCGAGCGTGCCCCTCGCTAAAACGCTCGCTCCCCCGCTTCCTCCGCGCATCGGCAACCCGCCCCGCCAACGAGGAGCACACCATCGGCAACCCGCCCCGCAGGGGAGGAACGCACCAATGGTAACCCGAACCGTAAGGGAGGAAGCTGCAGTACACGCTCCATCGCCCATCCGCACGCTATGCGTAAGCCCCACGCTCAAACAAACCGATGCGACTGAGCAACGCATCTAATGGCAACCCGCCCCGCAGGGGAGGAACGCACCAATGGTAACCCGAACCGTAAGGGAGGAAGCTGCAGTGCACGCTTCATCGCCCATACGCACGCTATGCGTAAGATCCACGCTCAAACAAACCGATGCGACTGAGCAACGCATCTAATGGTAACCCGCCCCGCAGGGGAGGAACGCACCAATGGTAACCCGAACCGTAAGGGAGGAAATTGCAGT
>Ga0315899_10002945_pt1 | contig 18647 bp, 21 predicted proteins | sample LakEriMetagenome_2_FD_203518 | JGI IMG/M metagenome (GOLD analysis project Ga0315899, IMG submission 203518) | Freshwater fungal communities from buoy surface, Lake Erie, Ohio, United States - Buoy 4 MA112 | ecosystem: Environmental > Aquatic > Freshwater > Lake | place: USA: Lake Erie, Ohio... | reverse complement strand
GCGGACGCGGGCACCACGAGCCACGTGAGGCTGTTCGGCAGCACGCTGCAGAAGGGCGGCGTCCTCGCGCGCGACGTGCGCGCGATGCGCGCCGAGGTCGCCGCGATCTTCCAGCAGTTCAACCTGGTCGACCGGCTGCCGGTGATGATGAACGTGATGGCCGGCGCGCTGCACCGCCAGCCCCTGTGGCGTGCGCTCGCGCGGCGGCTGCCGGCCGCCGAGCACGCGCGGGCCTGGGAGGCGCTGAACCGCGTCGGTATCGAGCGCTGCGCGTGGCAGCGCGCCTCGACGTTGTCGGGCGGCCAGCAGCAGCGCGCCGCGATCGCGCGTGCGCTGGTGCAGGGCGCCCGCGTGATCCTCGCCGACGAGCCGGTCGCCTCGCTCGATCCGGCGACGAGCCGTCGCGTGATGGCGCTGCTCGCCGAGCTGAACCGCGAGCTCGGCGTGACGATCGTCGTCTCGCTGCACCAGGTCGAGCACGCCTTCGAGTTCTGCCCGCGGACCGTCGCGCTGCGGGCCGGCGAGGTCGTCTTCGACGGCCCGACCCGCACGCTGGACGCGCCGCGGCTGCGCGCGCTCTACGGGACGCAGAGCGAGGAGCTGTTCGCGACGGCCCCGAACGCCGGCGAGCCCGCCGACCGTCCGGTGACCGCGCTCGTCGCGGCGGCGCACGCGGCCTGAGCCCCCTCCATCCCCAACCCCATTCAGGAGATCCGCATGAAGCACCTGTTCGCCTCCGTCTGCATGGCGACCGGCATCGCGCTCGCCGGCACCGGTCCGGCCGCCGCCCAGGCCGTCAACTTCGGCATCATCTCGACCGAGTCGTCGGCCAACCTGAAGAGCGCCTGGCAGCCGGTGCTGGACGACATGGCGCGCGCGACCGGCCTCGAGATCAAGGCGTTCTTCGCGCCCGACTACGCGGGCGTCATCGAGGGCATGCGCTTCAACAAGGTCCAGGTCGCCTGGATGGGCAACAAGTCCGCGATGGAAGCGGTGGACCGGGCCAGCGCCGAGGTGTTCGCCAAGACCGTCAACCGGGACGGCACCGAGGGCTACTACTCGCTGCTGGTCGTCCACCGTGACAGCCCGCTGAAGAGCCTCGACGACGTGCTCCGGCAGCGCTCCGGGCTCACCCTCGGCTACGGCGACCCGAACTCGACCAGCGGCACCGCGGTGCCCGGGCTGTACGCGTTCGGCATGAACAAGGTCGATCCGGTCAAGGACTTCAGGCGCACCGTGCGCGCGAACCACGAGACGAACCTGCTCGCCGTGGTGAACAAGCAGGTCGACGTCGCGACCAACAACACCGAGAACATCGAGCGCTTCGCGCTGACGAACCCGGAGAGGTCGAAGGATGTCCGCGAGATCTGGCGCTCGCCGCTGATCCCGAGCGACCCGATCGTCTGGCGCAAGGACCTCGACCCGGCGATCAAGGCGAAGATCCGCGACTTCATGCTCGGCTACGGCAAGACCGATCGCGAGAAGGACAACCTCGCGAAGCTCGGCCACAGCGCGTTCCGCGCGTCGGCCGACGCCCAGCTCGTGCCGATCCGCCAGCTCGAGCTGGCGCGCGCGCGCACGACGATCGAGAACGACGCGGCGCTGTCGGCCGAGGAGCGCACCCGGCGCCTCGCCGAGATCGACGGCCGGCTCGCCGAGCTCGGCCGGCTGGTCGCCCGGGCCAACTGAGCACCGGAGCCCGACGCGATGGCCGCCTCCGCCGACATGACGATCGCCGCACCGTCGGTGGGGGCGCCTCCGCCTGCACCGCGCACCTCCACGACGACGCTCGTGATCTGGGGCGTGGTGCTCGCGCTGCTCGCGGGCAGCTGGACGGGGGCCGACATGCGCCCGCTCGATCTCGTGCGCGACGCCGGCAACATGGCGCAGTACGCGAGCGGCTTCTTTCCGCCCGACTTCCGCGAGTGGCGGCACTACCTGACCGAGCTGGTCATCACGCTGCAGATCGCGCTGTGGGGCACGGCGCTCGCGATCGTCTGCTCGGTGCCGCTCGCGCTGCTCGCCTCGGGCAACCTGACCCCGTGGTGGGTGCACCAGCCGGTGCGTCGCGTGCTCGACGCCTGCCGCTCGATCAACGAGATGGTGTTCGCGCTGCTCTTCGTCGTCGCGGTGGGGCTCGGCCCGTTCGCGGGCGTGCTCGCGCTGTTCGTCCACACCACGGGCACGCTCGCCAAGCTGTTCTCCGAGGCGGTGGAGGCGATCGACCCGCAGCCTGTCGAAGGCATCCGCGCGACCGGCGCCCATCCCCTCGCCGAGATCGTCTTCGGGGTGATCCCGCAGGTGCTGCCGCTGTGGATCTCGTACGCGCTCTACCGCTTCGAGGCCAACGTCCGCTCGGCGTCCGTGGTCGGCATGGTGGGCGCGGGCGGGATCGGCATGGTGCTGTGGGACGTGATCCGCGGCTTCCAGTACGCCCAGACCGCGGCGGTGCTGCTGATGCTGGTGGTGACCGTCTCGGCGATCGATCTCGCCTCGTCGGCGCTGCGCCGGCGCCTGATCTGAGCGGACCCGCGGCCTGACCCCGGACGAGCACGACGATGACCCCGACGCCCCTCGATCGCATCGCCCGCCTCTTCGCCGATCACGGCGACGTGCCCTACGAGGGCGCGCGCCGCGAGGCGGTCAGCGCGACCGAGCACGCGCTGCAGTGCGCGCAGCTCGCCGAGTGGGCGCTCGCCGAGCCCGAGCTGGTCGCGGCCGCGTTCCTGCACGACATCGGCCACTTCCTCGCGGCCGACGCCGCGGCCCGCTCCGACGCGGTCGACGATCGCCACGAGGCGCTCGCCGTGCCGTTCCTCGAGCGGACCTTCGGGCCCGCGTTGGTCGAGCCGGTGCGCCTGCACGTCGAGGCGAAGCGCTACCTGGTCCGCATCGACGACGACTACGCGCGGCAGCTGTCGCCGGCGTCGGTCCATTCGCTCGCGCTGCAGGGCGGGCCGATGAGCGACGACGAGATGCGGCGCTTCGAGGCACGCCCCTTCGCCGAGGACGCGGTGCGGCTGCGGCGCTGGGACGACCTCGCGAAGACGCCGGGCCGTTCCGTCCCGCCGATCGGGCACTACCTGGCGCTGGTCGAGTCGCTGACCTGGCGAGGCGCCGGCGCTGCGTGACGGCGTCGTCGCGCGGCGCGCTCAGGCGGTCCGCTCGCCGCCCACCCAGGCCTGCCGCACCACCGGGTGCCCGTCGAGCACGGCAACCCTGAGCAGGTCGCCGAGATGGCCCGGCGCGATCGCGCCGCGATCGTCGAGCCCCGCCGCGAGCGCGGGGCCGCGGCTGACGACGCGCACCGCCTCGGGCAGCGAGAAGCCCGCGTCGGCGTGCAGCCGCCACGCGGCCTGCAGCAGGCTGCCGGGCACGTAGTCGGATGACAGGCCGTCGAGCACGCCCTCGCGCGCGAGGTCCGCCGCGGCGACGTTGCCCGAGTGCGAGCCGCCGCGGACCACGTTCGGCGCGCCGGCGATCGTCGACAGCCCGCTCGCGTGCGCGTGGCGCGCGGCGGCCAGCGTCGTCGGGAACTCGCTCATCGTGGCGCCCAGCGCCCGCGCCTGCTCGACGTGCTCGACGGTGGTGTCGTCGTGCGTCGCGAGCGCGATGCAATGCGCGCGCGCCCAGTCGGCGAACCAGCGCCGGTTCGGCTGCGCCCAGCGGGCCTGCCGCTCCGGCGCGATGCGGACCTCCTCGTCGAACCGGGCGTCGGTCCAGCCCTTCTTGCCGGTGTAGTAGGTCCGCGCGTGCTCGATGTCGGTCCACTGTCGCTGGCCGGGAGTGTGGTCCATCAGCGAGATCAGCCGCAGACGCGCGTGGCCGGCGAACGGCTCGAACAGCTCGATCGCGTTCGAGGCGGGCAGCTCGCAGCGGACGTGGATCAGGTGACGGCAGCGCAGCAGCCCGGCGGCGTCGAGGCGGTCGAGCACCTCGAGCAGCGCGCTCTGGTCGCGCGAGCGAAATCCGTCGCCGTACGGGTCGCCGACGCCGATCGCATCGAGCACCGTCGTGATGCCGGCCGACGCGAGCTCGGCATCGTGCGCCTGCACCGCGGTGCGCATCGGGAAGGTGACCTTCGGGCGCGGCATCACGTGCCGCTCGAGGTTGTCGGTGTGCACCTCGACCAGGCCGGGCAGCAGCAGGTCGCCGTCGCAGTCGATCGCGCCGGGCGCCGCGGTCTCGCCGGGCTCGACCGACGCGATGCGGCCGTCGACGACGCGCACCGTCGCGTTCGGCAGCACCGCGCGCTCGGTGACGACGCGGGCACGGGTGAACAGGCGTTCGGTCATCGCGGGTCCGTCAGGCGAAGTCGAGGCGTCGGTCGGCGACGGCGTCGCGGACCTCCTCGTCGTGGAAGATCCCGACGATCGCGGCGCCGGCGCGCTTCGCCTCGTCGATCAGGCCGACCACGACGCGCCGGTTGGCCGCGTCGAGCGAGGCGGTCGGCTCGTCGAGCAGCAGCAGCGTCGCCGGCAGCACGAAGCCGCGCGCGACGTTCACGCGCTGCTGCTCGCCGCCGGAGAAGGTCGCGGGCGGCAGGCCCCACAGGCCGCGCGGCAGGTTGAGCCGCGCGAGCAGCTCGCCGGCACGTGCGCGGGCCGCGTCGAGCGCCGCGCGGTACGGGCCGTCGTCGAGCGGGTCGGCGTCGGGATCGGCGTCGTCGGCGTGCGCCTGCAGCCAGCGCTCGGCGACCGCGTCGATCGCCGACTGCCGCGGCAGCGCGCGCAGGAACTGGCTCACGTAGGCGATCTCGCGCCGGCGCAGCGCGATGGTCTCGCGGGGGCCGGCGGTCGCGAGGTCGACGACGACGCCGTCGGCGCGGCGCAGCCGCATCGCGCCGGCGTCGGCGCCGTAGTGGCCGGTCAGGCACTTGATCAGCGTCGACTTGCCGCGCCCCGACGGGCCGACGAGCGCGACGCATTCGCCGGCGTGCACGTCGAGGTCGGTGCCCTCGAGCACCGGCAGCTCGAGGCCGCCGCGCAGGTGCAGCACGAAGCGCTTGCGCAGGCCGCGCACCTGGAGCACGGGCGGCGGCGCGTCCGGAACGGTCATGGCGTCACCACCGAGGAGACGAGCAGCTGGGTGTACGGATCGCGCGGGTCGTCGAGCACGCGGTCGGTCAGGCCCTGCTCGACGATGCGGCCCTCGCGCATCACGAGGGTGCGGTCGGCGAGCAGGCGCGCCACGCCGAGGTCGTGGGTCACGATCACCGCCGACAGCCGCAGCCGCCCGACCAGCAGCCGGATCAGGTCGAGCAGCCGCGCCTGGACCGACACGTCGAGCCCGGAGGTCGGCTCGTCCATCAGCACCACGCGCGGGCGCGTGACGAGGTTGCGCGCGATCTGCAGCCGCTGGCGCATGCCGCCGGAGAACGCGCGCGGCGAGTCGTCGATCCGCGCCGCATCGAGCTCGACGCGCGCCATCCAGCGCTCGGCGGTGCCGCGCAGCCGGCCGTAGTGGCGCTCGCCGAGTCCCATCAGCCGCTCGCCGACGTTCGCGCCGGCGCTGACGTCCATCCGCAGCCCCTCGTGCGCGTGCTGCTCGACGAAGCCCCAGTCGGTGCGCATCAGCTCGCGGCGCCGCCGCTCGGGCAGCGCGTGCACGTCGAGCGCCTCGCCGGACGCGTCGCGGTAGAGCACGCGCCCCTCGGCGGGCACGAGGCGGCCGGCGATGCAGGCGAGCAGCGTCGACTTGCCCGAACCCGACTCGCCGACGATCGCGAGCACCTCGCCCGGGTACAGCTCGAACGACGCGCCGCGCACCGCCCAGTGCCCGTCGCGCGCGCCGGCGAACCGGTGGCCGAGGCCTTCGACCGCCAGCAGCGGCGATGCGTGCGGGCCGCTCATCGTGCGTCCTCGCGCCGCTCGCGGCACCAGTCGGTGTCGGAGCAGGTCCAGCGCACGATGCCGTCGTCGCCGGAGAACTCGTCGAGGAAGCTCGTCGTGCTGCCGCAGGCCTCGCAGGCGTGGCCCTGCGGCTCGACGCGGAACGGGTGGTCCTCGAAGTCGAGGCTCCTCACGTCGGTGTACGGCGGGATCGCGTAGAGCCGCTTCTCGCGGCCGGCGCCGAAGAGCTGCAGCGCGGGCATCCGGTGCATCTTCGGGTTGTCGAACGCGGGGATCGGCGAGGGCGACATCACGTAGCGGCCGTCGACGAGCACCGGCCAGTCGTAGCCGAGATCGATGCGGCCCCAGCGCGCGATGTCCTCGTAGAGCTTCACGTTCATCAGCCCGTACTCGGCGAACGCGTGCAGCCGCGCGGTCTCGGCGCGGCGCGGCTCGAGCCGGTACAGCGGCTCGGGCTGCGGCACCTGGTAGACGAGCACCTGGCCCTCGGTCAGGGGCCGCTCGGGGATCCGGTGGCGGGTCTGGATCAGCGTCGCCTCGGCGGTGCGCTCGGTGGTCCGCACGCCGGTGACCCGCTCGAAGAAGCGGCGGATGTTGACCGCGTTGGTGGTGTCGTCCGAGCCCTGGTCGATGACCTTGAGCACGTCGTCGGTGCCGATCGTCGCGGCGGTGACCTGGATGCCGCCGGTGCCCCAGCCGTAGGCGAGCGGCATCTCGCGCGAGCCGAAGGGCACCTGGTGGCCGGGGATCGCCACCGCCTTCAGCAGCGAGCGGCGGATCATCCGCTTCGTGCCCTCGTCGAGGTAGGCGAAGGTGTAGCCGTTCATCGTCCGTGCTCCTCGCGCAGCGCGCGGATCAGCTGCAGCTCGGTCTCGAAGGTCACGTAGTGCGGCAGCTTCAGGTGCTGCACGAAGCCCGAGGCCTCGACCGCGTCGCCGTGAGACAGCACGAACTCGCCGTCCTGCGCGGGGCTGGTCGCGCGCTCGTCGAACTCGTCGGCGCGCAGCACGCGGTCGACCAGCGACATCGCCATCGCCTTGCGCTCGCCGTGGCCGAACACCATGCCCTGCCCGCGCGTGAACTGCGGCGGGCGCGTCGCGCTGCCGGAGAACTGGTTGATCATCTGGCAGTCGGTCAGCTCGACCTCGCCGATCTCGATCGCGAAGCCCAGCTCGTCGGGCACGATCTCGAGCGGCACCGCGCCGTGGCGGATCTCGCCGGCGAACGGATGCGTGTACGCGTAGCCGCGCTGCGTCGAGTAGCCCATGCCGAGCACCCAGCCCTCGTCGGCGCGGGCGAGCATCTGCAGCCGCGCCGCACGCGGCATCGGGTGCGCGGGCGGGTCGCGGGTCACGTCGGGCGGCTCGGGGTCGCCGGGCGAGGGCTCGCAGGGCTCGATCAGCCCTTCGGCCGCGAGCGCGTCGATCGGGCTCGCGAGCGGCGCCTCGGGGTCGCCGTCGAACGCGGCCGGGGCCGCGGCGGCCGCCGCGCGCGCGGCCTCGGCGCCGTCGAAGTCGAGCAGCCGCTGGGTGTAGTCGAAGCTCGGACCGAGCAGCTGGCCGCCGGGCACGTCCTTGAAGATCGCCGACACGCGCCGGCGCACGCGCATGCGCGCCGTGTCGACCGGCAGGCTCGCGCCCCAGCGCGGCAGCGTCGTGCGGTACGCGCGCAGCAGGAACACCGCCTCGATCGCGTCGCCGCGCGCCTGGCGGATCGCGAGCGCGGCGAGGTCCGCATCGAACACCGAGGCCTCGGCCATCACCCGGTCGACGAGCAGCCGCAGCTGCTCGCGCACCTGCGCGCCGTCGAGCGCGTGCACCTGCGGGTCGCCGCGCCGCGCCTGCGCGAGCAGCGCGAGCGAGGCCGCGATCGCCGCCTCGCCGCCTTTCACCGCGATGTACATCGCTCAGCCCTCCACGGCGACGCGGGTGGTCCGCGGCAGCGCCGCGAGCCGGGCGCCGCAGGCGAGCACCAGGTCAACGCCGCGCGGGAACGCGGGCGCGAGCGCGGCGCGCGCGGCCCAGAACCGCGCGTCCAGGCCGCCGACCGCGAGCCGGTGCTCGGATTCGATGCCGGGGCCGCGCAGCACGAGCGCGGACTCGCCGGGGCCGGCCCGGCCTGCGTGCAGCGAGGACACGTCGACGAGGAGCGTCGCGCCGTCCTGCGGCCGCTCGTCGGTGCCCGACGCGAGGCGCGACCAGAGCGACGGCGCGGCGTGCTCGGCGTCGACCGCGACGAACGCCGCGTCCGACTCGGAGCGCGCGGCGCGCATCCCGGTATGGAAGCGCAACGGGTCGAGCGCGCCGGCCGTCATGCCGTCGAGCCAGGCGCTCGTCTCCGCGTCGAGCAGCGCGAGCAGCACCGCGTAGGCGGCGGGCGACAGCGCGGCGGCGTCGAGGCCGGCGATCGCGTCGCCGGGCAGCGTCGCGATCCGGCCGGGGCGCGCGGTCGCGTCGAGCAGCGCGCGGAACACGCGCTGCGCGCCCGACACCGGGTCGTTGAAGCCGCGTGCGACGCGAGCGAGGTCGGCGACCGCGCGCATCGAGGCCGCGGCGCTCACGCAGCCTCCGACTGGAGCGTGAAGAAGCGCACCCGGCTCGCCTCGGTGAGCGTGCGCTCCTCGCGGATCCGCGCGAGGCGCTCGGCGCGCAGCGGCTCGATCACGTCGCGCCGCAGCGCGTCGTGCAGCGGCGGATGCTGCAGCAGCGCGTCGAGCTGCGCGATCCGTTCGGCGTGGCGTGCGTCGCGGCCGAGCACGTGGCCGACACCGGCGAGCGCCTCGCCGCCCTCGGGCCGCCAGCGCAGCACGCAGCGCGTGACCGTCGCCTCGCCGACGTTGAACCGGTCGCCGGTGTTGCCGATCCGGGCGCGCACCATCACGAGGCCGTGCTCCGGCGCGCGCAGCGTCTCGAATTCGCGGCCGGCGACGTGCGGCGCGGCGAGCCGCTCGAGCGCGTCGGGCCGGGCCTGCGCGAGCTCGCGCAGCCAGTCTGCGCGGCCTGCGGGCCGCGTGGAGTCGGAGGTGTCGTTCACGAGCGCGTCATCTAGATCACCGAGGATGTGGGGCAGTATCGACTCGCGTGATGACAGGTCATTGACAGTGCAGCTCGACGATCTCCGGACCCACGACACCGTCGGCGCCGCCGACGCGCCGCGCGTCGCGCGGTGGATGCGCATCGCCGCGGCGCTGCGCGCCGAGCTCGACGCCGGCGGCTACCCGCCCGGGACGCGCCTGCCCAACGAATCGGCGCTCGCCGAACGCTTCGGCGTGAACCGGCACACCCTGCGGCAGGCCGTGCAGCGCCTGGCGCTCGAGGGCCGCGTGCGCATCGAGCAGGGTCGCGGCACGTTCGTGCGCGAGCTGGTGCTCGACTACGCGCTGCAGCGGCGCACCCGCATGACCGAGAACCTCGCGAGCGCCGGCGAGCGCGCGCGACGCGAGCTGCTGGAGAGCTCGGTCGGCGACGCGGGCGAGTGGGCGTCGGCGCTCGGGATCTCGCCGCGGGCGCGCGTCGAGGTGCTGCGCTCGCGGGCGGTCGTGCGCGGCCGTCCGATCGGCCTGTCGACGACCGTGTATCCGGCCGCGCGGCTCGCCGGCGTCGCCGATGCGTTCCGTGCGACCGGTTCGATCACCGCCGCGCTCGCGCGGCTCGGGGTGCACGACTACGTGCGCGCGCGCAGCACCGTCTCGTGCCGGCTGCCCACGCACGACGAGGCGGACGCGCTCGCGCGCGCCGCGGGCGAGCCGGTGCTGGTGGTCGGCTTCACGAGCACCGACCGCGACGGCGTGCCGGTCGAGGCCGGCCGCACGCTGTTCGCGGCCGACGCGGTGCAGCTCGTCGTGGAGCACGGCGCATGACCGGCGCGCACGGACCGCGCTACGCGACCTACTGGGTGCCCGAGCCCGGTCATCCGCTGTGGACCGCCGGCTGCACGTGGCTGGGCCGCGATCCGCGCGACGGCGGCGTTCGGGGCGGCCCGGCACGGGCCCACGTCGCGTCGCCGTGGCGCTACGGCTTCCACGCGACGCTCAAGGCGCCGGTGCGCCTCGCCGCGGGCGTGCGCGAGGACGACTGGTTCGGCACGGTGCACGCGCTCGCCGCGCGTCACGCGCCGTTCGCGATGCCGACGCTGAGGATCGCGACCCTCGGGGACTTCCTTGCGCTGCGGCCGGTCGCCACGCCCGCCCCCGACCATCCGCTGCGCCGCCTCGCCGACGACTGCGTGCGCGCGCTCGACCCGATGCGTGCGCCGCCGGACGAGGCCGAGCTCGCGCGGCGGCACGCGCTCGGCCTGGACGCGCGCGGCCGCGCGAGCGTCGAGCGCTGGGGCTATCCGTGGGTGCTCGACGACTGGCGCGTGCACCTGACGCTGAGCGACGGCCTCGGCGACCTGGATCCGGCGGTCGTCGACACGCTGCGGCGCGACGCGGAACTGCACTTCGAGCACGCGCTCGCCCGGCCGGTCGGCGTCGGGTCGGTCGCGATCTGCGTCGAGCCCTCGCCGGGCGCGCCGTTCGAGCTGCGGCTCCGGGTGCCGCTCGCGCACGCGCGATGACGCTTCGCGAGCTGTCGGGGCGGCTGCTCGTCGTGGTCGGCGCGTCGGGCGCGGGCAAGGACAGCGTGATCGCGGCCTGGCTCGCGTCGATCGACGAGGCGACCCGTCCGCACCGCGCGCGACGCACGATCACCCGGCCCGCCCACGACGCGAGCGAGGACCACGAGCCGGTCGACGCGGCGCGCTTCGAGTCGCTGCGCGCCGCGCGCGCGTTCGCCTTTCACTGGGACGCGCACGGGCTGCGCTACGGCGTGCGGCACGAGGCGCTCGCGCCGCTGGTCGCGGGACGCTGGGTCGTCGTCAACGGCTCGCGCGCGCACCTGGCGGAACTGCGCGCCGTCGCGCCAGGGGCGCGCGTCGTCGAGATCGAGGCGGCGGCGGTGATGCGCGCCGCGCGTCTCGGCGGACGCGGGCGCGAGGCGGGCGACGCGATCGTCGCCCGGCTCGAGCGCGTCGTCGCGTCGGTCGAGCCGGACCTGCGGGTGGTCAACGACGGCCCGCTCGATGCGGCCGTGGCGACGCTCGACGCGTGGTGGCGAGGGCTCGCGCAGCGCGGCGTCGATCCGGAGCGGGCAGACGCGCGACTCAGGCCGCGCCGCGCATGATCACGTAGCGGTGCACGATCGCGTGCCGGTCGCGGTGCGCCATGGCCTCGCGGTAGTCGGGCGACTCGTAGAACTCGAGCGCGCGCTCGTAGCTGTCGAACTCGACGAGCACCACGCGGCGGCCGGTCAGGTCGCCGTTCTTCACCGTCACGTCGCCGCCGCGCACGACGAAGCGGCCGCCGAACTTCGCGACCGCGGGCGTCGAGCGGGTCATGTAGTTCGCGCGGTAGCCCTCGGGGTCGGTGACCTCGATCTCGACGTAGATGTAGCCCTTGGGGGTGGTCATGGGGGTCGGTCCTCGGTGTCGCGGGGTCCGCGTGCCGGGATGATCGTGCGCGGCGGACCGGGCGGGCCCACGGCTCAGACCGTCACCTCGAACGTCCCGACCTCGTGCGCCGCCCCGTTCACCAGCGCCTCGACCCGGTGCGTGCCCGGGTGGTGGGTGCGGGTCGACATCTGCCGCAGCGACAGCCGCTTGCGAAACACGATCGACTCGCCCGCGCCGAGCTCGCCGGCGTCGAGCTTGAAGACCTTCGTGCGGTCGGCGTCCGCCCGCGCGCCGGCGTACGCGACGCGCAGGTCGACCAGCACCCGCTGCGCGCGCCGCGACGTGCTCGCGACCTCGAACGCGATCTCGACCGCCCCGCCGATCGGCGCGCGCGCCGGCACGATCGACGCGCCGCGCACCTCGACGCGCGCGCGCTCGCCGTAGCCGAGCACCGTCAGCGCGTGCGGGTCGCCGCGCTTGACCAGCGTGCGCAGCGCGTGGCGGATCAGCTTGACGCGCGCGGGCGGCGCGTCCTCGGCCCAGCGCGTGCACAGCTCGACGAGCCGCGCCGGGTCGTCGCGGCCGAGGTCGTTCAGGTGATTGGCGACCGAGCGGCGCACGTACTCGTCGGGATCGTCGCGCAGCCGCTCGAGCAATGCGATCACCGGGCGCGGGTCGCGGGCGAACACCTTCAGGCGCGGCGCCCACGGCAGCCGCGGGCGCAGGCCCTCGGAGACGAGGCGACGCACGTGCACGCTCGGGTCGTCGCACCAGCGCCCGAGCACCGCCAGCATCTCGTCCGGATAACGCTCGACGAAGGGGCGGATGCCGAACTCGAAGGTGAAGCGCTGGGTGATCGCGTGCATCGCGCGCACCGAGTCGTCGAGGTGATCGAGTCCGTTGTCGGCCACCCAGTACACGTGCGGCAGGTAGACGAACGGCGCCATGCCGTTGCCCGTCGTGCGCTCGGCCGGCGGCCCGAGCGAGCGCAGCACGACCTCGAGCGCGACCGGGTACTCGCGCGGCAGGTGGTCGGCCATCGCGCGGGCGAGGTGCCGTGCGCGCGGCAGCAGCTCGAGGTCCTCGTAGCCGGCGAGCGCCTGCGCGACGAACGCACGCGAGGCGAAGGTCGGGTGCACGCGCTCGATCATCGCCGCGATGCGGCGCGGCACCTCGGGCCCGTACTGTGCCTTCAGCGGCTCGGCCACCGCGCGTTTCCGCGGAAACGTCCGGCGCTCAGCCGGCGCGCGCCATCGCGGCCAGGCCCTCGCCCAGGTCCGCGATCAGGTCGGCCGCGTCCTCGAGCCCGCAGTGCAGCCTCACCAGCGGCCCGCCGGCCCACGGCTTCACGGTGCGCAGCGTGCCGATCTTCGCGGGCATGATCAGGCTCTCGAAGCCGCCCCACGAGTAGCCGATCCTGAAGAAGCGGCGGCGCTCGCACAGCGCGGCGAGCTGCGCCTGCGTCGCCGCCTTCAGCTCGAACGAGAAGAGGCCGCTGGACCCGGTGAAGTCGCGCTTCCACAGCGCGTGCTGCGGATGCGAGGGCAGCGCCGGGTGCAGCACGCGCGCGACCTCGGGCCGGCCGTCCAGCCAGCGCGCGACCTCGAGCGCGGTCGCCTCGTGGCGGCGCATGCGGACCTCCGCGGTGCGCAGGCCGCGCAGCGCGAGGAACGCGTCGTCGCCGCCGACGCACACGCCGAGCTGGCGGATCGCCTGCCAGAGCTTCGGCCAGTGCTCGGTGCGCACCACCGCCGCGCCCATCAGGAAGTCGGCGTGGCCGCCCCAGTACTTGGTGAGCGGCAGCAGCGAGACGTCGATGCCCCAGTCGAACGGGCGCGCGAACGCGGGCGAGGCCCACGCGTTGTCGATCATCGTCAGCACGCCGCGGGCGCGCGCGACGCGGCAGATCGCCGGCACGTCCTGGATCTCGAAGGTGTAGCTGCCCGGGCTCTCGAGGTAGATCACCTTGGTGTTCGGCTTCACGAGCGCCTCGATGCCGGCGCCGATCGTGGGCTCGAAGAACTCGGTGGTCACGCCGAAGCGCGCGAAGAGCGTCGAGGCGAACACGCGCGCCGGGCCGTAGACCGAGTCGCTCATCAGCACGTGGTCGCCGGGCGAGCAGTAGGCGAGCAGCGGCACCGAGATCGCGGCGAGGCCCGAGGGCATCACCGCCGCGCGGCAGTCGTGGCCCGCGCCCTCGATCTCGGCGAGCGCGTCGGTGAGCGCCATCGTGGTCGGCGTGCCCGAGGTCGCGTAGGTGGTGCGGTGCCGCTCGCCGGCCATCGCGGCGGCGCCCTCGGCGTCGGCGTCGGCGAGCGTCTCGAACAGCACGCTCGAGGCGCGGACCACCGGCAGGTTCACGGTGGCGACCTTGCGGTCGAAGTGGCGACCCGCGTCGACGAGGCGGGTCGGGGAGTAAGGGGCGGCGGGGGGCGTGCTCATCGGCCGATTATAGGAGCGCACCCCGGCCCGTCGGGTCGCGCCATGCTAGCCTCGATCGCCTCCCCCATGTCGATTCCCGCCACCGACCCGCGTCGCGTCCTCGTCGGCGTGATGCTCGTGCTGCTGCTCGGCGCGATCAACCAGACGATCGTCGCGGTCGCGTTGCCGCGGATCGCCGAGCGCCTCGACGGCTTCGGGCTGCTCGCGTGGGTGATCAGCGGCTACCTGGTCGCGGCGACCGTCGTCACGCCGATCTACGGCAAGCTCTTCGACCGGCACGGCGTGCGGATCACGCTCGCCTGGGCGATCGGCGTCTTCGCGCTCGGGTCGCTCGGCTGCGCGCTGTCGACCTCGATGCCGATGCTGGTGGCTTTCCGCGTGCTGCAGGGCGCGGGCGGCGGCGGGCTGATCTCGGGCGCGCACGCGGCGATCGCGCTGACGGTGTCGCCGCGCGAGCGCGGTCGCTACCAGGCGTACTTCAGCAGCATGTTCGCGCTCGCGAGCGTGCTCGGGCCGGTCGCCGGCGGGTGGATGACCGAACGGCTGTCCTGGCAGTGGGTGTTCGCCGCGAACCTGCCGCTCGCGGCCGCCGCGCTCGCGGTGATCCGCGTACGGCTGCGGCCGCTGCCGGTGCCGGGCCGCAGGCGGCCGATCGACGCCGCGGGCGCCGCGCTGCTGTCGCTCGGGCTCGCGGCGCTGCTCATCGCGATCACCCGCGCGGGGCAGGGGCTGCCCTGGTTCGACGCGGCGAACCTCGGCTGGATCGGCGCCGGCGTGCTGCTGCTGGCCGGCTACGCGTGGCGCGAGCGCGGCGTCGAGGACCCGACGCTGCCGCTGCCGCTGCTGCGCAACCGCATCGTCGCGCTCGGGCTGCTGACTCAGTTCATCGGCCACGGCACGATGATCACGCTGACGGTGATGGTGCCGCTCGAGCTGCAGCTGGTCGGCGGCCTCGCGCCCGCCGCGGCCGCGACGCAGCTGATCGCGCTGTCGCTCGGCCCGCCGGTCGGCTCGCTGATCGCCGGGCGCACGATGGCGGCGACGGGCCGATACCGGCCGCAGCAGCTGATCGGCGCGCTCGGCGTCGCGCTCACGGTCGGCGGGCTCGCGGTCGCGATCGCGTTCGACGCACCGCACTGGGTCGCGATCGCGCTGCTGTTCGCCTCGGGCGTCGGCTTCGGGCTGCAGTTCCCGACGACGCTGGTCGCGGTCCAGAGCGCGGCGCCGCCCGAGCACCTCGGCGCCGCGGTCGCGGCGGTCAACTTCGTGCGCTCGCTCGGCGGTGCGCTCGGCATCGCGCTGCTGTCGACGCTGCTGCTCGAGCTGCTGCGCGGCGGCGCGCCCGAGTTCGCGTCGGTGTCCGCGGGCGCCGACGTGATGCGCGCGCTGACCGCGACCGGCGCGGACGCGCTGCGCGCGCGGATGCAGCCGATCGCCGAGGTGGCCTTCGAGGCGGTCTTCGCGGTCTGCGCGCTGGGCAGCGTGGTCGTGCTCGCGCTGTTCGGCGCGATGCCGGAGCGGGCGCTGCGCGGCTGAGCCGGCACGGCCGGGCCCCGCCGACCCGCCCGGGCCCGGCCGCCCCGCCCGGGTGATCCGGGCAGAATGGGTCGCCCGACGGGTTACAATCCGCTTCGTTTCCGTCGCAGCCCACAGCCGGGCCGCCGCTTCGCCGCGCTCACGCACCCGTGACGGCAGCCGTGCCCAGGCCGGCCGCCGGGGTGCCGCCCACCGGGCGCGGCGGGGCCGGTCCACCTCCGGTCGATGCCCGAGTCCACTGCCCGTCCGTCGTCCTCGTCCGTCGACGCGCCCCACGCCGCGGCGTTGCGCACGCCCGCGCGCGCCGCGGCCGAGTTCAAGGGCCTGTCGCACCCCGCGCTGCGGCTGGTGCTGAACGAGGCCGACGGCGACGCGATCGCCGCCGCGCTCGATGACCTGCTCGGCGACGGCGACGCGTTCGAGTGGCAGCCGGTCGTGGTGGACGCGGTGCGGATCGCGTCGGCCGAGCGGCTCGACCTCGACGCGCTGTGCGCGCGGCTGCGCGAGGGACGCCTGCACCCGGTCGCACTGGCGGGCGCGAACGCCGCGCTGCGCGAGGACGCCGAGCGGCTGCGGCTCGGCTGGCTCGCGGCGCTGCCCGAGCGGCGCGCGCGGCCCGGCGCGGAGGCCGCGCCGGCCGAGGCGCCCAAGCCGGCCGAGGCCGCACCGCCCGAACCCGCGGCCCCGGCCGAGGCGGCCGCGCCGGACGCGCAGGCCCCGGCCGCCGGGCAGGCCGCCGCGATCGCCGCCGGCGCGATGGTGGTCGAGCGCCCGGTGCGCTCGGGCCAGCAGCTCTACGCGCGCGACCGCGACCTGGTCGTCATCGGCGACGTGTCGCCGGGCGCCGAGGTGATCGCCGACGGCCACGTGCACGTCTACGGCACGCTCGGCGGACGCGCGATCGCCGGTGCGCGCGGCCGGCGCGACGCCGCGATCTTCACGCTCGAGCTGCGCGCCGAGCTGGTCGCGGTCTGCGGCATCTACCGCACGTTCGAGGACGGCCCGCCCGCCGCGCACGCGGGCAAGCCGGTGAGGATCTCGCTGGAGGCGGACGCCGACACCCTGTCGATCCGTCCGCTGTGACCCCTGGGGCGGTGCGCCGCCCCGTTTCGTGAACCCTGCTCCCGGGAAAGGAAGCCGAGATGAGTGAAGTGATCGTGGTGACGTCGGGCAAGGGCGGCGTCGGCAAGACGACGACGTCGGCCAACATCTCGGCGGGTCTCGCGTTGCGGGGCAAGAAGGTCGCGGTGATCGACTTCGACGTCGGCCTGCGCAACCTCGACCTGGTGATGGGCTGCGAGCGGCGGGTCGTCTACGACTTCGTCAACGTCATCAACGGCGAGGCGACGCTCAACCAGGCGCTGATCCGCGACAAGCACGCGCAGAACCTGTACATCCTCCCGGCCTCGCAGACGCGGGACAAGGAGGCGCTGACCGAGGCCGGCGTCGAGAAGGTCATCAAGGACCTCAAGGGCATGGGCTTCGACTACATCGTCTGCGACTCGCCCGCCGGCATCGAGCACGGCGCGCTGATGGCGCTGACCTTCGCCGACCACGCGATCGTCGTCGTGAACCCCGAGGTCTCGTCGGTGCGCGACTCCGACCGGATCATCGGCATCCTGCAGTCGCGCTCGCGCCGCGCCAAGGAAGGCCGCGAGCCGGTGCAGGAGCGGCTGCTGATCACCCGCTACTCGCCGCGCCGCGTGCGGGCCGGCGAGATGCTGTCGTACCTCGACATCCTCGAGATCCTGAAGGTGCCGCTGCTCGGCGTGATCCCCGAGTCGCAGCGCGTGCTGGAAGCCTCGAACGCCGGCGTGCCGGCCGTGCACGAGAACCAGACCGAGGTCGCGCAGGCCTACGGCGACGCGATCGACCGGTTCCTGGGCAAGCAGGTGCCGCTTCGCTTCGTCGCAGAGGAAGACAAGGGCTTCCTGCGCCGCCTGATCGACTCGATGAGCCGCAAGGCCGCGGCCTGAGGAGCGTCCGATGATGTCCCTACTCGATCGGATCCTCGGCCGCCAGCCGCGGACCGCGTCGCTCGCCAAGGAGCGGCTGCAGGTGATCATCGCGCGCGAGGGCGCGCGCAACAACAACCCCGAGCTGCTGCACCAGATCAAGCAGGCGGTGCTCGAGGCGGTGTCGAAGTTCGTGCCGGTGAAGCCCGAGGACATCGCCGTCGACCTCGACAGCGACCGCGAGATGGAGGTGCTGTCGGTCAGCGTGAGCCTGCCCGACGGCCGCAAGCTCAAGGCCTGAACGGGACGGGCCGCGGCGCGGCCCGCCCTATCCGAGCCGCTCCGGCAACGTGTAGTACGGGATGCTGCGCCCGGGCCGCTCGCGCGCGCGACCGAACCCGTCGCGCGCGACGGTGCGCAGGTGCACCCCGTCCGGCCCGTCGGCGAAGCGCAGCGCGCGGCCGAAGGTGCGCCGCTCGAGCGCGCGGTCGCACATCAGCTCGATCGCGACCTCGCACTGCCCGATCGTGCGCATGCAGTGGTGGATGCGACCCGGACCGAGGCGCGCCTGCGCCATCGCGAAGCCCTCGCCCTCCTCGCCGAGCAGGTACGACGCCGGCACGCGCACGCCGCGGAACAGCAGCTCGCAGTGCCCTTCCGGCGCGACGTGGTTCATCACCGGGATGTTGCGCACGATGGAGAGCCCGGGCGCGTCCATCGGCACCAGCACCATCGAGTGCCGCGCGTGGCGCGGCGCGTCCTCGCCGTCGTTCGACACGCCGAGCACGATCGCGACCGCGCAGGCCGGGTGCGCGGCGCCGGTGATGAACCACTTGCGGCCGTCGATCACGTACTCGGCGCCGTCGCGGCGGATGCGCGTGCGGATGTTGGTCGCGTCCGACGACGCGACGTCCGGCTCGGTCATCGCGAAGCACGAGCGGATCTCGCCGGCCATCAGCGGCGCGAGCCAGCGCTCGTGCTGCGCGGGCGTGGCGAACCGGTGCAGCAGCTCCATGTTGCCGGTGTCGGGCGCGCTGCAGTTGAAGACCTCGGAGGACCAGGGCACGCGGCCCATGATCTCGGCGAGCGGCGCGTAGTCGAGGTTGGAGAGCGGCGTGCCGGGCTCGGACGGATCGAGGCCGGGCAGGAAGAGGTTCCACAGACCCTCCGCCTTCGCGAGCGCCTTCAGCTCGGCGACGAAGGCCGGCGGGTAGACGCCTTCGGCGATGCTGCGGTGCCAGGCCGCGTTGCGCGGCAGGACGTGGTCCTCGACGAAGTCGGCGAGGCGGCGAGCGAGCGCGGCGGCGCGCGGCGGCGCGTCGGGTGTGACGGGGAGGATGGACTGCGGGTGGGGGCCGCGGGTTGACCGAGGTCAGGGGACGCTCAGGCGGGCTCGCGCTCGGCCGCGGCGTCCCGGCCGACCGGGGCCGGC
>Ga0315899_10002943_pt1 | contig 18649 bp, 16 predicted proteins | sample LakEriMetagenome_2_FD_203518 | JGI IMG/M metagenome (GOLD analysis project Ga0315899, IMG submission 203518) | Freshwater fungal communities from buoy surface, Lake Erie, Ohio, United States - Buoy 4 MA112 | ecosystem: Environmental > Aquatic > Freshwater > Lake | place: USA: Lake Erie, Ohio... | reverse complement strand
GAAGAAGCGCAAGCCGTCTATGACGGCAACGACGGCAGCGGCCAGTGCTTTGTCTTCGCATCCTGTGATCCTGCACGTATCGATGACGTTTGGGAGATCACGCGGAAGCAGATGCGCGACGTTCGCGACTCGTTGACCCAGGACGATCTTGACCGCCTGCTCGCGAAAACCGTCACTGGAGCGACGATCTCGGGCGAGCGCCCCCATGACCGCATGCATCGCCTCGGACGTGTCTTTACCTACCTGCGTCGGTACTGGCCGCTTGAGGAAGAACTCGATCGCATGTCGCGCGTGACACTGGCGGATATGCGGGCATACTGCGACGCCTTCCCGCTTGAACCCGTCACCGTGGGGCGGCTGCTTCCCAAAGCGTGACCTTCCCCGCGAACCAACGGCGTTTGGCGGGACCGTTTCAGTCTGATAAGGCCTCAGGTCCGCCCTCGGTGCCCCGTGTTTTCGCTTGGCAGGCACAAATTTTCTTCACATAATCGGGGGCCGAGGCTAGGCGCAGGCGGGTGTTTCGTGTACATTGTGCACATCGGTTGGAACTGTTTCAGTCCCGAGAGGGACAAAGGAGAGATCTATGACGAGTGTGAAAGTTGCAGCAGTGGTCGCGCTCTTGAGCGCGTCGGCGGCTCAGGCCGTGGTCGTCGGTGTGGAAAGTTCGTCCTCACCGTGGTTGGGTTTCATGAACGTGTTTAATCTGCCCTCCAACGGTGGCGCGTTCCAGTTCGCCAGCGGCTGGGGTGTTCCCGACCTTCGCGCGACGTTCAATGACCCCGCACAGGCGGTCACCATGCTCCCCAACACCATTGGCGATACCAATGAGTATTGGTACATCGGTCAAGGCACCAACCCAGGTGGTCCCGGCGCTCCCGGCAACAAGATCATGGAAGCCAACCTCTTCCAGCAGCGCAGCGACGGCTCGCTCTCGGGCACGACGGTGACCTTTAACGGTTTCGTCACTGCCAACACCCTGACGAGCGCCCACGAAGCCCGCATCTTCATCCGCGACTTCGCTCCTGACTTCTCGTCCTTCAACGAGACCATCATCTCCGCTCCCGCCAGCGGCGCGTTCAGCCTCTCGCTGGTCACGCTTCCCGGCACTACCCGCAACGTCCAATGGGGCATGCAGCTCAAGGGCGTGAACGTGTGGACCACGGACACCGCTCCCTTCGGCAGCATCACGTACTCGTCGGTCCCCGGTCCCGGCGCTCTGGCTGTTGCCGGCGTGCTCGGCCTGGCCGCGACACGTCGCCGCCGCGCCTGATCTCTTTGTTTCACCTTCCCTCCAGGAAGAACACCGCCGAGCTCTGCTTGGCGGTGTTTTCTTTTGCCCTGCTCCCCGCACGCTTTGCATCAACGAAAAACGCGGCAATCAGTCGCTGATCGCCGCGTCTCTGAGCTTGCAACTGCCCAACGCCGTTACTTTGCAGCCGGCTGATTCTGCATCACCAGCTTGGGCTTGCGATTGCTGAAGTACACGCCCCAGTGCTTCTCAACTTCATTGGGTTCGCGTCCGCCCTTCCACTTCTCGTCAAAGGCCTGGAACCAGAAGTACGGAATGTGGTGTGAATTCGCCCAGTCGTGCACTGCCCGGTAGAACACTTCCTGCGGCTTTTCGCCCCACGGCCCAAGGACCCCTTCCGCCTGGTAGCCCTCGTTGCCGCGATCCGTTGCCCAGCCGATCTCAGTTACAACGAAAGGCAAGCCCGGGTGGCGAGCGTTGACCTTCGCCCAGACATCCTGCGACCAGGCAAGCGCATTCTCCAGTCGCTGCTTGTTCCACATCGCGTAGATGTGCACCGCCGCGAAATCGACCTCTGGCGCGACCTTGTCACTGTCCGCCGAAAGCCAGAACTCGTAGCCATCGCACGTGGTGACCGGTTGCGACACCGCAGCCCTCACCGTGCGAATGTGCTTGATGAGTGAGTCCGTCGTGCAGCGATACGCGCTCCAGAAAACCTGCGTTTCGTTGCCGACACCAATCGCCGCGACCTCGTTGCGATAGGTGTTGGCCAGGCGAATCCCCTCAGCCACCTGCTGGCGGTTTCTCTCGGCGTGCTCGGCGCTCGTCGCGATGACGTTGCCGCCCTGATCGAGCTGGGTCTCCGGCGCGATCCAGATGCCGAGCATCAGCTTCAGGGGCAGTTTCTCCTCGCGGATGGTCTGCAACAAGAACTCGGTCGCTTCACCCGCTCCGTACATGCGTACATACCGCCAGTGCTTCGCCATGATGCGAGCATCCTCCGCGACTTGTTCACGCGTCGGTTGCGGGCCGCTATCGGGCGTTTGACCGTCACGGTGGGGGCCGTAGCAGATGTTGGCACCGACCCACTCACCGTTCTGAATGAACGAGATGGGCCGCCTCGCATCTGAGTCAGAGGCAGCCGCGTGATGGGACGCACAACCGGGCAGCATGGCGACGAGCGCCGCACCCAGCACACAAACAAGTGCACGCATGACAGATCCTTCGTGTTGGAGGAACGTTTCTCGGGCGGACAATCAGGCTTCGACCTGAAGGCCGCAATATACCGACAAGCGGAATCAATTGCAACTGTTTCAGGCGTTTGCGTACCCCTCGAAAACCCCGAGTGAGGCGTATTCCCGACACCTCAACAACACTGCAAGTGCCATAAACAAAGTGACTTCCCGTTGTGGACGAAAAATGTTGTCGATTTCACGCCAAGCCCTCTTGCGAGACGGGGTGTTTCTGGTACATTACTGAAACTGTTTCACAAACAGCCCGCTGGCGTAGTTGTCACGGGGAGTTGCAGGGAGCGCAGCATGTCGTCCGTTCGCGCGATCGCGCAACAACTCAAGCTTTCCCCCGCGACGGTGTCGCGTGTGATCAACAACCATCCGGATGTCGACGAAACGACGCGCGAACGCGTGCTCGCCGCCATCAATCAAGCTGGCTACTTCCCCAGCACCGGCCGCCTGCAAACCAACGTCCTGGCACTCGCCTACCCCGACGAGCCGGTGAAGACCGAATACGGCTCATTCGAACCCGCCCTGCTCGCTGGCATTATGCGTGGGCTCGACGAACACCAGTTCGACCTCAAACTGCTCAGCATCCGCCGAGATAAAACCCCTGACGAAACGTACACGCAGTTCTTCCTGCGCAAGGGCGTTCGCGGCGTGATCATGCGTGTGTTCCGTCACAATCGCGCGTTGATCTCGCGCATCGCGAGTGAGCGATTCCCGTGCGTGGTCGTCGCGGAACAGTTTGATGATCCGGATGTGAGCTTCATTCGATCGGACTCATACCCCAGCAGCCGTCGTGCCATGGAGCACTTGCTGAGCCTAGGCCACAAGCGAATCGCCCTCGCGATTCACCATGTCTCCGACAGCGACCATATGGATCGCCGCCGTGCATATGACGACGCTATTGCCAACGCTGGGCTGAAGATTGATCCTCGCATGATCTTCGAGGTTTCGGCAGGCTTTAACGCAGGCGAGCAAGTGCTCGACAGCATGCTCATGATGCCCGCCAAGGCCCGTCCCACAGCGATCTTCGCGACCAACCCCATGACTGCGCTGGGCGTGATGCGCCGCGCACAGGAACGCGGTGTCTCCATCCCTCGCGATCTTTCGCTCGTGGGCATGGACGACAGCGACACGCGTTTGCACACCTGGCCTCGCATGACCGCGATTTGTCAGGATGCAAGCCTGCTCGGGTACGAGTCGGCGAACTGGCTGACCCGCCGCCTGCAGGGGAGCGAACGGGGCAAGTCGACCACGATGCGTCGGCTCATGCAAACGACGTTTGAAGTCAATGGAACAACCGCGGCGCCAGGTGGCGACGCGACCGAACCGGCAGGAAAGCCCACCCCGGCGACGCGTGCTCGTCGGGATGCGGAGGACTCGCAAATCGATTGATGGACACGCGTTGCCCGGGTGCCTGATCACCGGTCGACGCGGAGAGTGAACCCAGGTGCTTGTGTAAGGAGTGGATGTCATGATGCGTACTCGAATGATGGTGGCGGCGGCGGGACTCGCGTGTATGAGTGGCATGGCCGTTGGTCAGCTGCAGAATGCAGGCTTCGAAACCCTCGACAACACGGGCCTCTTCTGGCCCAGTTGGACGTACTTTGGCAACGTCGGCGTGGAGACCGGTGTCGCGCAAGCGGGCACCACCAGCGCTCGTCTGGGCGGCAACTTCACTGGCCCGTTCAACGTCTCGGGCATCTTCCAGAGCATTCCCGCGAGCGCCCAGCAGATCGTCGAAGCTTCGGCCTTCTTCCTCAACCCCACCAGCGATCCGATGCAGGGCGACAACTTCGTCGTGCTGAACATCGAGTTCTACAACGCTGCGAACCAGATGATCGCCGTGAAGGAAATGCGCGCACTTGACGCGAACACCCCCGTGGGCGTCTGGCGTCAGGTGACCAACAGCGCCGTTGCTCCGTGCGATACGGCCTCGGCCCGCATCGTCCCGCTCTTCGTGCAGGGCGCTCAGCTCGCCAGCGGTAGCGCGATGGTCGACACGACCGCCATGGCTCCCAACGGCACCAGCACCGAGTTCTCCGTGCAGAACCCGGGCTTCGAAGTTGAAGGCTACATCCCTGGCTGGGTCACCTTCGGCAACGCGTTCCGTGAATTCCAGTTCACCCGCACGGGCACCGGCGCGATCAAGTTCTTCGGCAACTTTAACGCTCCGTTCAACGTCTCGGGCGCCTTCCAGGTCTTCTGCGTCCAGCCCGGTCTGTCCTACACCGCCTCGGCGTGGGCAGGCACCCCGCTGGGTGACAACATCAACGACGGCGACTTTGCCGTGCTGAACATGGAAGTGTTCGACAGCGCGGGCGCGCCCATCAACGCTTACCCCGATCCCAACAATCCAGCCAACTCCGTGAACTTCACCACGGTGCAGGCTGTCGCTCCCGATGCGACCCCCGGCGTCTACACACAGGTCATCAACACGACCGTCATGCCGACCAACGCTGCCAAGGTTCGCCTCGTGCTCCTGCACGTGCAGCCCGACCCGGCGATCGGCGGCGGCTCGACCTGGTTCGACGACATCACCTTCGGCGCAACCCCGACCGTCGGCTGCGACGACATCGACTTCAACAACAACGACGTCTTCCCCGAAGACCAAGACGTTGTTGACTTCTTCAACGTCCTCGCCGGCGCCGACTGCCCCGCCTGCAACGACATCGACTTCAACAACAACGGTGTCTTCCCCGAAGACCAGGACGTGATCGACTTCTTCAACGTTCTGGCCGGTGGCGAATGCCCCTGATCAATCTGCTCACACATGATTGATTCCGCACGCTTCGGGCGAGGCGAAAGCCCGCCCGAGCGATTTTGGGTAGTGGGTCACCATCGGAAGCAATATGAAGAAAGCCACACTTCACTCATTCCTCGCCGGAGCGACCGTCAGCCTCGCCGCTGCTGCCGCTTCCGCGCAAACCTGGGTGTCCGTCTGGGCTGAAGAGTTCAACGGCACGTCACTCGACACGACGAGTTGGACACCACTGAACATCGCGTGGCCCTACAACGACGAGCGCCAGTTTTACAGCCCCAGTGCGATCTCTGTCAGCAACGGTCGCGGCATCATCACCAGCACCAATGTCCCGCAGGGCGGACGTCTTTACACGTCTGGCCGCATGGACACAAACGCCAAGCGTGAATTCCTCTTTGGTCGTTTCGAAATGCGCGCACGCCTGCCTCGCACGCAAGGCATGTGGCCCGCGTTCTGGCTGCTGCCTGCCGCTGACCAGTGGCCGCCAGAAATCGACATCATGGAAATGCTGGGCCACGAGCCCAACCGCGTGTACGGCAGCAACCACTGGGGTAACCCGCCCGTCTCCACGTACCAGACCTCGCCCTTCCAGCTGGGCACGGTCAACCCGAACTTCGCTACGACCTTCAACACGTTCTCATGCGACTGGTGGCCCGATCGCATCGACTTCTACGTGAACGGCAATCTCTATGCGACGCACCGCTCGCGTGTGCCGCAAGAGCCCATGTACATCATCGTCAACACAGCGGTGGGGGGCTTCTGGCCCGGCTACCCCGACGCCACCACGGCGTTCCCGCAGCGTTTTGAGATTGACTGGATCCGCGTCTCGCAGGTGCCAGGCCCCAAGCTCATGAACCCCGGTTTCGAATGGCCCGGCCCGGCTGGCAGCAATCAAAGGGTCTGGTATTGGCAGCACTGGGGCAATGCCGAGTACAGCGAAGCGCTCAAACTCTCCGGCGTTGGCGCCGCCAAGATGTACGGCAACTTCAACACGCCCAACAACTCCTCTGGCTTTTGGCAAGACATGCCTGCGTCATCCGGTCAGGTCTTCACCGCAACCGCCAAGGCCCAGACACCCTCCTGGGACCGCATGGGCGCAGGCAACACCGCCCGTCTGAGCATCGAGTTCCGCGGCCCCACGGGCAACCTCATCAACAGCACATCACGCACCGTGCTCACGTCAACAACGCCCGCCAATACGTGGCAAGACGCCAACGCGTCCGTGGTCGCGCCCAGCGGTGCAGCCACCGCTCGCTTCGTGCTCTCATTCACGCAAGGCTCCCAGCTTTCTTCGGGCGCCGCATGGTGGGACGACGTGACCTTCGGAGCCGAAAGCGACTGCGACACCATCGACTTCAACCGCGACGGTGTCTTCCCCGCAGATGATGACGTCGTGCAGTTCTTCAGCGTCCTTGCGGGCGGTGCATGTACCGCGTGCGGCGATATCGATTTCAACAACGATGGCGTGTTCCCCGACGATCAGGACATCAGCGACTTCTTCAACGTGCTCGCTGGCGGCCCGTGCTGAGTGACGCATCACAAGGATCACCGTGACAGCAATTCGATTCAAGCATGTCTCCAAGCGATACGAAAACGGCGCACTCGCCGTTGATGATGTGTCGTTTGAAGTCGCTGACGCCGCGTTCTGCGTGCTCCTGGGGCCTTCTGGTTGCGGCAAGAGCACACTGCTGCGCATGCTCGCCGGCCTGGAGGGCATCTCGAGCGGCGAAGTGCACGTGGGTGATCGTCTGGTGAACAACCTGAGCCCCAAAGACCGCGACATCGCGATGGTCTTCCAGAACTACGCCCTCTACCCGCACCTCTCCGTGCTCGACAACATCGCCTTTCCGCTGGAAGCCCGAGGCGTCGGCCGCAAGGAGCGTCGCGAGCGTGCGGCCAAAGTCGGTGCCAGCGTGCAACTGGATGGATTGCTTGAACGCCGACCTGCCGAGCTTTCGGGCGGTCAGCGTCAGCGTGTTGCGCTTGCTCGCGCCATCATTCGCGAACCCAAGGCGTTCTTGTTCGACGAACCGCTCTCCAATCTCGACGCGAAGATGCGTCAGTCGATGCGGGCGGAACTGCGATCGCTCCACCGTCGGCTCGGCGTGACGAGCATCTACGTGACGCACGACCAGGAAGAAGCGATGGCGCTCGCCGATCAGATCGTGGTCATGAGCGCGGGCAAGGTGCGGCAGATCGGCCCGCCGATGGAGGTTTACAACGCCCCTGCCGATCGCTTTGTTGCTGGCTTCGTCGGCGTGCCCGCCATGAACTTCTTCGAAGGTCGTGTCACGATTGACGCGTCAGGCGTGCACTTTGTGTGCGAGGGCAACCTTCTTCCACTTCCGCGCGTGTGGGCGGACAAACTTGCAGAGCACAAGTCCAGCTCGCTCGCTTTGGGCGTGCGGCCCTCGGCTCTGCGCGTCGTGAAGGATGGCCCGGGCCTGTCGCTGCGTGTTCGCAGTATTGAGTTGTTGGGTGATCAAGCCGATGTCCACGCCTTGGGCCCCGGCAATGTACCCGTCATCGCTCGTGTGTCTTCCCGTCTTGATGTGCGAGAAGGCGACACGATCCGCGCCGCGTGCGATCCTGTCGGCACACATGTTTTTCATCACGGTCCGCTCGGCGAGCTCATCTGCGGTCATCACGCAGAAGTCGCGCCCGTCCACACCAGTCAACCTAGCTCACTCGCGTCGGCCTGATCCGCGCGTACCCGTATTTCTGGTCTTTCGTGTTTGCAGGAGTAGATTCATGTTCAAGCTTGCCGTCTCGCAGCAGTCATGTCGCACGCACAACCGCGGTTTCACGCTCATCGAGTTGCTGGTCGTCATCGCTGTCATTGCACTCCTCATCGGCATCCTGCTGCCCGCGCTCAACCGTGCCCGCGACACCGCCCGCGATGTCAAGTGCAAGGCGAACATCCGCGGCATCGCACAGGCCCTCACCGCATACACGCTTGACTACCAGGGCAAGTACCCGCCCATGATGTTCGATGCTCCCGATCGCGAGAATCCCGGCAAGTTCAGCATGATGTGGCACGACGTCGCCCGCATCGGCAGGTACCTTCCCAACTTCGATCCCAGCAACATCGTTGAAACCAACACGCGAAACAACACCGTCGGCGGTGGCGGTTTCGTCTGCCCCAACCATCCCGACGCAGGCCGTTCCTACGCGATGAACTACTGGGCGGCTTCAGCCGACCAGTGGAGCTTCGTCAACGGTCAGTTGCGTGGCTTCCGTCCCGGCCTGAGCAACACGGGCTCGCCCAATCCCGCCTGGCAGGGCACGCCGTTTGACAGCACCGTCAACTTCGGCGACAAGATGATCCTTCTCAGCGAGGCGTGGGGTCTCTTCCCGACCGATCAGAGCGGCCCGGGTGGGCAGAACGAAGGCGACCGCAAGTGGTTTGCCGTTGCCGACGTGGGCCGCTTCGGCTTCCCGGGCACCCGCCTCAATGGCGGTGCCGGCATGACCGCCACAAGCACCGTCTTCCCCGATCCCATCAACTGGTTCGGCGCCCAGCCCGCTCCCGAAATGCAAGGCCTCACCGCCGCATCGCAGATCAACATGTACGTGCCGTGGTATCGCCACCCGCGCGCACGTGGGAACCCTGCAACGCGCAACGGTTCCGCCAACTTCGCATTCGTCGATGGCCACGTTTCCAGCTTCCGCAACAACGAACTTGTGGAGACACAAGGCTCGCTGTCGCGCAGCACGGGCAAGGTCCTCTGGTCGACCAAGGATCCGGAAGATACGACGTTCCGTTAACTCCGTTCGGTGTTCACAGCCATCATTTCCCACGGTTCGTTTTGCATGCACGATGCACGTGACAACTCCGCCCTGCGCCCGCGTCGCACAACGCGCTGGCTGGGACCTGCGCTGATTGCAGGCATCGCTGCTGTCACGACGCTGGCTGCATTGGCGTTGCCTTCATCAAACGCGCAAGGCGTGTCGATGTGGACGTTCGCACGCATGCACGCGGACATGTATCGTCCCGAGCTCGCGAAGTGGAACGATCAACAGAGCGATCCATCGCAGCGCGTCAATCTGTCTCTGATCGGCGTGCAGGCGATGGAGCAGCGGATGATGTCCGCCTTCTTGGCCGGCCTGCCGAGCGCGGACCTGATTGAAGCGGAACGACGCAACGCAGCTCGCGCGTTTGCCGGTCCGCTGGAAAGTGTCGGGTTTCTTGATCTCACGCCCTTCATCGAGCGTGACGGGCTGCTCAACCGCGTCAACAAGGCGAGCTTTCTGCCGTGGTCAAAAGACGGTCGCATCTTCGGCTTGCCGCATGACGTGCACCCCATGATGCTTGCATACCGAGCTGACATCGTCGAAGCCGCAGGCATCGACGTGAGTCAGATCGAGACATGGGCCGACTTCGAGCGTGTGATGCGGCCCCTGCTCTATAACACGGATGGCAGCCGCCGGTCCGATCGCTACCTGATCAACATGTGGGAAACGCAGATCGATCTGATCGAAGCCGTTTTGCTCCAAGCAGGTGGCGGCGTGATCGATGCCTCTGGCGTGCCCGTGATCGATAGCGAGATCAACGCTCGCACAATCTCGCACATTGCCATGTGGACCAGTGGCCCCGAACCCATCGCCGCAGAAGTCAGCTTCTGGGATGCAACCGGCCACCAGCTCATGCGCGATGGCTTCGTGGTCGCCACGTTCGCACCCGACTGGATGTGCAATTACTGGCGCAAGGAAGTGCCGCAGCTTGCTGGCAAGATGAAGCTGATGCCAATGCCCGCCTGGGAGAAGGGTGGCAGGCGCACGAGCGTGTGGGGTGGCACCATGCTGGGCATCCCCAAGACCGCCGAAAACCCCGAGAAGCTCTGGGAGATTGCCAAACACCTGTACCTGTCGCGCGAGCTCGCACACGAGCTGTACGACAAGGGTGACATCATCACGCCGGTTCGGGAGTTCTGGCAGGACGACATTTACGACAAGCCTGATCCGTTCTTCATGGGACAGCCCAAGGGACGCATGTACATCAACCTCGCGCCCGATGTTCCCGACCGCTTCAGTTCGCCTTTCGGCGCGATTGCATTGGCTCGTACACAGAGTGCAGTCAGCAAGCTCTGTGCATACGCCCGTGCCAACAAACCCGCCACAGCAGAAGAGCTGCTGCCCAAGGCACGCGAGCTTCTCGCCGAAGCTCAGCAAGATGCCATGCGCCACGTCAATCGCAATGTCTTCTTTGCAGACAGCGGCAAGGCAAGCACAAGCGAGGTGACGCGATGAGTTCGCTCGCCTCTGCTGACCGCGCACGTGCGGTATTCCCGTGGTTGCTGCTCGCGCCATTCCTGTTGCTGGTCGCGCTGTTCACGATCACCCCTCTGGTCGGCGCCGCAATCCTGTCGTCCCAGCAGACATTCGGCCCGGGCACAGCCAGGTTCGTCGGCTTGTCCAACTTCAAGAACGTCCTCGCCGATCCGCTCTTCTGGACCGCGTTCAAGAACACATTCATCTTCACGCTTGGCAGCGTCTTCGTCCAGCTTCCGCTCGCCCTTCTGTTCGCGATGTTGCTCAACCAGCCGGGTGTGCGTGGTCGCTCGTTCTTCCGACTCGTGCTTTTCTCACCGGTCCTCGTCGGCGTCGTCTACGTCGCGATGATCTTCTTCGTGCTCTTCCAGAAGCGCACGGGATTGGTCAACCAACTGCTGCACGGCGTCTTCCCCTCTTGGGACATCGGTTTTGCTTGGCTTGACCAGTACATCATGGTCGCCCTCATCCTCGCCACGTTGTGGCAGTACATGGGCTTCAACATGGTGTACTTCCTCGCTGCCTTGCAGAATGTGCCCAAAGAGCTCGACGAGGCCGCACGCATCGACGGCGCAAGCTGGTGGAAACGCTTCCGCCACGTCACGCTCCCCGCCATCACGCCCGTCGGCAGCTTCGTGGTGTTGCTCTCGATCATCGGCTCATTCCAAGTCTTTGAGCTTCCCTTCCTGCTGCTCCAAGGCAGCACAGGCGTCGACAACAAGGGTTTGACGATCGTCGGTTACCTGTACCAAACCGGCTTCCAGTCCGGTGACCTCGGCTACGCCAGCGCCATCGGCTGGACCATCGCCGTCGTTCTTGCCGGTGCCGCGATTCTGCAGCGTGTGCTCTCAGGAAGCAGCGAGCAGCAGCGGGGCGGCCGCCGCAAACCACGCGGAGGTGCCGCGTGAGTGCACGGCTCAGCACATCTCGCGCCGTCGCCACGTATTGCGTGGTCATTCCAGCGTGCATTGTTATCGCGCTCCCATTGGTCTGGCTCGCTATTGCTTCACTCAAGACTAGTGAAGATTTCTTTCAGTCTCCCTTTCTGCCTCGCGGCGAAGGTCTCTTCGGCGTAGCGTGGGATCGTTTGACCCTCGACAACTTCCGCAACTTGTTCGACAAGACCGGCTTCGCGCGAGCGCTGCTCGCCAGTTCGCTGCTCGCGTCTGTGACCGCAACCCTCGCCACGCTCATCTGCGCCGCCGCGGGCTACGCGCTCGCCCGCCTGCACTTCCGCGGCAAGCGTGCAGCCATGTGGCTCGTGCTCGCCTGCCTCATCGTGCCCGCGCCGCTGCTGCTCTCGCCCGGCTTTGCGGTGCTCTACCACCTCAGCCTGCTCGACACATTCCTGGGCATCATCTTGCCCGCCATCGGCCCGGCTTTCGGCGTCTACCTCTTCCGCCAAGCCACTGTCTCCAGCGTCCCGCCCGAATTGCTCGAGGCCGCCCGTATGGACGGCTGTTCAGAGTTCCGCATCTTCTGGCGTGTCGCGCTGCCCCTGTTGCAGCCCATGATCGCCGCCTTCATGCTCATCACGTTCTTGGGCGTGTGGAACAACTTCATCAATCCTCAAGTGGTTCTCCAGTCAGCGGACAAGTTCCCGTTGGCCGTCATGATCGCTCAGCTCAAAGACGTCTACTCACAGGACTACGGCCTCATGATGGCGGGCACCATGCTCTCCATTCTGCCGGTCGCCGGTCTGTTCATGCTCCTTCAGCGAGACTTCGTCGCCGGCCTCACCAGCGGCGCAGTCAAGGGATAGTCTCCATGCACATTGAAGTGAAAGGATCACCCGTGCCAACCCCTTCGACGCAGCAGCCAGCCCCCGTTCAGTTCCCCGCCAATTTCACGTGGGGCGTCGCCGCTTCGAGCTACCAGATCGAAGGCGGCTCCTCGCCCGACCTTCGCGGCGAAAGCGTGTGGGATACGTTCTGCCGCAAGAACGGCGCGGTCTTCGAGAACCACCACGGCGGCGTGGCCTGCGATCACTACAACCGTTATGACGCCGACGCGGCCCTCATGGCAAGTCTGGGCGTGAAGGCCTATCGCCTGTCGGTCATGTGGCCTCGCGTCATGAAGGAAGGCGTCGGCGCAGTCAACAACGTCGGCCTCGACTTCTACGACAAACTCATCGACTCACTCCTCGCCCACGGCATTGAGCCCTGGGTGACGCTGTTCCACTGGGATTTCCCCCTCGCCCTCTACCACCGTGGCGGCTGGCTCAATCGCGACAGCGCCGAGTGGTTCGGTGAGTACGCCACCAAGGTTGTCGATAAGCTCTCTGACCGCGTCACCAACTGGATGACCATCAACGAGCCGCAGGTCTTCCTGCAACTTGGCCACGCCGACGGCAAGCACGCGCCAGGCGTGCAGTTCCCCCTGCGTGAAACGCTGCTCGCCGCTCACAACTCTCTTCGCGCCCACGGCCGCGGCGTGCAAGCCATCCGCGCCGCCGCCAAGAAGCCCGCCCGCGTCGGCTGGGCCCCAGTTGGTCACGTGAGTTATCCCATTGACAACGACCCGGCGAACATCGACGCCGCTCGCGCTGCCACCTTCGCTATCGAGCAGACCCACCTCTGGAACAACACTTGGTTCGCTGATCCCGTGTGCCTGGGCTGCTACCCCGAAGACGGCCTCCGCGTCTTTGGCAACAACGTCCCCGCTCACCCCGTGAGCGACATGGACCTCATCCACCAGAAGCTCGACTTCTACGGCGTCAACATCTACTCCGGCTCATGCGTGAAGGCCAAGGCCAACGGCGGCTGGGAAGCCGTGAACCCCGGGCCCGGCAACCCTCGAAACACCATGGACTGGCACATGGCGCCGCAGGCCCTTCACTTCGGCCCGCGTTTCCTCTTCGATCGCTATCGCCTGCCCATCGTCATCACCGAAAACGGCACCTGCAGCACCGACTGGATGGACATGCACGGCCGCGTGCTGGATCCGCAGCGCGTCGACTACACCCGCCGCTACCTGCTCGCGCTGCACGAAGCCATCCAGAACGGCACCAACGTCAAGGGCTACTTCCACTGGAGCTTCATGGACAACTTCGAATGGGCCGAAGGCTATAAGCAGCGCTTTGGCCTCGTCCACGTTGACTACGCCACGCAGAAGCGCACGCCCAAGCTCTCCGCACTCTGGTACAAGCGCGTCATGGAAACCCGCGGCGCATCGCTCGTCGAGCCGACCGATCTGCGCCTGGCGACACCCGAGCACGCAATGCAGTAATGGAACCCCTCAAGCAATAAAGCCAACACATGTGCATCAGCACGGTGTTGGCTTTTTTCATTGGATCATCGCTCGTGTCACTGCCTCGGCACTTCAACCCAGCAGTTTTCCGCGTGCCGCACGATCGCGCCGGTCGTCTGATAGATCACCTGCTCTGCGATGTTCGTGCAGTGGTCCGCGATCACTTCGCACATGCTCGCCGTCTCATGCAGGTGGAATGCGAACTCCACCGGATACTTGCCCTTCGCCACCTGCTGCTCGGCCTCGCGCAGCAACGCGGCCTTGAACGCCCACACCGCATGCTGACTCTGCAGCACGATGTTGGCAATCGCTGGATCATTGCGCGACATGCTGGTGTTCGTATCCCGCAGAATCCCAATCACACTGTTCGCCATCACGCGGAACGTATCAGGAAAAGGCGTCGCGATGCGAGCCACCGCAGGCACCATCTCCGCAAGATCCACCGCCACATCCGCCACGCGTTCCAGCTCGTTGTTCGCCTTCACGATGGTCAATACCGCCCGCAGATGCTGCGGATCAAGCGAAGCTCCCGCCCGCGTCGCATCCGTCAGCAGCGCAACCGCCGCCTGCTCAATCGCCACATCAGCCTTGTCGATGGCTTCATCCATCTCAATGGCCTGACTCGCCAGATTGCTCTTGCGTTCAAAGAGCGCGGCACAGGAAAGCTCGAGCATGGCTTGCACGCGCGATCCCTGAGCGACAAGATCAGCCTTGATCTGCTGCGTGCGACTGGCGAAACCTTCCGCGGTCGTGGGCATGATCAACGGTATGCCGCCGTGCGATTCCACGACTCCCACCCAAGCAGGTTTAGTTCCCGCTCTTCTCGTCCGAACCCGCGGGCCGCCCCTGCTCGCTCGCATCCTTGGGCCGTTCAAACTTCACCGCCGCTCGATCCACCCGTTGTACCTGGGCAAGTGACGCCGGGTCGTACATCGATGCCGCGTGACGCCCTTCCCTTCCGCGAACCACACGCACGATGGTGTACACCGCGATAGCAACCAGAAACGGCGCGGCACAAAACAGCACACACGGCGAAAACCACGACAGCGTCTGCTCGATGGATTGGAAGCGGTTGTTCATGCGTCTCCAGCCTGCTCGCGTTCCAAGTGTTGTAGGCGTTGCCGCGCCGTGTGACGCACTTCCTTGTTCCGTCCTTGTTCAACCAACTCGCGCAGAATCCAAGCCGTCTTGGCATCAGCGATCAACGCCTTGTGCACGCTCGCATCCCCGTGCTCGATCGCCCGGCGAATCAGATCATCGCCCAACGTATCCGCGCCGCGATGCCAGTGATACTCAACCCACAACACATCGCTCGCGTCACAGCCCAGTTCGACCATCGCCGCTTGCACCGTGCGCATCTGCTCAACGGATTGCTCACGCCCCGCGAGAGTGTGAATGAGAAACGACCGCGCCATCACGCGATCTTCGTCCACGCGCAAGGCTTCGAGAACCGCCGCAAGTTCCTCGTCGGTCGGAAACGGGTGGTACAACGCCCATGCTTGCAGTGCCGAGTACCGCAAGTGCTCGGTCGATTGGGCGTAGCTATACCCCGCCTCGAAATCCTGAAACTGCCGCAGCATCATGTCGGGCGAGATCAACCCACGTTCCAGCCAAAACGCGTGATACCCAAGCTGCTGCATCGCTTGCACAACGAGTGCGTGTCCTTCAGTCATTGTGGTGCTGCCTCTTCTCCGCTCAGCTCCCCTAACTGCTGCAATCGCTGCTTTGCCACGTGACGGACCTCTTTACTCGTGCCGTGACCTTTCAACGCCTTCAGCACCCACGCAGTTTCAGACTGCTTCGCCAGCAACAGGTGGATTGCAGCGACCCCTCCGTCAATACCGCCTTGCAGGAATGGCTCTGTGCGGATGCCCTTGTTCCATTCGCGGGCGAATCGCTGGAATGCAGCGACGTCACTTCCCAATCCCACCAGACACGCCAACGCAAGCACACGCTCAAACTGCCCGTCCCTCAGGTTCGCACTGAGCAGCAATCGCAGTCCACTCAACGTGCTCAGCACGCCGGTCTGCGACTGCAACACGACCAGCGCGTTCTCCAGTTCGGCGTCCGTCAGCTGATATCGCATGGTGAGCCATGCGTGCAAGGCGTTGACATGAAAGTGCTCGAGATCGGTACTCCAAGGCACATTGTCGCGAAAGTCTTGATGCTGTCGGAGCAGGTTCTCAATACTGAGTAGCCCACTGGAAAGCCAGACCCGGTCGTATCGCAAGTCTCGAAGCGCAGTCTCAATGACGTCAGAACTTGAGTCCTCGCTCACTCCGCCCACCACTTCCGCCCCTCTCGCTTCACCCGCCGATACAGCGTGTCGCGCTCCACCGCCACAAACCCGGCCTCACGAATCGCCTTCTGCAGCGTCCACGTGTTCACTTCCTGGTGCGTCGCGACCGCATCGCCCGCACTGCCCTGGCCCGCCCCGTGATTGATCTTCGTAATGTCATACCACACCACGGTCCCGTCGATGTCATCAGCGCCGCTCTGCAGCATCACCTGCGCCATGGGCAGCGTCTGCATGATCCAGAACGCCTTCACGTGCGGGAAGTTGTCGAGCATCAACCGCGCAATCGCCAGCGTGCGATAGTTCTCCAGCCCGCTGGGCCCAGGCAGGTGCTCCAGGTCGCATCCATCCGGAAAGAACGGCAGCGGAATGATCGTCTGGTAGTACCCCGGCACATCTGTGCGTGCGCCCGTCTTACCGCCAAACGCAAAGTGTTCCGGCAAAATCGCGCCGGGCTTCGTTAGCGTCACCACCGGCGCACCACCCGCATTCTCCCGATAGCCAAGGTGCCCGCCTTCGCTCGTCGTGAGCGCATCACCATCATCCCCCTGCTGCCCACCAGTGACAGTTGCCGAGTCGCCAGCGCCTTGCCCGCCAAACAGCCGCGTGAGCGCTTCATCCTGCGCTCGCCGCAGCATGTCCATGTGCACAAGCCGATCATGCCGCTGCTCAATGTGCCCGTACAGCAGCGTCGCGTTCGTGTTCAGCCCAAGCTCGTGCGCCGTGCGGTGCACGTCCAGCCACACATCGCTGCGAATCTTCCCCTTGTACGCCTCGTCGTGCACGCGATCATCAAACACTTCCGCGCCACCGCCCGGCAAACTGCCAAGCCCCGCCTTCTTCAGTTCGCCAAGCACATACGCAATCGCGTTCCGCCGCGCCTTGCGGCCTTCTTCTCCCGGCGCCGCAGATCCCTTGTACACCTTGGCGATCTTGCACAAGTGCACGATTTCAACCGCCGTGAACGCCTTCACGTGCAGATCGCTGCCCATCCGCTGCGCCTCATCACGCAGTGTCGAGATCAAATCGGTGTAGTAGCTGAATGGCAGCGTCGGGTGCAGTCCACCCACGCTGTGAATCTCCGTTGCGCCGCTCTCAACCGCCAGCCGAGCCTGCTCACGCACGTACGTCATGTCACGCGCGTACGCCTTCTCCTCACCCAGCTTCGCATAGAAATCGCAGAACTTGCACGACAGCGCGCACACGTTGCTGTAGTTCAGGTGGCGGTTGATGTTGTAGTACGCGTTGTTGCCATGCAACCGCCGCCGCACCATGTCCGCGAGCTCGATCACCGTCCAGATGTCCGGCGTCGTGAACAGCAGATCGCCATCCGCCAACGTCAATCGCTCGCCGCGCTCCACCTTGGCAGCGATCGCATCAAGTCGCGGGTCGCGACGCGGCACTGACGGACGGACAACAGTGGGGGCCGAAGACGTGGCAGAACTCATGTACAAGGATAGGCTGCCATCTTTCAATAGTGATTGAAAGTTGTGAACTGCGACTTTCGTAGCGGATATTCCGGGTCTTCCCCTGCCTTTGGGCTCGCGATGGCCGGTCACCGCTCAGTCGGGTGTGCATCCCGTCGATGCTCCTAACCGGATGAGTGTTCCAGGTCGCCCCCAAACCTCCAAGTGCGCCAGCGACCGGCTGGCGATCGTGCTCGCTGTGCAAGCGGTCGCGATTGCTGGCGGTTTGTCGATCGTCCTGTTTCCGATCCACTCAAGATTGCAGTGGCTCACGCGCGATCACATCGTGAGTCAGAACCTCGCGGAGTCGCATCGCCTCGCACACGCAGCCGAAAGCATCTCTCGCGAGATCGATACCAGCGAGCCGGCATGGCAACAGGCCATGCAAACCCTTGTCGCAGACGCCCACTTTGCCGCACACGCACGAGTCCTTGCCTTCACCAGCGATGGTCGCGTTGTCGCCAACACCGGCTCGCTGAACCACGCAGACGCCAATCTGCCCGCTGAGACCATTGCACTCGATGGCCACGCTAAACAAGTAGGCGACGCGCCTCTCGACGCCACGCTGATCGGCACACAGCAGAGCGGCGACTGGCTGTTCGTCCATCGCTTGCCCAACGGCGGCTTGCTCACCATCCAGCAAGACGAAGCCCTCATCGCCGCGGCTCTCACGCAGTCTTCTCGCATGATGCTTGGCTGGTCCTTCGCCGGCCTCGTCATCATGTTGAGCTTTGCCGGCCTGTTCGTCCATCGCGTGGTGCGACGCGAACATCGCTCGCTCGAAGCCCGAAACAGCGATCTCGCCGTAACGCTCGATCAGCGTCTCGAGCAGGGGCTCAGCGCCCGCGCAGCGCTCATCCTCGGTCTCGCAAAGCTCGCAGACTACCGCGACACCGACACTGGCTCTCACCTCGAACGCATCTGCGGATACTGCGAAGTTCTTGCTCGCCAGCTCCAGCCGCGCCATCGCGAGATCAACGATACATGGATCGCGCACCTCCTGCCCGCCGCCAGTCTGCACGACATCGGCAAGGTCGGCGTGCCCGATGCCGTCCTCCTCAAGGCAGGCAAACTCACGCTCGCCGAGCGCAAGCTCGTTGAACGCCACACCTACATGGG
>Ga0315899_10002940_pt1 | contig 18654 bp, 14 predicted proteins | sample LakEriMetagenome_2_FD_203518 | JGI IMG/M metagenome (GOLD analysis project Ga0315899, IMG submission 203518) | Freshwater fungal communities from buoy surface, Lake Erie, Ohio, United States - Buoy 4 MA112 | ecosystem: Environmental > Aquatic > Freshwater > Lake | place: USA: Lake Erie, Ohio... | reverse complement strand
AAAGATTGTATTAAAAAGCGATTTCTCGCTAGCCATTGAGCTGACTGCGGCTGGCAGCGAGTTCAAAGAAGTGCAAATTACCGATTCGCGCTCGAGCGATAATGTGCGGAAAAATGAGATGAGCGTGATGAAAATCGACCCTAAAGCCGTGGAATCCGTTCCGGTGCTTTTCGGGGAGCGCGACATCATCAAGATTTTTCAGATGACTCCCGGCGTGAAGAGCGCCGGTGAAGGCAATGCCGGCTTTTTCGTGCGCGGCGGAAGTGCGGATCAGAACCTGATCTTGCTCGATGAAGCACCCGTTTACAACGCCTCTCACCTACTCGGCTTCTTTTCGGTATTCAATTCCGACGCCCTCAAGGATGTGACTTTATACAAAGGCGGCATGCCGGCGGAATATGGCGGTCGATCATCGTCGGTTATGGATATCAAAATGAAGGACGGCAATGCCAAGACATTTGGTGCGCAAGGCGGTATCGGTCTGATTGCGTCGCGCCTCACCATCGAAGCACCAATTGTAATAGGCCGCGGCTCCTTCATCGTTTCGGGACGTCGCACCTATGCCGACATGTTTTTGAAGCTCTCCAAAGACACCGTCACGAAGGAATCCAGTCTCTATTTCTACGACCTGAACATGAAGGCGAATTACCGTATCAACGACAAGAACCGCATTTACTTGTCGGGGTATTTCGGTCGCGATAATTTCGGGTTGTCCGACATCTTCGGCTTCGACTGGGGCAATAAAACAGGAACACTGCGCTTCAATCACATCTTCAACGACAGGCTCTTTTCCAATACATCGCTTATTTATAGCGACTATAGCTACCGGTTTTCCTTCAGCCCGAGTGGCAGCGAAATCAGATTTTCCTCTTCCATTCAAGATGTCAACTTCAAGCAAGACTTCTCCTTCTTCCCCAATCCCAATCACAAGGTTAAATTCGGTCTGAACGCCATTCATCACACGTTTGTGCCGGGTGAGATCACCAGTGATATCGCGTCGTTCAGCGATTTAAAGCTGACCAACAAATACGCCCTGGAGAGTGCAGTCTATCTGCAAGACGACATGAGCATCAATGAACGCGTCGGTCTGCAAATTGGTTTGCGTTATTCCTTCTTCGATTACATGGGCGAGGGAACGGCCTACACATTCGACGAATATGGCAACGTGCTCACCTCACAGGATTACGACAAGTGGGAAACGATTAAGACCTATGGCGGTTTTGAGCCACGACTGGCATTGCGCTATGATTTAAAGCGCAACAGTTCGGTGAAGGCGTCCTACAATCGCTCGTATCAATACCTGCACTTGTTATCGAACTCTACCTCGTCTCAACCCACTGACATTTGGGTTCCGAGCAGCAACAACATCCAGCCGCAAACAAGTGATCAAGCGTCCATCGGTTATTTCCGAAATTTCAAGGACAACACCTATGAGCTCAGCGTGGAGACTTACTATAAAATCATGCGCAATGCGATTGACTACCGCAACGGCGCTAATTTATTCTTCAATGACCAGGCGGAGGGTGAATTGGTATTCGGCAAGGGACGAGCCTATGGTGTTGAGTTTTTATTTCGTCGGCAAACCGGAAAGCTCACCGGGTGGGTCAGTTACACGTGGTCGCGCTCTTTGCGCACCTTCGATGCTATCAACGACGGCTCTGAGTTTCCGGCCAAGCAAGACCGCATCCATGATGTAGCGATTGTAGCCATGTATACCCTCAACAAGCGGGTGAAGCTATCGGCCAATTGGATTTATTATACAGGAGCTGCGGTTACCTTCCCTTCCGGGAAATACGAAATTGAAGGCATCACCGTGCCGTTATACACGGAGCGCAACGGATACCGCATGCCGGAATACCATCGTTTGGATATTGGTGTCACAGTGGACGCGAAAACCAAGAACCCCAAATTCGAATCCTCCTGGAATTTCTCGGCCTACAATGCCTATGCCCGCAGAAATGCCTATGCCATTACGTTTCAACAAAACGAGGACAATCCCGAGCAGACCGAAGCCGTGCGCACCACGCTCTTCCGCATTGTGCCAAGCGTAACCTATAATTTTAAGTTCTAGTCCGATGAGAAACTTCCAACGCTTTATTATACTCACATGGGCGACACTATTGTTGGCGTCCTGTCAGGACGTGATTGACATTGAACTGCGCGATGCCGACCGTAAGTATGTCATTGAAGGCTCCGTGACTCAAGGGGTCGACAGTGTGGTAGTGCGTGTTTCGCGTACCACGAGCTTTTTCGACACCTCAAAACCGGAGGCGGTGACCAATGCCGATGTTGAACTGACACTGCCCGACGGAACTACCCAATCATTGCAGCACATCGCTGATGGTTACTACAAATTACAAGGAATAAATGCCTCAAGCAATTCAACCTATCGCTTGACTGTGCGCGCCAATGGTGAAACCTTCACGGCTTCTGCCTTTTTGCCTGAATCCGTAACCTTGGATTCCCTCACTATTCGTCCGGAGCAGAATCTTTTCGGACCGCCACCGGAGGGTCCACCGAGGTTCAATGTATTCCTGAATTTCCAGGATCCGTCTGCACGGAACTATTACCGAGCAGTCTATGCGCGCAATGGCAATCTGAAGGACAACCTGGAAGATTTGCAGTTGTTTGATGATGAGCTCACGAACGGCAACTACATAGAAATCCCCATTTTCAATCAGACCTATAAGCCGGGAGATACCGTCTATGTGGCTTTGCTCACGATGGACGCTCCTGTGTACACCTTCTTAGAGACGTTTGTTTCTGCTGCATCGGCCGATGCGGGCAGTCCGTTCTCGGCGGCACCGGATAATCCGATAAGCAACATAGAGGGCGGTGCGCTGGGCGTTTTTGCTGCTTATGGGCGTGTGGAAGACACCCTGATTATTCTCCCCTAGGCCTACGATTGGGGTTTAGTGTCAAACGTTATATTCGCCCCATGAAAACAAAACTGCTCTTCGCATTTGCGCTTCTTTGCGCATCCATGGGCGTACTGAATGCCCAAACCACTGATGCCGAAAAGGCCATACGCACCCTTTCGAAAGACTCCATCATGGGTTGGAAAACGGGAGGAGTGTTGGGGCTAAGTATCTCTCAGGCCTCGTTTACCAATTGGGCCGCCGGTGGTCAAAACACCGTCGCTATCGGAGGACTTGTCAACCTCTTTGCGAAATACAAAAGCGAAAAAGATTCTTGGGACACCATGCTCGACCTCGGCTATGGCTTGTTGAAGCAGGGTAAGGATGCGGATTTCATCAAAACAGATGACAAGGTCGATTTTACCTCGAAATATGGTCGCAAGGCCTCATCCAAGTGGTATTACGCAGGATTGGTCAACTTCAAGACACAGATGACGGCGGGTTACAACTACCCCAACGACTCAATAAGGATCTCCGACCTATTAGCGCCTGCCTATGTGCTGGCGGCGATTGGTATGGATTACAAGCCGAGCGATAAGTTAACGGCATTCATTGCGCCCATCACCTCCAAGAATACGATTGTAAATAATACGGACCTTGCGAACGCCGGTGCATTTGGCGTAGACAAGGCGGTATATGATGCCGAAGGAAATATCATTACCCCCGGAAAGAAATCGCGTTCTGAAGTCGGGGGCTATGTGCGCATGGTTTATCAGCAAACGTTTTTCGATGACAAGAGTGTTTCCATTACGTCTAAGCTCGACCTCTTCTCGAATTACAAGAACAATCCTCAGAACATCGATGTGAGTTGGGAAACCATCATTGCGTTGAAGGTGAATAAGTTCATCACGACCACTATCACCTCTCACCTGGTTTACGATGACGATATTACAATTTCCGTGGATACCAATGATGATGGTATCATTGATGAATCAGGACCACGCACCCAATTCAAGGAAGTGATCGGTGTTGGTCTTAATGTGAAGTTTTAACCCCACAACCCAAGAATGCTCATAAAATCGCTGTTGTGAAGAGTTGACGAAGCCTATCTTCGTTGCCCCATTCACGCATTTGCATACAAAAAAACACTATGGTAAACCTTCGTTCAATTTTGGTCGCAGCTCTTTTGGGAACTGCCTCTGCTCAAGCTCAAACTACCTGGCCACTCGACAGCACCGTATTGGTGCAGACCGATGTTGTAACCGGCATTACCCGTCCGTGGGAAATTGTGTGGGGACCTGATGATTATATCTGGTCAACCTGTCGCAATGGCGATGTCTTGCACATTGACCCTATCACGGGAAACTACACCACGATTCTGGAACTTACGGTGAGCAACAACGGCAGCGGTGAACCGGGCTTATTAGGGATGGCTGTGCATCCGGATTTTGCCAATACGCCCAAAGTGTTTTTGGTGTACAACTACTCACAAGGGAATTCCATTAAGGAGCGTCTATCCTCTTTTGACTGGAATGGCACCGTGCTTACCAACGAGACTTACCTGATTGATAACATCCCCGGACAATCGATTCACAATGGGTCGCGTCTGGTCATCTCCCCCGACAACAAGATCATGATGACAACGGGAGATGCCGGTAACGGAGACCTTCATTCGCAAGATCTGTCGTCGAAAAACGGCAAGGTCCTTCGCATCAACCTGGATGGATCGATTCCTTCGGATAACCCTGACCCTGCAAGTTATGTCTGGTCGTTCGGTCATCGCAATGGCCAGGGACTATGCTATGGTCCAACAGGCATTCTTTACGAAAGTGAGCACGGACAAAACTCCAGCGACGAGTTGAACATTATCGAAGCGGGCCGTAACTACGGTTGGCCGGAGGTTGAAGGTGCCTGCAATACGAACGCTGAGCAAAGCTTCTGCACTGAAAACGACGTGATGGAGCCGATTGACGAGTGGACTCCATGTGTGGCGGTGAATGGATTGGACTATTATAATCACCCTGCAATCCCCGAGTGGCAAAACAGTTTGATTATGGGTGTAATGGGAGGTCTAAATGGCACAAGCTCTTCGAACGACCGTGTATCTATCTTGCATTTGAGTGCGGATGGCATGAGCGTTCTTTCCGAAGACAAGCTATTCACCTCACTCAATCAGCGCTTCCGTGACGTGTGCATCAATCCATACACGGGCGCTCTTTATGTTGCGCTCAACGGCACACAGTATCCGGGCACGGCACCGAATAAGATCATCATGTTTGCCCCACAGGACGAGACGAATTCCATCGTTAAGTTGCCCACAGTAGGACAGGAAATGAAGCTTTATCCAAATCCTGCTGAGTCGATGATGACGCTGGAAGCGGCTTCAACGCTGGTTGGATCCGTCATGACCATTTACAACAACGAGGGTAAGGAAGTGCAGTCCATAAAGATTGAATCAGGCAAGCAGGTCATTGATATTTCCCGTTTGCCGGAAGGTGCTTATTGGACAGTGGCCAGTTCATCACTGGGCACGGTTACCCGCACGTTTGTGAAGACTTCGAAATAATAGCCTAAGGCACATATTCGGAAAAGAGAATGGCAGCATTCTCTTTTCTTTTTTAACGCCATGAAACTCCGATTTAATATAGCTGTTGCTCTGCTTTGCTTTGCCTATTTGGCATTGGAATGGAACAATGGTCGTGCTCAGATGGCGGATTTTCGGGTGTATTATGATGCTGCCCATGCGCTCACGCATGGCGATACACTTTACGGTAAAGCCTTTGGTGTTAGCAGTGGCTTTTATAAGTATTCGCCGTTTGCCTGCCTGCCGTTTGTGCCGCTGACCTTGCTGCCCTATGCAGCAGCATCCATCGTCTATTATATACTGCTTACGGCTGCGCTCATCTTCTTTTTATGGCGCGTTTCGGAGTTGGTTTGCAACACGAAGGATAATCCGGCATTTGCGGTTACACTCGTGACAGGCGTCTTTTTGATTGATCATCTCGAGCGTGAGCTTCACTTGGGTAACATCAATCTGTTTTTGCTGATGTTGTTGTTCGAGGTTTACCGACTCTTGCGCAGCGGCAAAGAATGGCCGGCGGGATTACTCTACTGTCTTGTCTTACTATTCAAGCCACACTTTTTGTTGCTCCTTCCCTACCTACTCTGGAAACGGAAGTTACGCGCGGCTACAGGTGCAGTCTTATGCGTTATTGGGGGGTTAATCCTTCCTGCAGTGGGCTTGGGTTGGGATGAAAACATGCGGTTACTGCGACTTTGGATGCAGACCATAGGTGATCACAATGTGGCCTTGCAACAGAGTCCCAATACGCTCTATGGCTTGATTAATCACGGCTTCATGGGCGGCGTTGCGGGTCCCGGGCTCATTATCGGGGTACTCGCTGTGGTTGCAGGCTTGATTGGCGTGGGGCTGGTGATGAACGACCGTCGCAAGGGCCAGTGGTGGACGGACACCATTCGCTTTGAGGAGTATTTCTTGCTGATTGGTCTTGTCCCGAATCTCGTGCACACCGACACGGAGCATTTCATGTGGGTGTGGCCGATGCTGGCGTTAGCCGTCTACGCGGCCTTGAATGCCCAAGCTCACTATCGTATAGCGATCATCTGCTTACTTGCTTTGGCCTTTATTCCATTTGCCGTGAACAGTCCTGATATCGTGGGACAACGCCTGCAACTGCTCTTTGATGAAGGGGGCTTGGGTGTGGCGAATGTGATGATTTTGTTAGCGGGATTATTGGCTTCAAAATATTGGTTGAAGGTTGAAAAATTGAACGTCGAAGGTTGAAAGTTGGATGTTTCAAGAGGCAATTGCTTTTAGCTTTAGTGCATGAGAGTTGAATCACGCCTACATACCCTGGATGCTTTGCGCGGCGTTGCCTTGCTGGGCATATTGCTCATGAATATTCTATGGTTCGGTATGCCGGAGCAAGCGGTGGAGGATTTGCGGGTTCGGGGAGAATTCAATGGTCCGAATTATTGGAGTTGGTGGATTATTGAAGTATTCTTTCACGGCACCATGCGCGGCATGTTTTCGCTTTTATTTGGTGCCAGCACGATACTGATACTAGAGCAGTATGCATTCAAAACGTCGTTGGACAGCGCGGCAGAATTCTTTTCACGCCGACTAATCGTATTATTTGTCTTTGGTCTTTTCAATGCATACCTGTTGTTGTGGCCTGGCGATATTTTGTACACTTATGCGCTTGCAGGCATGTTCATTTTACCTTTTTATCGCTTGCCCGTAAAGAGACTGCTTATCATCGCCGGTATTGTGATGGTACTTTTTTCAATCAAGCAATCCTGGAGCAAGCAGAAGCCCGTTCGCATGAAAGCCGCCGCGGATATGGCTTTGACCGCAGACACAACCGTTGCACCACTTAACGCCGCTCAAAAGGCTGATATCGAAACCTGGCAGTCGTTTGAACATGAGCACAGCGTGGAGCATAAGCGCATGGTGGATGAAGATCAAATAGCCTGCACGCAAGGTGATTTTTGGACCTTCTTCGCCTACTCTGCCTCTATCAGCTACTTTCTCGAAACGGACTTGGTATACAACTTCTTCTTTCTCGATGCCTTCTCCTTTATGCTAATTGGAATGGCGCTCTATCGCTTGGGTGTTCTGACCGGCAAGCGCAGTAAACAGTTCTACCTCTTCTTGAGTTTGATTGGTTTCTTGATTGGCTTCCCAATTTATTATCTGGCAGCTTCCGCGAAAGTGACCTACGGATTTGATCCCTATGCCCTAGCGGTCAATCATCCGCTGGTCCTCGAGCAATTCGGCCGACTCGGGCTTACCCTTGGTTATGTGGGTCTTCTGAATCTGCTCTTTCAATTACCACTGACGTCATGGCTTACACAATTGCTTTCACCCGTAGGTCGTTTGGCGTTCACGAATTATCTCTTGCAAAGCATTATAGGCGGATTGCTTTTCAGTGGCTTTGCCTTTGGATTGTTCAACAAACTGGAGCGCTTCGAATTGTATTACGTGGTTGTTGCTATTTGGGTCTTTCAACTTCTTTTCAGTCATGTGTGGGTACGCATCTTCACCATCGGTCCATTTGAATGGCTGTGGCGAAGTGCAACTCACTGGAAGTGGCAGAAGTTTGAGAGGGTCAAGGCTAGCTAGCACCTCTATTTCGTTCGTTTTTATTGGAGGCTTGTTTCCATAATGCAAGCCTCGCAGATTTCCAATTTCTCACTAAAAACCCCCGCTTACTCATTTCACATCATTAAAGGAAATTTCCGGTGGCACTTTCGAATCACCAAACGGCGGATATCGCCTTCATTAACTAAAGTGCCAAGTCATGAAAAGCAAACTTCTTCTTTCATTCAGCTTCCTTACAATCCTTGCATTGCAGGTAAGCGCCCAGGATTTAGTCATCAATCCAACCTCGGGAAACGATATCGTCATTAATGTGGGCGATGTACAATCGATTCGTTTTGAAAATGAATCCATGACCGTTTATCGCAACGGTGATACTGCATTGAGTTGGCTTCGTGACAGTGTCGAGTATTACAGCATCGAGGAGCATGCGTACTTCGATTACAACACATCATGCAGCAAAGACAATGGCGAAAATCCGGCTCCCGGTCTGGTCATTACCATTGAGCCCGGTGACTTTGTTGCCATGACCAATGAATGGGGCGGCTTCAATCTACCGGATCTTCCGGACGGCACATACACAGCCACATTGGATCTTAGCGGGACCGGCCTTTATAGCGAATGTCCGCTCACTCAAACGTTCAGCGTTGCGCAGGGCCTTTACTCGCACCATTTATCGTTTGGTGTGCTTTCTTCCAATCCATGCGCAGATCCGAACGTGTCCATCTTCTCTCCGACGATTCGCAGATGCTCGGAGCACACCTTTCCCATCTATGTGAATGTTTGCAACAGCATGACGGCGACTGATGTGTATAGCAGCGGTTTTGTAAACGTCAGCCTAGACGGCAACATTGAGGTAGTATCTGCAACCCACGCCTATCAAGCCTTGGGAGATGATATTTACCAGATTGAAATCGGAAGTGTTTCACCGGGGGCATGCGAGGAAATCATCCTACACGTCAACTTCAGTTGCGAGCTAGAGATTGGTGAAAATCTTTGTATGAAAGCCGAACTCTATCCGATTCCGGAGTGCGATGAGCCTGCTCAGCCGATGTCATTCACCTTGATTCCGACGCTGTGCTCGGAGGTGTTCGATGGCTCGAATCTGGAAGTCACCGGTTGGTGCGCCAACGACAGTATCTATTTCCAGGTGCAGAATACCGGCCTCGATATGACTTGCCCTACACCGCTTTCCTTATTTATCGGTGAGGTCGTAGAAGAAATGCAATTCATTCAACTGACTGCTGATTCTCTCATTACACTGGTATTCGCCGGTACCGGCGTTGACTTCACCTTAATGGCGGAGCAACATCCTTTGCACCCCGGAAACCTGCACCCGAATGTTACCGTGGAAGGATGCAATGATGACGATGGTGACCTGACAACCGACAATAGTGGTGATTTCCCATCCGATGACGACGGTCCGTACGAGGATACGTATTGTGGTGAGGTCGTAGGCAGTTACGATCCCAACGATAAGCGTGGTTTCCCTTCGGGTATTGGCGAAGAACATGCACTCATGCCAAATGGTCAACTGGAATATATCATTCGATTCCAAAACACCGGAAACGCGGAAGCCTACACCGTCGTTGTGCGCGATACCCTTGACACGGACCTCAATATTGCCACGATTGAACTCGGTCCGGCTAGTCATCATTACGAGTTCAGTATGTATGGTCCCCGTGTGTTGGAATGGGCGTTCAACAACATCATGTTGCCCGATAGTTTCAGCAATGAACCCGGAAGTCATGGCTTTTTGACCTTCACAGTGGATATGATGCCGAACCTCCTCAACGGGACAACAATTGAAAATTCGGCCTCAATCTATTTTGACTCCAATGATCCGATTATAACGAATACGGCCCTGCATACGATCAACACCTGTGCATATTTGGTTAACGGAGACACCGTTTCTGTTGACGTGAATGCCTGTGAATCATTTGAGACGCCGCAGGGAGAAATCTTGACTGCATCGGGTTCTTATATGAGTTCTATTCTTGCTGAGGACGACTGTGCCACGCCCCTGCTGATCAACCTGGAGATAGGTTTGCCTATTCCTGTGATTTCCTTCAGTAATGGTGTGTTGACCGCATCGCCATCGGGCTATCAGTATTCTTGGATTGATTGTGCCGCCAATCGGGTAATTCCGGGAGCTACCGGCAGCACCATGGATGCAGCCTTCGGCACATACAGTGTAATATTGAACAACGGCAATTGCTCCGCATCATCGGAGTGCATTGAGATTACAACGCTTTCGACTTTTGATATGGATGCGCAGTCGATGCACTTGTTTCCGATTCCGGCAAGCAGTCAACTAAACGTTATCTGGACAGGTGCGCCCGGCGAGTATACGATATACAGCATGGACGGACGCCAATTGATCAGCGGTCAACTTATATCAGGGCAGAACACTTTGAATGTATCCGATTTAGAGAACGGACATTATTTCTTGCGCACGGACTCCCATACCGAACGCTTTACCGTTTTGAACTAAGTCATTCATCCCATACACAGCAAACCATGAAAACGGTAAATACACTTCTTGCTTCAGCGGTGCTTTGGATAAGTACGCTGATTATACCATCAACCTTGTGCGCTCAGGAAAATCGACACTTTTTGACGCTTGAAAGCGGTGCATTACGCATTGATACAATTAATACAATTGACAGTATAACGATCCAAAACGGCCAGTTCATGCTAGCCTTCACCAACGGAAACACCCATAGTGAGTCTATCAACCAATTGGATCGAATGTTTTTCGGGGACTGTCAAACAGGACTTTTCAATGAGTCCGTGACCTATGGAACGGTAACCGACATTGACGGCAATACCTATCGCACGGTGCAGATCGGCAATACAACTTGGATGGCTGAAAATTTGCGTGCTACGCACTATAGCAACGGTGATGCTCTTGTGAACGCCGTATCCGATAGCGACTGGAACAGCACCTACGTGGGTGCTTGGTGCTCGCTGATGAACGATGTCAATTACGATTGCCCTTACGGAAAACTCTATAACAGCTATGCTGCCCAAGACGACAGGAATGTATGTCCGTCCGGCTGGCATGTGGCAAGCAACAGCGATTGGGATGACTTGCTATTAACTGCCGATCCGAATGCGTCATTGGGCTATTCTCCTCAAAATGCCAGCGAAATTGCTGGCGGTATTCTTAAAACGGTCGGTAATCTGTTTTGGATGGCGAACACCACCGGAACGAATGAACTAGGCTTCTCGGCAGTGGGTGCAGCGGACCGTGCAGCCACCTTTGGCTACATCGACAATTTCCAGGACATCAGCGGATTTTGGATAGATAACGGATTAGTGATTTATCTCTTTGGATATGGCTCGCACGTTAGGAAAGCGGGGACGAGCAGCACTTACGGAATTTCCATTCGCTGTGTACAAGATTAAAAAAAAACAACACCTATGAAAACCCTCATCAACTTTTTCGGAGCACTCATGCTGCATGTCGGAATGAGCGCTCAGACAGAATACCATCGTGTAGCTACAGAGCAACCGACGGCTTATCAGGATTTCATGCACAACGTTGAGGAAATTATCTTCCAGGACGGACAAGTGCAACTGATGAAGACATCAGGCATTGTTGAATTCTATAACATCAACACGCTGGATAAGCTGAGCTTTTTTGATTGCCAAGACCACGTCTTTCACCCGGAGTATGATTATGGTTCGGTAACCGACATTGATGGCAATACGTACAAGACCATTGCTATCAATGGCGAAGTATGGATGGCGGAAAACCTGCGAACAACGCGCTTTAATAACGGGGATAGTATTGCCAACATTCTCCCGCACCCTGAGTGGATTAGTACGAATGGTCCGGCGTGGTGTTATTATAATAATGACCCAATCTACGAATGTCCCTACGGCAAGCTTTACAATAGTTTTGTATCGACCGACACCCGCAATGTATGTCCTGTTGGATGGCACGTCACAACGCTGGAAGAATACGCAGATATGGTGGAAAGTTATGGCGGCACAATCACGAGCGATGATAGTTGCTGTGGTGCCCTAAAAAGTCCGGGCAATTATTATTGGCAAGGTGCGGAAGTCGGTGCCGACAATGCAAGCGGCTATTCGGCGCTTCCCGGTGGCATGCGAGCCGGAAACACGGATGGCGAATTTGCCAACCTTGGCCAATTTGGATGGTGGCAGTTTTATTCCATCACCGAAAATCAACTCTACAACTTTGCGCTTGCAGGGGGTGTTAATGGTTCAGGACCTCCCAACTGGACGGCTTATTGGAACTACTTCAGTCCGAATGCGGGCACTTCCATTCGCTGTGTTCAGGATTGATTAGTAATCAGCTGATGCAAACGCAATGACGGTTAAGCTTTCCGCCCAAGCATATACCCCAGCAACGCCATCGGAAAATAGGCCACGCCCAAATCGAGCACATTAAACCACATAGGACTTGGAAGTTCCATCACCATTTGCAATCCGCCCACAAAGAAGAGCGCGCCAATTAAAAGGGCAAGTTGCATCTTGAATGAGGCTGCAAAGCGAGCGATGAACCACGCTCCTACGAATGTGCCGAGAGCATGCGCCAAAAAGGGGAACAGGAAGTGCTGCGGCTGCATAAACTGCATTCCGGCAGCTAGTCCTTCCGGTGTGGTCAGATCCACTCCGGCCGGAGGGGGCACAACGAATCCACCGGCGATCACCAGGGCCATGTTTGCAAACGCGCCAATGAATAAGCCACATACCGTGACCAGAATGTTTTTGAGTATAGGATTCATGGTGTAATCTTCATTTACGCTGGCGAAAATAATCAACGCCATCTATCCCTAGCTCATGAACGTCTTCCTGCTTGCACGGAAAACAGCATTGAAGCCGTGTTTACATAATCCACTTTTGGTAACTGTTTTACAGCTTTTTAGGATTTTGTTTAAGTTTTTTTCATGGAAAATAAACAAAACGACCTCCCCCTTGTTTTAGATATGGAATTAGGCAAAAATGCTTAAAACCGGAGAAACCGAAAATCCTTAAGAGTAGGCTTACCAAAATTCATTTTCTAATGGAACACTTAACAATTGCTAGCGACAACTATGTTGCGTTTACATTCTTCATTGGCACAATGGCCATGATGGCTGCCTCAGTCTTTTTCTTTTTTGAATTAAACAACACTTCCCAGAAGTGGAGAACGTCTGTTCTTGTATCTGGTCTCATCACCTTCATTGCAGCTGTGCATTATTATTACATGCGCGGTTACAACTTGGAAACAGGTGAATCACCCACATTCTTTCGTTATGTAGACTGGATTTTGACCGTGCCGTTGATGTGTGTTGAGTTCTATTTGATCACCAAGAAAGCTGGTGCCAAAATAGGATTGTTGTGGAAATTGATTTTCGCATCATTGGTAATGTTGGTAACAGGTTACATCGGAGAGGTATTGGATCCGGCACAGAGCGTTCTATGGGGAGTAATTTCCGGAGCTGCTTACTTCTACATTGCCTACCTCATTTGGTTTGGTGAAGTGGCAAAATTGTCTCAAACTGCAGGTCCACAAGTTGCAAAGGCTACACGCATTTTGGCTTGGTTTGTACTCGTAGGTTGGGCAATCTACCCATTGGGATACATCCTCGGAACTGAAGGCGGTTTGTTCGGAATGAAGTTGGTTGCAGACAAAGCTGCTGCTTTGCACTCAATGGATATCGTTTACAACATCGCTGATGCCATCAACAAAATTGGCTTCGGTTTGGTCATCTACAGCTTGTCACGCAACGCTGAAGATTGATTCAAACTAGTTCATTGAACTAGCCACGAAAGGGAGGATTCGCTGAAGGTGTATCCTCCCTTTCTTTTTAAGACAACAGTCAATCAACGCTAATACGTTTGAACAACATCCAACCGAAATATGACTATGTATTTTGTGGCGCAGGTGCTTCGGCGTGCCTCATGCTGTTGCGCATGCATCGGTTGGATTTACTGAAAAACAAGAGCGTATTGCTCATCGATAAAGAGCGAAAAGATCGTCGGGATAAAACCTTTTGCTTTTGGTCACACCGCGATGAAGCCATAGAAAAGGACTTGGCTGAAATCATCTCTCAATCGTGGGATACCGTCATTCTTCCCGGTGAACATGCCTCTTCGCTTGGCCCGTTGCGCTATAATCACGTTTCGAGCATCGACCTCTATCAATTCATTGATGAACTCAGCCTTCAATACGGATGGCAGCGCTGCGTCGGTGACGTGAGTGAAGTTCATTCATCAAGCGATGGGTCGTATGTGATGCTCAATAATCAACGGATTTCAGGTCAACTGGTATTCGATTCTCGCACACCGTCCTACAAAAAACCGCTGGATGGTCAGACACACATTCATCAGAGCTTCGTCGGATGGCACATCTCCCTGCCTGACATCAGCAAGGCTGCGGTTCCCTTTCGATTCATGGATTTCGACATCGACCAACAAGGGCATACGCAGTTCGTCTATGTGCTCCCCTTCAGCGATGGAACAGCCCTGGTAGAAGTAACACGCTTCGGCAGTAAAGTCTTTCAACTCTCAGAGGCTGAGGCATTGCTATCGGAATATATTGATCGCCGCATCGGAAGTTATACGAAGCTCGGCGAGGAACAGGGATGTATCCCCATGTGCAACGCCCCCATTCATGAAGAGCAGTCGGCAGGCATCGTTCAACTCGGAGCCCGCAACTACAATATCAAATCGAGCACGGGGTACGCCTTTAAAAACATGTATCAGCATGCAGAGCTTATCGCAAATAATCTCCAACAAGGAAAGTCGGCTCTGACATTTAATCGAACCTATTCAACGGTAAAAAGCGGTCGTTTTGCTTTCTATGACGCCCTGCTGCTCGACATTCTTCAATCGCAGCCACAAAGCGGCAAACCCATTTTCGAGGCCTTGTTCAGGCATACCGACATACAGCGCATTCTTACGTTTTTGGATGAGAAGACGCATGTGGGTGAAGAGATTGCGATATTCGCCCGTCTACCGATTCGTCCTTTCTTACAAGCAGCCTGGAGAAACATCAAAACATCGCTGCTTTTCAGACCGCTCATTTTGACCCTACTCTGCACTGCGCTTAGTTTCATTCCGGAAGCTGATACGCTGACACTTCAAGTGGTGAATGCATTCATCATCGTAGGATTGGTTGCTATTGGCATTCCGCACGGAGCGGTTGATCACCTGCTGGATTCCGGTCAATGGAATCCGCGAGGTTTGCCCCTCTTTATTATCAAGTACCTGTCGATCGCCGCAATTATGGGTGTGGTGTGGTATGTCGCCCCTACCCTAGCGCTGATGATCTTCCTGGTGTATTCTGCCTGGCACTTTGGACAAGCTGATGGAAAGTTGTGGTCGCTAAATCCACTCGCATCCTTCCTGTGGGGTGCTTCTGTGCTCCTCTTCTTGCTGGGCACGCATGTCGCAGAGTCCAATGCCATTCTTGCGGAAATGGGCTGTGCTTCCCTTCCTTTTGAAATTCCCATGCTAGGTCTAGTGCCTTGGTTGCTTTGGTTTTTGCTGAAAGGAAATAAGGCCGCAGCGCTGACTACCTTCTGGTTAACCTTGAGCTTTCAACTTCCCCTTATGCAGGCCTTTGCATTGTATTTCATCGGACAACACAGTCTTACGGGCTGGACGCATGTTAAACAGCACTTGCGCATGCGCGATACGTCTATTTGGATGCACGCTTTGCCGTTTCATGCCGGTGCTTGGCTATTGCTGGCGACCGTTTACTTCTCTTGGCCGCAATCGTCAGCTGAACTGAGTGATAGCCGATGGGGAATCTTCTTCATTTTCATTGCGTGTATTAGTCTGCCTCATGCACTGGCGATGCAGTCGGTATATCGAAAAACGAGCTGAGACGCTGAATCACCCAATTCTGCTCAAGTAAGAACCTGATCGCAACAAGTCAGACTTCTAACAACACATTCAAATTCTCCTTCAACGATTGAATATGGCTCGGCTGTAATTTGCCCAAGCGCTGCACCAGTCTGCGGTTATCGATAGCGCGCAACTGATCAACAAGTACATCACTTTCTTTCTCAAGGTAACGTTTACCGATGTGAACGCGCAGTATTTTCAGTTCACGGTTCACTTGACTTGTAATGGGGCATATCAAGGTTGACCCGTGCAGATTGTTGAGCAAATCCGTTTGAACGATGACAACAGGGCGCACCTTTCCCAACTCTGTTCCCTTGCCCCGGTTGAGGTTAGCCAACCAAATGTCATATTGCTTGATCATCATCCAACGCTTCAAATTCACGCAACACTTCCATAGAAGTAGCATTCGCCAATGCTGCTTCTTTCGCCAATTGCGACTTTAGCATCTTTCGGCGATTGTATTTATTGTAAAGCGCCAATGCCTCATTGATGTAACGATTGCGGGCTAATTCGAGTTTTGAGATGATATGCTCAGTTTCTTCGAACACATCATCATCGAGCTTGAGTGACAACACTTTCATAGCGATTTCATTTCAACAAAAGTATATACTTTCGGAATATACCATAAGCGAGTTTTTACTCAAAAAAGAACAAAAAGTCTATCGGGTAAATTCCCCGGGAGCATGCGCTATGCCACTTCCTTTAGGGTATGCATCGCGATAGGCCATGCATCGAGGGCATAATATTCCAATGAACAACTTGCGGGCAACGATTGAAACCGGTGATTGCACGCGCATGTGCCTCCACTATTTTTGCAGCCGTTGAACGAACCACCACAAGCACACTTTTCACCCGTGAGCGCCCGCATCCACCACTCCCCTTTCAATATCGTCGTGCTTGCGGCGGGACTTGGATTTTTCATCGACACGTTCGACATCTTTCTATTTAACGTATACCGAGTAGCATCGCTGAAAGAACTCGGGCTCAGTGGCGAAGCGTTGACGCGCGCGGGCGAGTATTTGCTGTCGATGCAAATGCTGGGGATGATGATTGGCGGTGTATTGAGCGGAGTCATTGCCGACAGGAAAGGTCGCGTGTCGGTGCTCTTCGGCTCCATTGTGCTGTATTCAATTGCCAACATATGCAACGGCTTTGTGCAGGATGTCGACACTTATGCCGTCATTCGCTTTTTAGCAGGAATGGGACTGGCGGGCGAGTTGGGCGCGGGTATTACCCTCGTGGGCGAAAGCATGAGCATTGAGAAGCGCGGCTATGGGACCATCCTTGTGGCAACACTCGGGGGCTTGGGAGCCGTGACAGCGGGATTAGCCGGTGACTTTCTTCCTTGGAGAAGCGCCTTCATTGCAGCCGGCGTCGTAGGCTTTCTCTTGTTGTTACTACGTGTGAAAGCGATGGAGACTTCCATCTTTAAATCCACACAGAAATCGGAACATCCACGAGGATCCTTTCTCCACCTCTTTCGCAATCGCAAACGTGCATGGCGTTACATCGCGTGCATCATCATGGGGGTACCCATCTGGTATTCTGTCGGCTTGCTCATCACGCTTTCCACGGAACTAGCCGCCGAGCATTCCATTAGCAACTTGCAAGCGGGATTGTGTTTCATCCTTTTTCAATGCGGTGTGACTGCCGGCGACTTATCAAGCGGAGTGCTCAGTCAGGTTCTGAAAAGCCGCAAGAAAGTGCTCATTGGTTTTATGAGCCTTGCCATACTAGCCACCGGACTGCATTTCATACTGCTGCAGCTTTCAGCGCCCTTCTATGTTAGCGCGCTACTCATCGGTTTGGGGTGTGGCTATCTGTCGGTCTTTGTAACGACCACTTCGGAACACTTCGGAACGAACTTACGCGTCACCGTTACAGCCACCGTGACCAACTTCATGCGCGGTGCGGTGACGTTGCTTATCCCCTTGCGGATTCTAATACAAGAATCATTCGGCACATCGGTGTCCACGTCACTTATCGCGGTAGGAATCGTCGTTTGGATACCGGCCATTATCGCGGCGGTTGTATTACCGGAGACGTATGGACGGGATTTAGAGTTTGTGGAAGAATAATGCCTTCTGACGAGAACCAAGCCATGCAAAGACTTTAAAGAGGGTTTTCTCAATCCCTTTCCTCTTAATCGTTAAAGAATCGAACCATAACAATCTATTGTAATACAGGTGCATCAAAGCACCCTACCTTTGCCGCATGCCGCGGTTAAACCAAGTAACAGTCCTCATGACTGTTTACAATACTCAATATTCTTATGTAAAAAGGGCTATTGATTCTGTTCTAAAGCAAGACTTTCAGGATTATGAGTTGATTATTCTGGATGATGGAAGTGCAGGAGATAACCGCGATGCACTGATGCATTACGTCGAGAAACACGAGGACAAAATAACCTACATCAGACACAGCAACAGAGGGCAATCGGAATCGATTAATCGCGGTGTTTTGAACAGTACCGGCCAATTCATTACCATACTTGACAGCGACGATGAATACAAGCCCAATCACATCAGCTCCTGCCTTCGTGAGGTGATGCATTATGATTTGATTTGTTCAACTACGGAAACCATTGTGGACACTCCGGACGATTATTATGTTCCGGACAAAAATGATCAAACAAAACTGATTCATCTCGACGATACTGTTTTGTTCGGCACACTCTTCGGCCGCAAAGAAGTGTTTTCAAGTATTGCCTTCCGCTCCGGATTCGCAGCAGATGCTGCATTCTATGAAAAAGCGGAGTCACGATTCAGAGTCAACAAAGTAGACCTTCGGACCTACGTTTACCAC